>Ga0153915_10000344_pt1 | contig 42514 bp, 40 predicted proteins | sample Opewatmetagenome_2_FD_107003 | JGI IMG/M metagenome (GOLD analysis project Ga0153915, IMG submission 107003) | Freshwater wetland microbial communities from Ohio, USA - Open water 3 Core 3 Depth 3 metaG | ecosystem: Environmental > Aquatic > Freshwater > Wetlands | place: USA: Ohio, Lake Erie...
CACTGCGCCGGTCACAGCGTCCAGGTCTGGACCGTCGACACTGAAGACGACGCGCGGCGTCTGCTCGGTTGGGGCGTCGACGCGCTCATCACGGATCGACCCGACTTGATCGTTCCAGTAGTTCGAGAGGTTCGAGAGGTTCGAGAGGTTCGAGAGGTTCGAGGAAAGTTCTAAGGGGTTCGACGGGTTCCGACGCGTGCTGCGGCCACGTCCTCGAACCCCTCTCGAACCCCTCTCGAACCCCTCTCGAACCTCTTCGAACCTGTCGAACTAATTGAGCATGAAGTTCACCGTCACAGTCATGACGATCGGCACGGCGACGCCGTTGAGCAGCGTCGGCGAAAACTTCCACTGACGCACGGCCGTCATCGCGGCGTCGTCCAGCAGCGGAATCGATCTCAAGAGCTGCGTTCGCACCACGTTGCCGCGCTCATCGATAGTGGCCTCGATGATGACGACGCCTTCGACGTGCGCATTGCGCGCGACGATGGGATAGACCGGCGTCACGTTGACGATCCGCTGTGGCGCGCGAATGCCCGAATGGAGCCGGACTGGTGCCTGTGGTGGTGGGGGAGGCGGCGGGGCGCTGGGGCCGAGCACTCCGACGTCGGGCGTGCCCGACTCGCTCACGAGAGGCCCAGGACTGCCGGCTGAGAGCGGAGCGTCGTCTCCCGTTTCTTTCGCAACCCCCGAAGGCGGAGTGATCGGCGCGAGTTCAGCAATCTGCGACGTTGCACGCGGCGCTTCGCCAGTGGTCGCCGCGCGAACGCGCGACGGTCTGGACAACTCGATGTCTTCGAGGTGCACCGGACGCGGAATGTCCTCGACAAACGCCAACGCGCTGCGCGGCGTCGGCCATTCCGAGATCGGCCTCCACAAATCCGCCGTCGCCAGCGCGATGAGCGCGATCGCGTGAACTGCGATCGAAATCGCAGCGACAATCGATCGGCGTTTCATAGCCAACCTCCGCTGCTACGTTCGACACCGCGCGTGAGGCAAAGTTCCGCTACGGGAGCGCGGGTTCGATGCGAAGAAGGCGATCGCTGCCGTCGTCGGTCAGGAGATACAGCAGACCGTCCGGCCCCTGCCGCACGTCACGAATCCTGTGAACGAGCTTTCCAAGCATGGCTTCCTGATGGATCGGCTTCGTTGAGAGATCGAGCCGATAGAGCTGTGTGCCCTGCCGTCCTCGCGCCATCGCGCCGATGAACAGGTTGTCGCGCCATTTCGGAAAGCGACTGCCCAGATATATCGCGAGGCCTGACGGAGCGATGGACGGGACCCAGTGCTTCAGCGATGGTTCCATCCCGTCGCGTTCTGTCTCGTCCGTGATGATCGATCCGTCGTAGTTCTTGCCGTACGTGACGAGCGGCCAGCCGTAGTTGCGGCCCGGAAGAATCCGATTCAGTTCGTCGCCGCCCGCCGGTCCGTGTTCGGTTTCGTAGACGGCGCCGGTCGTGGGATGAATCGCGAGGCCCTGCGGATTCCGGTGACCGGTCGTGAAGATCTCGGTGCGATACCCGCTTCCGGCGGCGAACGGATTATCGAGCGGCACTGTGCCGTCGTCACGGAGACGGAGAATCTTTCCCCAATGCCTCGACGGATCCTGCGCCGGCTTCTGCAGGTGCCGATCACCGGTAGTCATGAGCAGCGTCCCGTCGCGTAGAAATGCCAGCCGTGAGCCGATGTTGCCGTCCACGGTGCTCCAGTTGTCGGCGACGAAGATGTCCTGCAGATCGCTGAGCGCGTTGCCGTCCAGCCGTCCGCGCGCCAGCGCAATGGTCGTCCCGCCGGGGCCCTCCTTCGAGTAGGTCAGGTAGAGCAGATGGTTCTGGGAAAACGCCGGATGGAGGGCGATGTCGAGCAACCCCTCCTGGTTGGTCGCATGGATACGTGGCGTGCCGGCAATTGGCTGGCGCTCAAGCATGCCGTTGTGGACGCGGCGCAGCCGCCCGTCGCGTTCCGTGATGAGCATGTCGCCGTCCGGCAGAAAGGCGAGGCTCCAGGGATGTGACAGGCCGCTGACGACCGGAGCCACGCGGATCGGGTAATCCTCGGTCTGAAATTCCCGGACGTCGCGGTCAGGAGCTCTGGCGCCCGCGATGATGCCGAGCGCGATGACCGACGCGGCGGCGAGGCCGAGCGCGGCGAACAGGATCTTGCGCGCCATTGAGACAGCCTCCTGGTCCACGGTTGGACACCGAACGCGCGGCGAGGTTCCAGGGTCCTACCGAACCCTTAGAACCTCTCGAACCTTCTCGAACACGCTGTCCATCATCGTGGGCGTTAATTTGCCCGTATGCGTGTTCTGCCGGCTCGGGTGATAGCAGCCGACGAGCGTGTGGCCGTTCGGCAGCACGTGCGCGACGCCGTGGCCGAACGCGGGCTTGGGACGCACAACCTGCCCGCGATGCCTGAGCAGGTTGAGATACGCGTCGAATCCGATCTTGCCAAGCGCCACGACGACGCGGACGTTCGGCAGCGCGTCAAGTTCCGCGTCGAAGTGAGGAAGACAGTTCGCGATCTCTTCGGGCGTGGGTTTGTTCGCCGGCGGTGCACAGCGAACAGCCGCGAGGATGAACGCGTCGCGCAGTGTCAGGCCGTCGTCTGGACGATGTGACGTCGTCAGGTTCGCGAAGCCGGCCCGATTGAGCGCCGACATCAGGAAATCGCCCGATCCGCCGGCGCCGTCGCCCGTGAAGACGCGGCCCGTGCGGTTGGCGCCGTGCGCAGCCGGCGCGAGGCCGACGATCAGTACTCGTGCCTTCGGATCACCGAAGCCGGGAACGGGCCGCGCCCAGTACGTGTCGTCGCGGTAGGCGCGGCGTTTCTCACGGCCGATCTGCTGGCAGTACTTCCGCAGCCGCGGGCAGCGATCGCACGCGATGATCGATTGGTGAACTGCCTCTAACGGCGACCCTGAAAGGGTCGCCCTACGTACGGGTACGCTCACCACACGCGACATGCGTTCTGTCGAACCATCGGCGCGTCGGGCTTGCACGAAAACGCCTTCGCGAATTCCGGCATGTTCGAGACGGCGCCGTTCGTGCGGTAGCGCCCCGGCGAGTGGGGATTGGTCTGCACGCGCAGCCGCACCGCCTCGGGGCGCGCGTTTTCGCACCAGATCTGCCCAAATCCGATGAACAGCCGCTGCTCGGGCGTGAAGCCGTCGCGCGCGCGATCGGGCTGCGTCGCAGCCGTGGCCATGTAGGCCGCGAGCGCGAGCCTCAGCCCGCCGTTGTCCGCGGTGTTCTCTCCGAGCGTCAGCTTGCCGTTCACTTTCACATCGTCCACGGCCGTGAACCCGTTGTACTCGTCCACCAGGCACTGCGCCCGGCTCTCGAAGTTCTTCGCGTCGTCGGCCTTCCACCAGTCGTGGAGGTTGCCCTTCGCGTCGTACTTCCGGCCCTGATCGTCGAAGCCGTGCGTCAGCTCGTGGCCGACGACGGCGCCGGCCGCGCCGAAGTTCGTCGCGCGATCGCCGCCGCCGTAGTAGAAGGGCGGCTGCAGGATGCCGGCGGGGAAGTTGATGTTGTTTTCCGTCGGGTTGTAGTACGCGTTGACGGTCGGCGGCGTCATGCCCCACTCGCTGCGGTCGACGCGCTTGCCGATGCGATCGATGGCGCGCCGGAAGTCAAACGTGTTGGCGCGCTGCGAGTTGCCGAGCGCGTCGCCGCGGACGATGCGCAGCTTGCTGTAGTCGCGCCACTTGTCCGGATAGCCGATCTTGTGCGCGACGGCGCGCAGCTTGGCGAGCGCCTCCTTGCGCGTGTCGTCGCTCATCCAGGCCAGCGTGTTGATGTCCTGCTGCAGCGCCGCCTCGATGGCCGACACCATCGCGAGCGTGTTGGCTTTCGCCTCTGGACCGAACGTCTGCGCGACGTAGGCCTTCCCAAGCGCTTCGCCAAGATCGCCGTCCGTGAAGTCGACGCAGCGTTTCCAGCGCGCCCGGAGCTCGGGCGTCCCGCGCAGGATCTTTCCATAGAACTGGAAGTTCTCGTTGACGAATGCCACCGGCAGCACGGCCGCATTCGCCCGCACGAGCTGCCACCGCAGATATTCGCGGACATCCGCGATCGGCATCGTCGACAGGAGCCCGTCGAGGGCTTTCAGATACTGCGGCTGCGTGACGTTCAGCCTCGTGAACGACGGCGCGCCGATGCCCTTGAAATACGCGCGCCAGTCGAAGCCGGGCGTCAGCGCCTGCAGCTCGTCCAGTTTCATCTTGTGGTTGACGTTCGCCGGGTCGCGCCGGGCGACGACGTCGAGCTGCGGCCTGGCAATTGCAGTTTCCACGCGGAGGACGGTTGCCGATGCGGCGCCGGCATCCGGCGTCGCGCCGGCGAGTTGAAGCATTCTGCCGATGTGTTCGCCGTACTGACGACGGAGTTCGACCGACCTGGCGTCGTCGCGGAAGTAGTACTCGCGATCGGGGAGCCCGAGTCCGCCGGCCCCGACGGTCGCCATGTGCATGTCCGCGTTGTCGATGTCGGGCGCCGAGCCGACGCCGAAGAATGCCGGGACGCCAATCGGGTGCAGCATCGCGAGCACGGCCGGGAGGCCCGAGCGATGTGACAGCGAGGCGATGCGATCGAGCTCCGCCCGGATGGGCCTCACGCCCTTCGCGTTGATGCCGCTCTCGTCCATGCAGCTGCCGTAGTAGTCGCCGATCTTGCGGGTGTCGGTCGTGGGGTTCGTGGCCGCGGCCTCGAGGATCTTGTGGAGGGTCTCGTCGTTGCGATCCTGCAGCTCGTCAAATGCGGCCCAGGACGAGCGATCGGCCGGCACGGGATGGTTCGTCATCCAGCCGCCGCACGCGAACTGATAGAAGTCCGCGCATGGATCGGCTGCGCGATCGAGCGAAGCAAGCGCCACGGCGGGAGCCTCGGCCGGCGCCGACTGCGCGAGCCCGGATGTTGCGACAGCCAGTGCCGAGGCGAGCGGAAAGACGACAAAAATGAAGGCTGTCAGAATGCGCCGCATGCCACTTTTCCTCCGTCCTGAGCTTGTCGAAGGGCGTCCGAAGGTTACAATAAGTGATCGGCCTACAGCCGAGCGTTCTGTCAGCCGACACATCCGAAAGGAACCCTAGGTCCGTGCGACATATTTCCCCCAAGGACGCCGCCGAACTCGACGCGACCGAGACACGCGAGTGGCTCGACTCGATCGATTATGTGCTTCAGAGCGGCGGCCCGGCAAAAGTCGCGCGTCTGCTCCGCGAGCTGACGCTTTACGCCAGGCAGCACGGCGTCAAGCTCCCGTTTACCGCGAACACGGCATACGTCAACACGATTCCCGCCGACGAGCAGGTGCTGATGCCGGGCAGCCCGGACATCGAACGCCGCATCAAGAGCTTCGTCCGCTGGAACGCGGCGGCGATGGTCGTCCGCGCCAACAAGGCGGAAGAGGGCATCGGCGGTCACATCTCGACCTTTGCCTCGGCCGCGACGCTCTACGAAGTCGGCTTCAATCACTTCTTCCGCGGCCACGGCGACGGCGACCAGACGGCCGACGTCATTTACTTCCAGGGACACGCGGCGCCCGGCATTTACGCGCGCGCGTATCTCGAAGGCCGGCTGGGCGAATCGCATCTCGAGAATTTCAGGCGCGAGCTGAAGGCCGGCGGCGGCCTGTCGTCGTATCCGCATCCGTGGCTGATGCCCGACTTCTGGGATTACCCCAGCGTGTCGATGGGCCTGAGCCCGCTGATGGCGATCTACCAGGCGCGCTTCATGCGCTACCTCGAGGATCGCGGGCTGAAGGCGAAGTCGGACGCGAAGGTCTGGGCGTTTCTCGGCGACGGCGAAACCGACGAGCCCGAATCGCTCGGCGCGATCACGCTGCCCGCGCGCGAGAAACTCGACAACCTCATTTTCGTCATCAACTGCAATCTGCAGCGGCTCGACGGCCCGGTCCGCGGCAACGGCCAGATCATTCAGGAACTCGAAGCGACGTTCCGCGGCGCGGGCTGGAACGTCATCAAGGTCCTCTGGGGCCGCGAGTGGGATCCGATTCTCGCCAAGGATCGCGACGGCCTGCTCGTCAAGCGCATGGGCGAGATCGTCGACGGCCAGTACCAGAAGTACTCGATCGAATCAGGCGCTTACGTCCGCGAGCACTTCTGGGGCGTCGATCCGAGGCTGCTCGACATGGTCAAGCACCTCAGCGACGACCAGCTGAAGAAGATGACCCTGGGCGGGCACGACCCGGTCAAGGTCTACAACGCTTACAAGGCCGCCGTCGAGCACAAGGGATCACCCACCGTCATTCTCGCCAGGACGATTAAGGGCTACGGTCTCGGCGAAGCCGGCGAAGGCAAGAACATCACCCACCAGCAGAAGAAACTCAACGAAGAAGAACTGAGAGCGTTCCGCACCCGATTCGGCGTCCCGATTGCCGACTCCGAAATCGGCCACGCGCCGTTCTACCGTCCGCCGCAGGACAGCGTCGAGACGAAATACATGCTCGGGCGCCGCCAGGCTCTCGGCGGATCGGTTCCGGCGCGCCGGACGCGCAGCCAGGCGCTGCCGGCGGTCGCGAGCGAGCAGTTCGAGGAATTCCACAAGGGCACCGACGGCCGCAGGGCGTCGACGACGATGGTCTTCGTGCGGCTGCTGAGCAAGCTCCTGCGCGATAAAGATGTCGGACGTCTGATCGTGCCGATCGTGCCTGACGAAGCGCGCACGTTCGGCATGGAAGCCCTGTTCCGCCAGGTCGGCATCTACGCGCACTCGGGCCAGATGTACGAGCCGGTCGACATGGACACGCTCCTCTATTACAAGGAAGCGTCGGACGGCCAGATTCTCGAAGAAGGCATCAACGAAGCCGGATCGATGTCGTCGTTCATCGCGGCGGGCACGGCGTACGCCACGCACGGCGTCAACACGATTCCGTTCTTCATCTACTACTCGATGTTCGGCTTCCAGCGGATCGGCGACCTGATCTGGGCCGCCGCCGACTCGCGGACGCGCGGCTTCCTGCTCGGCGGCACCGCCGGACGCACGACGCTCGCCGGCGAGGGCCTGCAGCATCAGGACGGCAACAGCCACCTCTTCGCGCTCGCGTATCCGAACTGCCTGCCGTACGACCCGGCGTTCGCGTACGAGATTGCCGTCATCATCGAAGACGGCATCAAGCGGATGTACGTCGATCAGGAAAGCGTCTTCTACTACCTGACGGTGATGAACGAGCAGTACGAGATGCCCGCGATGCCGGAAGGCGCGCGTGACGGCATTCTGAAGGGCCTTTACAGGTTCCGGGCGTCGTCGAAGCCGGGCGCGAAGTGGCGCGCGCAGCTTTTCGGCAGCGGCGCGATCCTGCCCGAAGTAATCAAGGCGCAGGAGATGCTCGAGTCGCAGTACAACGTCGGCGCCGACGTCTGGAGCGTCACGAGCTACGTCCAGCTCTATCGCGACGGCCACGCCGCCGATCGCTGGAACATGCTGCACCCGGGCGAGACGCCGAAGGTCCCCTACGTCACGCAGTGCCTGAAGGACGCGCCCGGCGTGTTCGTCGCGGCGTCGGACTATGTCAAAGCGCTGCCCGATTCCATCGACCGCTGGCTGCCGCGTCCGCTCGAAGTGCTCGGCACCGACGGCTTCGGCCGCAGCGAGAGCCGCGCCAGCCTCCGCGACTTCTTCGAAATCGATTACCGCTATATCGTCATCGCGACGCTCGGCGCGCTCGCGCGCGACGGCAAGCTCGCGCCGTCGGTCGTGCAGGAAGCGATCAAGGCGCTCGGGGTCAACGCCGACAAGAAGAATCCCTGGATCTCGTAGATGGCCGACTTCACGCTTCCCGAGCTAGGTGAGAACATTGCGGCAGGCGATGTCCTCCGCGTCCTCGTGCAGCCCGGCGACACGCTGGCGAAAGATCAGCCCGTGCTCGAGCTCGAAACCGACAAGGCGACGATTGAGGTTCCCTCGTCGGTCGCCGGGAAGATCAAGGAGATCAAGGTCAAGGCCGGCGACAAGGTGAAGGTCGGCCAGGCGATTCTGAGCGTGGAGGACGGTGGCGCCGCGGCCGCTGCGCCCGCGCCGAAACCGGCGCCCGTTCAAGCCGCGCCGCCACCACCTCCGCCGCCTGCGCCGGCGCCCACTGAAGTCGCGCGGCCCTTTCAGGAACGCGACAAAGTCGTGGACATCTCGCGGGGCGTCAGGCCCGCGATCGAGCAGCCGGCGGCGAGCGGTCCGTCCGCGCCAGCAGCGCCGTCCGTGCGTCGCATGGCGCGCGAGCTGGGCGTCGACATCAACGACGTCGTTGGCACCGACGCCGAGGGACGCATTTCCATCGAAGACGTGAAGGCGCACGCGAAGCGCCTGATTACGTCAGCCGGCGCGCCCGGAGCCGGCACCCCGGCGCTGCGAGTTGCGGCCGAACCGCTGCCCGATTTCAGCAAGTGGGGCGCGATCGAGCGTCAGCCGATGCGTGGCGTCCGCCGCAAGACCGCGGAGCATCTCGGCGCGTCGTGGGCGCAGATTCCGCTCGTCACCCAGCACGACTCGGCGGACATCACGGGCTTCGAGGAAGTTCGCAAACGCCACTCGAAGCAGGCGGGCGAGGGCGCGCCGCCGCTCACCGTCACGGCGCTCGCGATCAAGATCATCGCCGCTGCGCTCAAGAGGTTCCCGCAGTTCAACGTCTCGATCGACATGGCCGCCGAAGAAATCATCGTCAAGAAATACATTCACATCGGCGTCGCCGTGGACACCGACCGCGGTCTGCTCGTGCCGGTCGTTCGCGACGCGGACACCAAAAGCCTGCCGCAGATTTCGGCGGAGCTGGCCGGGCTCGCGGCGAAAGCGCGCAGCCGGAAGCTGACGCTTGACGACATGCAGGGCGCGACGTTCAGCATCAGCAATCTCGGCGGCATCGGCGGCACGTCGTTCACGCCGCTCGTCAACTCGCCCGAAGTCGCGATCCTCGGCATCGCGCGTGGCCGCATGGAGCCGGTGTTCAAGGATGGCCAGTTCGTGCCGAGGATGATGCTGCCGCTGTCGCTCTCGTACGACCATCGCGCGATCGACGGCGCCGACGGCGCGCGCTTCCTTCGCTGGGTGGCTGAAGTCTTCGAGCAGCCGTTCCTGCTGTCTCTTCAGGACTAACCGAATCTGACAATGACTGATGTCCAGGTTGTCGTCATCGGTGGCGGCCCGGGAGGGTACGCCGCCGCGTTTCTCGCCGCCGATCTCGGTCTCAGGACCGCCCTCGTCGATCCCGAAGTGAATCCGGGCGGCGTCTGCGTCTATCGCGGATGCATTCCGTCGAAGGCCTTGCTGCACGTCGCCAAGCTCCTCGGCGAAACGAAACACGCGGAAGCCTGGGGCGTCACGTTCGGCGACCCGAAAATCGATCTCGGCAAGCTCCGCACCTTCAAAGACAACGTCGTCAAGCGGCTGACGAGCGGCACGGGGCTTCTCGCCAAGAGCCGGAAAGTGCAGTACCTGCAGGGCCGCGGCGAGCTCGTCGAGGCGCACACGCTCACGGTGAAACTCAGCGCGGGCGGAGAAGAGACGATCAGGTTCGAGCACGCGATCATCGCGACAGGCTCAGTGCCGGCGATTCCGGCATCGTTGAAACTGGACGACCCTCGCGTCATGGACTCCACGGCGGCGCTCGATCTGCCTGACATCCCGAAGACAATGCTCGTCGTCGGCGGCGGCTACATCGGCCTCGAGCTCGGCTCGGTCTACGCCGCCCTCGGAACCGCGGTCAGCGTCGTCGAAATGACCGGGGGACTGCTGCCCGGGGCCGATCGCGACCTCGTGGACGTGCTCGCGAAGAGCATCGGCAGGTCGATGAAGGCCGTGTGGCTCAATACGAGCGTCGTCAAGATGACGGCGGAAGCGGCCGGCATTCGCGTGACGTTTGACGGCCAGCCCGAACAGGTCTTCGATCGCGTGCTGGTCGCCGTCGGCCGCCGCCCGAACGCGAGCGTGCCCGGCCTCGAACGCACGAAGGTCGCGCTCGATCAGCGCGGTTTCATCGTCGTGGACGCGCAGCTGCGGACGGGCGAGCCGTCGATCTTCGCGATTGGCGACGTCGCCGGCGAGCCGATGCTGGCGCACAAGGCGTCGCATGAAGGACGCACGGCGGTTGAAGTGATTGCAGGGCACAAGGCCGCGTTCGAGCCGAAGGCCATTCCGGCGGTCGTGTTTACCGACCCGGAACTCGCGTGGGCCGGCCTGACGGAAACGCAGGCGCAGAAGACCGGCCAGGCCGTGGCGGTCGCGAAGTTTCCGTGGGCGGCGTCGGGCCGGGCGCTGACGCTCGACCGCGCCGACGGACTGACGAAGCTCGTCATCGATCCCGCGACCGAGCGCATTCTCGGCGTCGGCCTCGTGGGCCCGAACGCCGGCGAGCTGATTGCCGAAGGCGTGCTCGCGATCGAGATGGGGGCAAACGCGACAGACCTGAAGCTGTCGATTCACCCGCATCCGACGCTGACCGAAACGCTCATGGAATCGGCCGAGGTCTTCTTCGGCCAGGCCACGCACGTCTACAAACCCAGGCGGGGCTAGGACCGCCTCCGCCAGGGCTACGGCCGTCAGGCTGCGCCCGTCCGCATTTCCTGGGTCTGCGCAGCGAAGGTGCGCGCGGCCATCGCCCACGCGTCGTGAACGCGCAAGCCGTATTCGGTCGGACGGTACCAGCGGCGGGGCAGGCCGATGGCGCCGGGCGGCAGCGGCTCGGTGCGCGACTCGACGTAGCCTTTGTCCTGCATGCGGCCGAGCGTGACGTAGACAGTGCCGCGCTTGAGCGCGCCTTCCGATCGATCGACCAGCTGCAGACCGAACAACTCGCTTTCGCGCAGCAGGTCGAGAATCAGCCGTTCGGTGGCCGACAGTCGCGGAATCAGCCGGGCAATCTCACTCATGGTCTCCTCGATTCGTGGTCGTGACTTCGTTGACATGCTTCGCGGCATTCGCTGCCGCGCGGCGGGGAAGATCTCCCTGATGGAACTGCTCGTGATGAACACGCACGCCCGCATCGAGCGCATCCGCTGTTTCGAACTCTCCAATCTCCGGCCCGAGTCGTCCACAGGTCGGAAAGCCGATGCCCTGATAGAGCTGGGCGAGCGTCGGGCCGTCGACCACCCATGTGGCATCGGCGATCTCCAGCGCGTGCCGCAGCTCGTGCCCGAGCATGTGGAGCGACGGCGCCGATGTCGCCCAGCACGCGATTTCCACGAGCACGTAGCGCACGCCCGGCTGCGCCGACAGAAACACCGTGCGTCCGGCGAGCTGCGAGCCGATGAAGTGCCCGCACTGGACTTCCACGATCAGGTCCGACCGTTCGAGCCGGTCGACGATGCGGCGAAAAGTCGGAGACCGTTCGATGCCCGACGCGATCACGAGCCGCAGATACCGCGAATCGGTTCGCACGCGCTGGACGCTGTCGGCCTGGGCCTGCGCATAGGTCGCAGGCAGGAGCAGAAGCAGCAGGAGCGCTGTGGTTCGCAGCCATCTTGGGGTCTCCATGCCGGAACAAAAGCAAAAGCAGCACCAAGCCGGAGACGGCGAGCGGACCGGCTGTTTTTGCGTTTTCAGGCCTGTTTTTGACGATTTCTCCCTGTGTGGCCCCTCAATGCAGGGAGTGCTTTTCACGACAAAAAAGTCGAAGTCACTTTCAGATGGAACAATCATGTTGGCCTCGCTTGTGGCGATCCGGGAAGGGATCGCAGAGTGCGATGGCCGCCGCGTCAGCGCTCAGGGCATGTCGCGACAAGAATGTGCCCAGACCCAGCGCCGGCAACGATTTGTGTTGGATTCGGAACAGGGCGGCGTCCACGCTCGGACCAGTGTGCCCGTGCGCCGTGTCGGCGGCGTGATCGTGGCGATCACATCCGGTAAATCTCGATTACGAAATGCGCGAGCGGCGTGCCAGTCGAAGCTTCAGCGGAGGCTGGCGGCGTGCCAGGCGTCGGCCGTTTCGTGCGCGTGATACGAGCTGCGCACGAGCGGTCCCGACTCGACGTGGACGAATCCCAGATCGAGCGCGGCCTGTTTGAGCTCGCGGAATTCGTCCGGATGGTAGTAGCGCACCATTGGCGCGTGCTCAGAGGAGGGGCGGAGGTACTGGCCGATCGTCAGGATCTGGCAGCCGGCCTCGCGCAGATCCTTGAACGTGGCGACGAGCTCGTCGTGCTCTTCGCCCATGCCCACCATCAACCCGGTCTTCGTCGGGATGTCCGGGGCGTACTTCCGGGAGCGATCGAGCAGCTCGAGCGTGCGCGGATACCTGCCGCCAGACCGCGCCATGCGGTAGAGGCGTGGCACGGTCTCGACGTTGTGATTCATCACGTCGGGCCGGGCGTCGAGGACGGTCCGGAGCGATGCTTCGTTGCCCTGGAAATCGGGAATCAGGACCTCGATGCGGCAGTCGGGCCGGCGGGCGCGGGTCTCGCGAATGGTATCCGCGAAGATCGACGCGCCGCCGTCTTTCAGGTCGTCGCGATCGACGGACGTGATGACGACGTAGCTGAGGCCGAGGGTCTCGATGGCCTTGCCGACGCGGACGGCTTCTTCAGGATCGGCCGCCGCCGGGCGTCCGTGCGCGATGGCGCAATAGGCGCAGGCGCGCGTGCAGACGTCGCCCAGGATCATGAACGTCGCCGTGCCGTGATGCCAGCACTCGCCGATGTTGGGGCAGTGGGCTTCCTCGCACACGGTATGGAGGTTCAGATCGTGCATCAGGCCTTTGAGTCGCGTGTAGTTCGGCGACCCCGGCGCGCGCACTTTGAGCCACTCGGGCTTCGGCGGCCTCAAGCCGACCGGCACGAGCGGAATCAGATGGCCCATCGCTTCTGATTATATCGGGCGGAGTCCGTCAATCAGGTAATTGGCGAAGCGCGTCGCGACCTCATCGGACGTCGACGGCCCGGCCGGGTTGTACCAGCGCGCAATCCAGTTCACCGCGCCCAGCATGGCGAAGCCGAGCAGCTTGGGGTCGCCCGGCTTGAACGCGCCCGTGGCCATGCCTTCTTCGATGATGAGCCGCATCCCGCGATCGAACGTGTCGCGGCGATGAATCACCGCGCGCCGGTGCGCGGGCGTGAGCGCTTCGAGATCCACGAGCAGCGCCGTGCCGTGCAGCTCGTCGAGAATCACGTGAACGGCCGCGTGAATGAGCCGCCGGAGCTTGGCCTCCGCCGGCGCAGTGCCGCGGACCGTCTGATCGAGCAGCTCCTGCAGCCGGTCGTGCGAGTACTCGTGGCAGGCGAACAGGATCTCTTCCTTGCTCTTGAAGTAGTAGTAGAGATTGCCCTTGTTCATCTGCAGCGTCGCCGCGATCTGCTCGACGGTCGCGCCGTGGTAGCCGAGTTTGCGGAAGGCGGCTGACGCGCTCTTGAGGATGTCGATCCGCGTGGCGGCGCTGATCTCGCTGCGCCGGCCCTGCTTCAGCCGCCGCCGCGGACGCCGGCGCTTCGGCCTGGGGGCTGGAGTAGAATCGCCCGTTTCCACTGCATGCAATTTTCCTTCACTTTTCTCGGCCATAGCACGTTTCTTTTTCGCACACCGGCCGGCAGGCACGTCATCGTCGATCCGTGGCTCGAGACGAACCCGATGTGTCCGCCCGGCGCCCGCCGCATCCGCGAACTTGACCTGATCCTCCTGACGCACGGGCATCGCGACCACACGGCCGATGCCGTCGGTCTTGCCCGCGCCACGGGCGCGCTGGCGATCGCGCCGTACGAGCTCGCGCTGTGGCTGGAAGAGAAGGGGCTGAAGCGCGTCTCTGGGATGAACCCTGGCGGCACGATCGCCGTGGCCGGGCTCACCATCACGATGGTCCAGGCGATCCACAGCAGCTCGATCGAAGAGGGCGGCGCGCCACGCTATGCCGGCGTCGCCAGCGGCTACGTCGTCCGCTTCGAGGATGGGCTGACGATCTATTACGCCGGCGACACGGCGCTCTTCAGCGACATGCGCCTCATCGGCGAACTGTATCGCCCGTCCATCGCGTTTCTCCCGATTGGTGACGTGTACACGATGGGGCCGGACCAGGCCGCGAAAGCCTGCGAGTGGCTCGGGGTAAAGGATGTTGTCCCGATGCACTACGCGACGTTTCCGGAGCTGACCGGAACGCCTGCGCGCCTGCGCGAGCTGGTCGCGCCGTCCGGCGTCCGCGTGATTGCGTTGAAACCGGGCGAGACGTGGGACTAACGATGCGTGATCAGCATCAGCGCCGTCAGGACGATCATCGCGACGACGGTCGTCCACGCCACGATGTTGAAGCCGCGTGAGTTCGTGTGCTCGTTCATCAGTTCGCGGTCGTTCGCGAGCAGCAGCATGAACACGAGCACGAGCGGCAGCACCACGCCGTTGGCCACCTGCGAGAGCACGGACACGTAGACGAGCGGAATCCGCGGCACCAGCAGGACGCCCGCGCCCATCACAATCAGCACGGTGTACAGCCAGTAGAACACCGGGGCCTCGTGAAACTTCTTGTCGAGGCCTGATTCAAACCCCAGCCCTTCGCAGACGGCGTACGCGGTGGAGATCGGCAGAATCGACGCCGCGAAGATTGACGCGTTGAAGAGACCCGCGGCAAAAAGCAGGTAGGCGTAATCGCCGGCGAGCGGCCGCAGCGCCTGGGCGGCGTCGGCGGCCGACGCGATGTCGTGGTGGCGGTTCGCATAGAGCGTCGCCGCGCACGCGACGATGATGAACCACGCGACGACGTCGGTGAAGATGCAGCCGACGATGACGTCCCAGCGCGACGCCCGGTACTGGCGCGCGGTAATGCCTTTTTCGACGATGGAGGCCTGCAGGTAAAACTGCATCCACGGCGCGATGGTCGTACCGACCAGGCCGACCACGGTGAAGAGATACCCGTAGTTTCTGATCCCGGCGGCTTCAGGGCGTGTCACGGTGGCGAACGCCGCCGCTTTCCAGTCCGGATGCGCCAGCACGCCCGCGACGATGTAGCACACGTAAAACGCGGAGGCCGTCAGGAAGATCTTCTCGATGCTCGTGTACGTCCCGCGGACGACGAGCGCCCACACGACAAATGCGCAGACGGGCACGACGATGTACTTCGACCACCCGAACAGCTCGAGGCTGCTCGCGACGCCCGCGAATTCCGCGACGATGTTGCCGAAGTTCGTGATGACGAGCGTGACCATCACGATGAACGTCAGGCGGAAGCCGAATTCCTCGCGGATCAGGTCGCTGAGCCCCTTGCCCGTCACCGCGCCGAGCCGCGCGGACATCTCCTGCACCACGATCAACGCGATCGTGATCGGAATCATCGTCCAGAGCAGCGTGTACCCGAACTGCGCGCCGGCCTGCGAGTACGTGAAGATGCCGCCGGCGTCGTTGTCGACGTTGGCCGTGATGAAGCCGGGGCCGATCACCGCCAGCAGCAGGACGAGCCGCGCCTTCCAGCTTTTCAGGAATGACTTCATCGGCGCGCGCTAGTCCGCATGTCTCAGCATCGTGATCACATCGTCTGCCGTGATGATGCCGGCCAGGCGTTCGTGTTCGTCGACGACGGCCAGCGTGACGAGGTTGTACTTGTCGAACAGCCCCGCGACTTCGTCGTCCGGGGTGTCGGGGGCGCAGGTGATGGCGTCCTCGCGAAGCTCGGCCAGCGGCGTCGACGGCGTCGACACGGCGATCTTCACCAGCGGCACGGCGCCGGTAATCGCGTAGGCGGCGCTGTACAGATAAATCGTCGCCACGGCTTCGCGGCTGCCTTCGAACTGTTTCAGCGCGTCGATGGCGTCGCTGACCGTCCCGCCGTCCGCGACGGACACGAACTCCGTCGTCATGCGGCCCGCGGCCGTGCGCTCGCCGAACTCGAGGAGCTGCGTGACCTCGTTGCGCTCCTCGGGCTGCATCTCCTTGAGAATCTGGCCCGAGCGGTGCTCCGGCAGCTTTTCGAGGAGGTCCGCCGCGGCGTCGGGGTCCATTTCCTCGACGATGTCGGCGGCGCGATCCGAGTCGAGCGATTCGACGACCGACACCCGCACCTTCGGATCGAGCTCTTCGAGCGCCTCGGCGGCAACCTCCTCGTCAATCGTTTCGAAGACGGCTTCGCGCTCGGCCGCCGGCAGGTCTTCGACGATGTCGGCGATGTCGGCGGGGTGAAGCTTCGACAGCCCTTCGTAGACGATCTTCAGCTTCACCCGGCGCGATGGATCGGTTTCGAGCAGGTCGACGTACTGCCACGGAATGACGCGCGGCGGAATCCTCTCGAGCAGCGCGCGCATCGTAAAGGCGGGCACGAGGCCCTGCGTGAGCCGGCGGATGGCGCCGCGGGCGCCGACGTCGACCGCGATGACGCTCAGCGCGAGATGGCTGTTGACGGGCGTCGAGTCGAGCTCGACGTCGTTGACGCGGACGACCTTGCGTCCGTGGACGTCGATGATCTGCTGGTCGAGCAAATCGCGCTTGAGGAGCAGGACGCCGTCCGACGCCGTGTACTTTTCCCAGGCGGACGCGTCGCCGATGGCGCGGACCGTGGCGCCGCACGACTTGAGCGACGCGGACGGCAGCATCCGTTCGCCGTCGGTCGTGTTGACGATTAGAAACGCGATGCGGGTGGGGTGTTCCTGTGGAGCGACGGCGACTTCGCGCACGCGTCCGCGCACGGTGCCTGAGGCATCGCGCACAGTGGCGCCGAGGAGCTCGGAGAGAGCGACGAGCGACATTGATCGAGGTCCGGCATTCGCGTGGCAGCCAAGAATAACAGCATTTCACGCGATCGGACCCGCTGATCCGCGTGTTTGCGTGGACTTGGCGACCGGTATCGGGTTATCCTGACGAGTCGAAGTGAGACTGGATCTCAGTTCGGCGGGCTCTACGCAATCCTAGCTTTCGGAGCGAAATGGCACTTTTGAATCAGCACGCCGTGTGGGCGCACGGCCCGTTCTACGCTTACATCCTTCTGACCCTGATCGACACGCACATCACGACCACGTGCGTCACCCTGTATCTGCACCGCGCGCAGACGCACCGCAGCATTAAATTCCATCCGGTCATCGAGCATCTGATGCGGCTGTGGCTCTGGCTGCGGACGGCCATGCCGACGCAGGAGTGGGTCGCGGTGCACCGGTGTCATCACGCGCACGTGGACGCGGAAGGCGATCCGCACAGCCCGATCTTCTTCGGCATCTGGCGCGTGGTCTTCTTCGGCACGAAGCTCTATCACGACGCCGCCAGGGATCCGGCGGTCATCGAGCAGTTCGGCAAGGGCACGCCGCACGACGCGCTCGAACGTCTCTATAGCGGCGTGTCGCTGCTCGGCCCGGTCATCACGCTCGTCACCAACGTCTGGCTGTTCGGCGCCTGGGGCATCGGCATGTGGGTCGTCGAGATGGCGTGGATTCCGTTTTTCGCGGCCGGTGTCATCAACGGGCTCGGCCACTGGTGGGGCTACCGGAATTTTGAAACGCCCGATCACTCGACGAACCTTCACGGGCAGATCTGGGCGCTCTTCACGTGCGGCGAGAGCCTGCACAACAACCACCATCACGTGCAGAACTCGCCGCGATTTTCAGTGAAGCGGTGGGAGATCGATCCCGGCTACTTCTACTACCGCATCCTTCGCGCCGTCGGCCTGGCGACCGAAGTGCACGAACGGCACGTGGTGGGAGTCTGAATCTGGTAACCGAGTAATCGCGTAACTGAGTAATTGCATTGAGCAATTGAATTACTCGATTACCAAGTTACTCAATTACTCGATCACTGGATCGTAATACTCCCCTGAAGCCCCGCGACGTTCGGGGCGTCGTGGTCGTGGAAGCCGCAGACCGTGCGGTTCGTGACCATGTTGCCGGTCTGCCGGCGCTGACCGCTGCTCAAGAATCCTACCTGGTTAATCTCGGGACAATCGGTGTGCTCCGGATGCGGATCCGACGTCATGTTGTGCGGCTGGCTGTCGTTGTTGATGAACGTCACCTGACTGCCGCGAGCGACCTTGATGTTCTTCGGGCTGGCGACGCCGTTCGTGATGGTGATCGTCGTCGCCGCGACGGCGTCCCCGGGCGCCGTTGTCGGGCTGGACGCACTCGACGGGCTCGAGCTTGAACTCCCGCACGCGGTGACGGTAAGAGCAGCGGCGGCCGCGAAGGCCGCCGCAATTGAAGTCCGGCGAAGCGTTCTCATGCGCATGTCCCCATTAGACTCGAAACCGGCCCGGAAGTAACACCGTCAGTACGCCGGTCCAGTCGAAGGAGGCTCGCCCGTCGCCGTGTTGATGCTGCCGAACATCGTCGTCGGATGAATGGTGCAGTGATACTGGCCACCGGATGACGACAGCTTCATGGAGGCGCTCGTCGCGCCGGGACCGATGTCGCCGCTGTCGAACGAGCCGTCGTTCATGACGATGCGATGGACGGTGTTGTCACTGTTGCGCCACACAACGAGGCTGCCCTGCGCGATGGGCGCAGGGTTAGGGCTGAACGACTGGTCGTTTCTCTGGCCCATGATGCTGACGGTAACCGCGCCTGCGGGCGCTGTGGTAGACGTCGTTGACGTCGTTGGAGTGGGCGTGCTCGGGCTGCTCGCGCTCGACGAGTAGCCGCCACCGCCACATCCCCATGCCGCGAAGACGAACATCGCAACGGCGAGCATTCGGGATCGCATGGCGGAGCACTACGCAAGGCGGATGCCGCGCGAACGCGCGGGTTTTTCGCCGCGAACCGTCGTCCGCGCGCCTCAGTGCTTACTGAGACCGTACGCGCTTACGTTTTTCAGCTGACGCTGTTCAACTATCCAGCCGGTACTTGGCGAGGTAATAGGAGAGGGCGCGCTGGCTGATGCCCATCAGCTCCGCGGCGTCTTTCTTGACGCCGGCGGCGCTCTCGAGCGCGCGCCGAATCGTCTCGCGCTCGACCCATTCGATGTTCTGGCGGAGCTTCAGCGACGGCAGCGACGTCGGCTGCGCGGTGATGGCGCCGATCACCGAGATCGCCCGCGCGGCAATCACCGGGCCCGGTGACAGCACGACCGCGCGCTCGATCGTGTTTTCCAGCTCGCGCACGTTGCCCGGCCAGTCGTACTGCTGGAGGCTCACGAGCACGCCGTCTTCCATTCGGTCGATGCGCCGGCCGATGCGGTGCGAATGCTTCTGCACGAAGTGGTCGACGAGGGCGGGGATGTCGTCCCGGCGCTCGCGCAGCGGCGGAATCTCGATCGGGATGACGTTGAGCCGGTAGAAGAGATCCTCCTGGAACTTGCCGTCGGCGACCATCTGCCGCAGGTCGCGGTTCGTCGCGGCAATCACCCGGAGGTCGACGCGCTCGCTCCGCTCCGATCCGAGCGGCTCGAACTCGCGCTCCTGCAGCACGCGCAGCAGCTTCGACTGCAGCGTCGGGATCATCGTCCCGATTTCGTCGAGGAAGATCGTCCCGCCGTCGGCCAGCGCGAACTTGCCCTTCTTGGTCGTCGTCGCGCCGGTGAACGCGCCGCGGACGTGCCCGAAGAGCTCCGATTCGAGCAGCGTTTCAGGAATCGCGGCGCAGTTGACCTTGATGAGCGGCATGTTGCGCTGCGCGCTGCGATCGTGAATCGCGCGCGCGACCAGCTCCTTGCCGGTGCCGGTTTCGCCGGTGATGAGCACCGTGCTCTTCGTCGCGGCAACGAGTTCGGCGCGGCTGATGACTTCCTGCATCGCCTTGCTGCGGCCGATGATGCCGTAGTGGTCGAACTGCTCGTCGCGCTCGTTCAGCAGGTAGCGGTGCTCGGTGCGCAGCCGCTGATGATCGAGCGCGCGCCGGACGACGACCAGGAGCTCGTCGATCTCGAAGGGCTTCTGCAGGTAGTCGAGCGCGCCGAGCTTCATCGCTTCGATCGCGCTTTCGACCGTCGCGTGCGCCGTCATCATCAGCACCTGCGCGCGCTCGCCTTCGGGCGTCGAGTTCACGTACTCGCGGATCAGCTCGAGGCCGCCGAGCTCGGGCATCACGTTGTCGACGATCAGGAGATCGAACGAGCGCTCGGCCAGCAGACGCTGTGCCTCCCGGGCGCTGGTGGTGTCAACCACGCGGTGCCCGGCGTCGCGCAGGGCGCGCCCAAGTGACTTGAGGATCTTCTCCTCGTCGTCGACGAGGAGGATCGAGCCGCGGATGCCGGTCATAGCCCCGGGCGAAGTCGAAGAATCATGCTGGCGTGGAATTATATGGAAGGTCGACGCGGATCTCCGTCCCCGCGCCCGGCGTGCTGCCGATTGTGATGGTGCCGCCCAGGCCCTCGATGATGTTCTTCGCGATGGGGAGACCGAGGCCGGTGCCCCCGCGCTTGGTCGTGAAGTAGGGATCGAAGACGTGGGCGAGATGCGCCGGGTCGATGCCCGCGCCCTTGTCGGCGATGATAATCGTCACGCCCTCCTGGCGCGCCCGCGTTTTCAGCGCCACGTCGCCGCTCGGCGTACCGTTGACCGCGTGCCGCGCGTTCACCAGCATGTTCACGAGCGCAAGCCGCAGGCGTTCGGCATCGGTCGTGACTGATGATGCCGCGGGATCGAGCTCGAGGTCGATCGGCGCTCCCGGTCCGGCCGCCTGAGACGCCGCCGCCGACTCCCGGCAGAGGGCGTTGAGATCGGCCGGCCCGATGTCGAAGCGAATCGGCCTCGCGAAATCCAGCACCTCGTTGACGATGCGGTTCAACCGCTCGACTTCCTCGTTGATGTCGTGGACCGCTTCGTGCATCGCCGTTTCCTGCAGATTCTTCTGACGGAGCGCGTGCAGCGACCCCTTGATGATCATCAGCGGGTTGCGGACTTCGTGCGCGATGACGGTGGACAGCCGGCCGAGGGACAGCAGCCGCTCCTTCTGCGACATCTCGCGCTGGAACCTGGCGACAGAATCGGTGAGGGTATTGAACGTCGCGGCGAGGAGCTGTGCATCCTCATCGCGCCACAGACGGCCTTCGCCGAGCGTGATCTTCTGCGTGAGATCGCCCGTCGTGGCCACCTCGCGCATGACGTCGGTGATGGCGGCGAGCGGACGCGTGATCGTGCGCGCGACCGCGAAGCTCAGGAGCGTCGCCAGGAGGACGGCGACGACCGCCGTCACCGCCAGGCCGGCCTGAATCGCCCGGACCGACTGCAGCTGCTCGGCCCGCGATCTGAGAATGAGCGCGACCGGGCCGCTCGCCGCCGCGCCGAGCGGCCGCGGCAGGACGGCGTATTCGCCGCCGGCAATCGTGGCTGTCGATACTCCGGACGTCGCCAGGCGCGAGGCAAGCACCGGATCGGCCTCTCTCGACATCGTCGTCGCCAGGATGCGTCCGTCCATGCCGAAGGCGACGTCGCTGCCCGTGATCTCCTTGAGCTGCGCCGCAAGCGTGTCGTTCAGCAGGAAGCCCGCGCTGAGCGTGCCGAGAATCTGCGGCTGCGTCAGAAACAGCGTGATCGGCACGGTCACGACCTGCAGGATGCCGTTCGGCTGCGGCAGCAGGCTCACGGTTTCTTTCCCCGCCAGCGCGTTCTTCACGGCCGGCTGCCCGGCCAGCAGACGCGCAGCCGCGGATGCGTCGCCGGAGGTGGCCATGACGTTGCCTCTGGCGTCGGTGAAGAGCAGCAGGTTCGCGGAGTTGAGCAGCGGTCCGTACTTGCGCACTTCGTTCTGCACGGTCGGCGCATCGGTGGTGACAGCGGCCTTGAGCGTCGGCGAATCGGCAATGATCCGCGCCGTGATCGTGTAGGTCTCCGTACGCGACGTGCGCAGCTGATCGACGATGACGCCGGTGGCGAGGATTTCGCGCTGGAGCGAGCGCTCGCCTTCGTTTGTCACGCGGCGGTTGACGACAAACAGCGCCACGCCGCAGGTGAGCACCGCGAGCAGCGCGCTCGCGAGGAAGATCCGGCCGCGCAGCGAAGAGAGCAGGGTCATCGCAGCGTGAAGTCCTCTTCCTCGATGCCGCTCTCGGTCACCGTGACCGATCGCGGCTCCGACGCCACGCCCTCGTTCCAGGCGACCACGTTGTACGTGCCGGGCGGGATGTTGTCGATGCGGTAGCGTCCGTCCGCGTCCGTCAGCGAGAAGAACGGATGGCTGAAGACGAGGATGAACGCGTTCATGTGCGAGTGGATGTCGCAGAACACGCGGACGATGCCCGGCCGATCGAAGCGCACTGGCTTGGAGCGGCCAGCGGCGTAGCGCCCCAGATCGAAGGTCTTCGTCTTCGAGAGCGAGAAGACGTTGTGGTAGATGTGGTCGCTGTTCGGGAAATCGACGATGGTGCCGGTGGTGATCGCGAGGACGTGCGGGACGAACCGCTCGCCGCGCTGATCCATGACGGCGTGCGTCGTCTCGACGGTTTCAAAGGCGCCGCGCGGCGCGGATTCGAGGTAGACGACCGACTTCAGCCGGTCCGAGACGTCGAGAACCGGGGTGGCGCCGCCCAGATCGCCCACGTTCGGCCTCGGCTCAGCCGGCGCAGGCACACGCCGCAGGTCGACGCGGCCCCGGATCCCGCCGTTCCTCGCGCCACGAAGACCCGAATGTGGAGAGAGGACAAGGAACGCGAGACACACGAAGGAAAACAGAATGGATCTTCGTGTCATCAGAACCAGTAAACGATTTGGGCCGAGGCAAGGGTCGCGGATTTGATCCGTCCTCCGTCGCGCGTGTTGTGCTGGCCGGAGACCTTCAGCAGCAGATTCCGCTGCAGCGAGTAGCCGCCGCCGATCTCGATCCGCGTGACCGGCGCGTCCCAGCTTTGCGGCCCTGATGTGCCGATGACGTCGCTGAAGCCGAGATGATCGGCACGGCCGGCCACGTACAGTCCCGGACGAATCTTGTAGCGGCCCTCGACGTACGTCGCGAGCGCGCGCAGCGGCCCGGTGATGACCGGTGCCGCGACGCCCGGCAGCTTCCACTCGCTCCAGATCGTCTCGGCGCGCACCAGGTAGTAGTCGCGCGAGTACTCGACGTCGGCGCCCCACGCCGTCTGCGTGAACGAGCCGTCGTGTCCGTCGCCGACGGCGCCGCGCGACGCCGTGCTCGAGACGAACGGTCCGCGCGCCGCGGAGAGGCCGAGGACGAGGCCCGTGACCGGGCGTGCGCTGACGCGTCCGGCGGCCTGCGGGGCCGAGTTGTCATCCGTCACCCGCGGGTTGGACACGGTGCCCAGGGTCACCGCCATCGTGGCGTCGACGATGCCGGCGGCGGCGTGCAGCTGGACGCCGGTGTCCCAGCGGAACGCCGTCACCAGCGGCACGCCGTTGGCCGGTGTCGAGTCGCCGATCGAGAAACTTGAAAGCCAGCCGCGCCCGCGCATGCGCAGGAGCTCGTCGGCGTTCCATGGCAGTGCGTCGGGGCGCAGCGACGTCAGGTACTGGTAGGCGAGGGGATAGCCGATGAGCGGGTTGTCGGCGGCGTAGACGCGGCGCGCGAACGCGCCGAACGTCGGCGGCACGCGTCCGGCCTGGATGTCGACCGCGTGATCGACCCACGGACGGATGCGCAGGTACAGCGCGTAGGCGTGGAGCGTGTCGATGTTTTCGTCGCGGATTTCGCCGAGCACCGCGAAGTGACGGTTCAGCGTGATCGACGCCGTGAGATCGGCGCGAAAGAGCCGCAGGGCGGAGTGTTCGTAGTCGGTGTAGTTGAAGAAGCCCGTGTCATCGGGCGCGATCGATGCGGAGATGTCGCCGCCGAGGGTCACCTTTCCGCCGGCAAGCGCGACAGGCTCGGAGGGAAGCGCCTGGGCCCCGGCGGAGACGGCGCCGCCAAGCGCGGCCGCCGCGATGAGCGCCGCCCGCCGCAGCACGGATCGCATAGTGTGTGGACCGATTATAGTAATAGGTGCAATGGCGTATATTATTTGTGAGCCCTGCGTCGGCACGAAAGACACCGCCTGCGTGGATGTCTGTCCCGTGGACTGCATCCACCCGCGGAAGGACGAGCCGGCGTTCGCGACGGCCGAGATGCTTTATATTCATCCTGACGAATGCATCGACTGCGGGGCGTGCGTGCCGGCGTGCCCGGTCGAAGCGATTTTTTCTCTCGACGAAACCCCGCAGAAGTGGGCGTCGTATATTGCGAAGAACGCGGACTATTACAGGGCTGAGGGCTGAGGGCTGAAGGCTTCTTGCGCTTAGCCATCAGCGCTTAGCCCTCAGCCCTCAGCCCTACAAGGATCACGCATGGGTCTCATCGACCACAAGTTTGAAGACAACTTCATCACGACCAGCATCGATCGCGTGCTGAACTGGGCGCGCGAGTCGTCGATCTGGCCGATGGGCTTCGGCCTCGCGTGCTGCGCGATCGAGATGATGGCGGCCTCCGCCAGCCGCTTTGATATCGCGCGCTTCGGCGCCGAGGTGTTCCGCGCCTCGCCCCGGCAGTCCGACTTGATGATCGTCGCGGGCACCGTCACCAAGAAGATGGCGCCCGTGCTGCGCCGCCTCTACGACCAGATGCCGGAGCCGAAGTGGGTGATCTCGATGGGGAGCTGCAGCAACGCCGGCGGCCCCTTCCCGACCTACAGCGTGCTCCAGGGCGTCGACAAGGTCGTGCCGGTCGACGTGTACGTCTCAGGCTGCCCGCCCCGTCCTGAAGCGCTGCTCTACGGGTTGATGCGCCTGCAGGACAAGATCCGCAAGGAAGGCACCGTGCTGCGGAAGGAACGCGTGATCATGTCCGGCGAGACCGAGCCCACGATCATCGGAGAGCGAGCGTAGCCGTGCAGACCATCATCCGGTTCTTCAAGACGATCTTCCTCGTCGACCTGCTCAAGGGCATGTGGCTGACGCTCAAGTACACGCCGCAGCCGGCGTTCACGTTCCAGTATCCCGCGGAGCGGCGCCCGACGGCGCCCCGGTTCCGCGGCGTGCTGCGGCTGCAGGTCGAACCCGCCAGCGGCGCGCAGACCTGCATCGTCTGCGATCAGTGCGCCAAGGCGTGCCCCGACGACCTGATCGCCCTTGGCGGACACCGCGAGCCGGGCGCCAAGATCAAGGTGCTCGATTACTTCGATTTCAATCTGTCGCGCTGCAGTTTCTGCGGGCTGTGCTCAGAGGTCTGCCCGACCAAGCCGATCAAGGCTCTCGTCATGAGCGAGGACTACGAGCTCGGCAGTTACAGCCGCGATACGCAGATCATGCGCGTCGACCAGATGTACGACGGCGTGCCGATCGAGCAGTACACGCATTGAAATAGATTTCGCTTTCCGAAAGCCCCCCGGACAGTACATCATCCCCACCTAGGACCGCGCGCAGGCGCGGTTCTTGTATACGCGCGCGTCGAATTCCCGTCTGGAGGGTTCATGCGTCCCGGGTTCCGCACATCGGCCGTCGTCGGTCTCATCACCGCACTGTCGCTCGTCATCCATGCCGACGGCACGCCGCCCTCGCAGGCCGCCGAGATCCAGCTGCAGCTTGGCACCATGCTCAACGCCGAGGGCCGCTACGTCGAGTCGCTCGAGGCCTTCCAGAACGCGCTGAAGACCACGGACACGGCGCTCCTGCGGACGGCGCGCGCGGGCGTCATCACCAACGCCCTTCGCGTCGCGGAATTCGACCTGGCGCGGTATGAGGCCGAGACGCTGGTCAGGATGTCCCCGCGCGACGCGGGCGCCCTGTCGCTGTACGGTGACGCGCTCTGGGCGTCGGGCCTGTTCGAAGAATCCGAAGCGCGCTACCGCGACGCCCTCGCGCTGACGCCGGAGCTCGCGCGCGGCCTTCACGGAATGGCCCGGTCGCTGCTCGCGCGCAACCAGCTCGACGAGGCGATGAACCAGGCGCAGGCCGCGCTTCGCCTCGCGCCGCGCGACCTCGAAATCCATCACACCGTCGGCGCGATCTACGAGCGGATGCACAAGTACGAAGAGGCCGCTGCCGCGTACGGCAACTACGTCAACCTGCTGCCGAACAAGGACACGAGCGAGAAGGCGGCGTGGTCGCGCGCGGAAATCCGTTTCCTGCGCTCGTTCGCGCAGCGCGTGCCGTTTCAGGCCGATGCCGGCACCGACGACATGGTATTCACGGTCGATTTCCGCACGGTGAACGAGAAGGTCGTCGTGCGCGCGCGGGTCAACGACTCCGCGCCCCAGGACTTCGTCGTCGACACCGGCGCGGAGAATACCGTCATTACCGAGGTGACCGCGCGCCGCCTCGGCGTCGCGCCGATTACGTACACGCTGAGCGCCGGCGTCGGGGAAACCGGACTGCGCGGCCTGCAGCTCGCGCGCGTGGATTCGCTCGAGCTCGGCACGCTCAAGCTCAGGAACGTCCCCGTCATCATCAAGAGCCCGCCGCTGCGCGACCTGCCGACCAACGAAACGGAAAGCCTCTCGCCGCTCTCGCTCGGCTACTCGATGATCATCGACTACGGCACGCACAAGCTCACGTTCGGCAAGCACCTGCCGGTCGAGCAGGGCGACATGGAGCTGCCGCTCCGCGTCTACCGCCTCGCGACCGTCCGCGGCCTCGTCGCCAAACAGCACGAAGCCAGCTTCGTCGTCGACACCGGCGGCGAGGTGATCTCGATCAGCCAGGCGACGGCGAACCGCCTGCCGGCGAAAGAGGGCCAGCGGAAGATTCAGCTCAAGGTGTACGGCTCGTCAGGCTGGGATCGCGACGCGTTCCTCATGCCGGGCATGGACCTGACCTTCGACAAGATCAACTACACGAACTTCCCGGTCGTCGTGCTCAATCTGAACGCCCCGAGCGCGCTGCTCGGCTTCCAGCTCGGCGGCATCGTCGGCCACAAGTTCCTGAGCGGCTACCGCGTCGGGATCGACCTCGAACGCAGCGTCCTGCGGCTGAAGTCGATCTCATAGTGGGGCGGCCCTTTCAGGGCCGCCTTTTCCTTTGTACCGAACGACTTTGCAGGCGCTCCCGGCCGGCATCGCTCGCCGCCAACACGGACAAGCCTCGCCGGACTGCGGTCCTCAGGTCCCAACTCTGCCGCTGCCGCGGCGATCAACGGGTTCTCCCATCGACATCTGCCACACGTGATCAACGTTCCGGGTTCTCAGCAGCGTCACGGATCGCGGTGACCGTGATCGCCGCGATAAGGACCTGCGGCCCGCAGTTGATGCGATTGTGTCCGGCCGAGGCTTGACGGTTGGCTTGCGAGCGATACCGGCCAGGAGCGCCGGATCATTTGCGGTCGTAGCGTCCGGCTTGAGCCGGACGTCCTCGTACGTAGTGTCCGCCTTCAGGCGGACGTGCGTTCGCGATCCGGGGCATCGGTTCCTGCAAACTGAAGCTCGGCGTGGAAAACGCGACCGAACGTGCGAAGGTTTCATCACATGCCGGGTCCCGCTCGCGGCCACCCGAAGCGTGATGAAACCTTCGAGTGCTCGTAGCGTCCGAACGTTGCTTACACGTTCGCTTTTGAAGGCACTTCAGGCTTCACTGCGACATTGTGCATCGCTCGTGCGCTCAGCTTCGCCCGTCTCGATTGGTTCACCAAACACCAAGTCAGTGCGCGCACCGGCGCCGGTAATCTTAAACGCGAAAATGCCATGGACTAAGAGATGGGATGCTCCGAGCTTCTCGCACGCCGTTTCGCCCTTGGCAAGAGCGACTTGCCAACGGTCACGAACAACGTCATCAGCGATGATCGTCTGCTGCAGATGCAGGAAAGCTCGCTCAGACAACCTGCGAGCCACAGCGTCGAAATCCCGCAGGTGATAGTCAACTTCAGCGCGCAACCACGCAAGAGGCGCGAGGCGCACTCATAAACCTTCAAGTCCGGTGATCTGCTGCGTGCTTTGGATCTTGTGCTGGTGTGTCGTTAAGAACGCAGAGATTGCTTCGAGCGCGCTCGCAGGCGCTGAATTCGCCGCGTGGGCTTTGAACGCTTCGATTTCGGTAACTATCTTCACCGCTTGGGATGACAGATGCTGGGTAACTCCGTAGGTGTCTGCCGATTGCACCTGTAACGTCTGTACGAGAAAGTGACCCGCTGCCAGCACGCCATCGATCCTGGCCCCGATGGCATCCCACTCGTTGCGCCAATTTATTACGGTTACGCGATGATAGCGCGTTTCAGCTACTTCAAGTCGGCTTCGACATTCCGGCGCTCCTGGCCGGCGTCGCTCGCAGGCCAACCGTCAAGCCTCGGCGGACGTGATCGCGCCAACTGCGGGCCGCAGGTCCTCATCGCGGCGATCACGGTGACCGCGATCCGTGAAGTGCTGAATATCCGGATCAGGATTAGCGCGAATCGAATGTCGAAGGGACGACGCGTTGATCGCCGCGACTGCGAAAGAGTACGGACCGGAGGACCGCAGTTCCGGCGAGGCTTGTCCGTGTTGGCGGCAAGCGATGCCGGTCAGGAGCGCCCGCAGAGACGTCCGAATGGAGAAGTCCGCCTAAAGGCGGACACTACGTACGATCGCAGCGTGCGCGGCGGTTGTCGTGAGTTACGAGAGGGACAGGCCGCGGAACCAGTCGGCGAGCGTTCGCCAGAACTCGAATCGGTAGAGCGTCAGCACTGACGCGTGATAGATCGCGATGATGAAAAGCGCGATCGCAAAGGCGTTCACGCGGCGCTTGGCGCGCCAATCCCAGACCACCAGGCCCACGAGCAGCAGGTCGGCCAGCGCGAAGCCGAAGATCTGGACGAGCGGGACGCCGTTCAGCGAGGGCACGAGCGAAATAAGCGACGGCCAGTGGGCGTAGATCAGCCGATCGGTCACCGGCGTAAACAGCGGGAACACGGTGCAGACCATGTAGCGGCCATGGAGCAAGGGTTCGCGCCGATGGTAGATGGCCAGACCGTAGATCGCGACGAATGCGACGGCCGCATTCACCATCAGCGCCAGCTGAAACAGGCCGATGTCTGGCAGCGTGCCGCCGCCTTTCATCCGGTAGTGAATCAGATTGATCGTCGCCGCAATGAGGAGCGGCGCGAGCACGTACGAGGCGTTGCCGATCTTCCGGTGGATCGCGTGCTGCTTCGTGCGAATCAGGTACGCCTCGGTGACGAGCATCACGCACCAGAGCGTCATGGCGATCCCGTGCGTATGAAAGCGGACTTCTGGCTGATCGGAAAGGCGCGAGAAATAGCTGGGCCAGAACGCCCAGAGCGCAAAGACGAAGAACGCCGCGAACCACACGACGGCGTTCCTGTGCAGCGTTCTATCGGGATTAGCGACTGTCGGCGGCGGCAGCGTCCGCGTGCGCGCGGACATCAGGACGGTCGATTGGCGAGCCGCTGCGCGCGGCGGATGTGGGCTTCGTCGCAGACGCGGCGTTCGGCGTCCGTGTCCACGATCAATTCAGGAACCTTCACGCGCTGGCCGTCTTTCGCGACGGTGACGAACGTGAGATAGGCGCTGCTGGTGAGACGGCGGTCCCCGGTCAGCGTCTCCTCCGAGAAGACTTCGACGTGCACTTCGAGTGACGTCGTGAACACGCACGTGACGTGCGCCTTCAGGATGATGAGATCGCCGACCCTGATCGGATGCAGGAACTGCAGGCCGTCGACCGCGGCGGTGACGACCAGGCTCCGTGTGTGACGATGGGCCGTGATGGCGCCGGCGATGTCGATGAGATGCATCACCGTGCCGCCGAGGATGAAGCCGAGAGGGTTCGCGTCGTTCGGCAGAACGACCTGAACCGTCTCGGTCGCCGATTCCGACGCGCGCTTGGCTGTCATTCCACGTCACGAACACCGCAGCGCACGCTGAGAATCAATGCTCTGCGTTCACTGCGAGCGCCGCGGTTACCGTGACTCAGAAATCGTAGCCGATCCAGACAGCGAACCGGGGCTTGCGGAAATCCTCCGCGCCGCTGATGCACTGGCCGGATGCGCTCGTCGACGTGCAGGCGAAGACCACGTCTTCCCAGTCCCTGTTGAAGAGCGTCCGCCACGACCAGTCGAAGTGGATGGGGAAGCCGAGCATGAACGTCTCGAGGCCGATGCCGTACGACGCGCGGCCGTCCTGCAGACGGAAGCCGGAGATCGACCGCGAGGCGTAGGTCAGCGCCGGCGACTGCAGGCCTGTTTTCGGGTCCGTGTTGAAGACGATCTGGCCGAGCGGGTCGGTCTTCACGCCCGTCGTCACCTGGCACGTCGTCGTGTTGTTGTTCATGAAGCGGAAGCCGTTGCTTTCGCCGGTGCACGGGTTCGCCGACTGCTGCTCGCTGAACCACGCGCCGCCGATGCCGCCGAAGAACACGCCCCGGATGCCCCCGATCACGCCAATCGGCGTGAGCGCCGCTTCGATGAGCGGGAAGCGCAGCTCCGCGTTTGCATAGACGACGTTCTGGCCGACGAACTGGAGGTAGTCGTAGCCGCGCAGGTCGCCGTTGCCGCCGAAGTACATGAAGCCAGGGAAGTCGCCGTCGCTCTTGAAGCCGTGGATGCGCGTCGCGAGCAGGCCCGTCGAGCCGATGCGCAGGTAGTGGCGCGCGTCGGCGTCGAGGGTGCGCCGCGAGAGGAGGTTCCCGACCTTCGGCGCGTATTCATAGGAGATGCGCGCCGTGCTCCCGGCGAGCGGTCCGAATTCGCGGAACACCGTCGTCTCGCGGACGAGCGCGACGCTCAGCGGCACCATGGAGCCGGACGACGTTAACGACTGTCCCGTAATCGACTGCTGATAGGCGTTCGAGTATGCCTGGAGGCTCGGATCGTTGAACGTCTGATCGATGTTCATGAATCCGCCCGAGAGCTCCACGCGGTGGAACCTGTCGAACGGGTAGATGCCGATCACGGATCCGCCCTGAATCGTCTGCGTGGACTGCGCCTGGTCGCGGCTGATGAACGGCGCGTACGTCGGGTCGTAGAAGAGGCCGCCGAGCTGGCCGTAGTAGAAGAGCGTCTGCGAGTAGCCCTGGATGGCGTACTGGAAGCGCTGGCCGATGCTGACGTACGACAGCGCGAACGTGCGGTACTGCGCGATGGACGCGGCGGTGAAGTTGAACTGCTTGTCGCCGAGCACGTCGCCGAAGGTGACGGCGGTGCCGCCGAAGACGTCGCCGTTGCTCGTGACGCCGACGTTCACGGGCGGACGGCCTTCGAGGAACATCTTCTCGAAGGTCTTCTTCTTGCGCATGTTCTCGGCGACGAGCGTGTGCTGCAGCGGCGCCTGGAAGTCGATGATGGCGCCCGGCCCGCCGAAGTCCGCCGAGGCCGCCGTGTGCAGCGGCTCCTTGCGCTCGAGCGTGTGCAGCGTGTAGTCGCCCTTGTAGTAGCTGACGAACGCGATCCGGCTGTTCTGGCCCTCGTTCAGCGTCACCGCCGACCAGTTGCCGCCGACGGCATCGGTGTACTGGCGCAGCTCGCCGTTCTTCATGTCGAGCGTCCAGATGTTGTAGACGTTGCCGTTGCGCGCGACGTCGGGCTCGAGCGGCACGTTCGGGTCGGTCGCGGTCGACGAAAACACCAGCGTGTGGTCGTCGATGAACTGCGCGGCGGTTTCGTCGACGGTGCCGAACGTGATCTGCGTCTTCTTCTTCGTGTCGAGATCGAGCCGGAACAGCTTCTGATTGCCGCTCACGCGCGCGACGTAGATGAGGTATTTGCCGTCGGGCGAGAACGTCGGGCCGGCGTCGGCGAAGTTGTCGTTCGTGAGGTTGGTGATGGCTTCCGTCGCGAGGTCGACCGCGTAGATGTCGCCGACGGCGCCGCGCAGCGCGGCAAACGCAATCGTCTTCCCGTCGGGGGAGAAGGCCGGCGACTCGGGCTCGTCGACGCTCTTCATCGAGACGCGCTGCTCGACCTTCCGCGCCAGCACGTTCTGGATGATGAGGGAGCGCTCCTTTTTCGTGCGGACGAAGTACGCGAGGCGATCGCCGCGCGGCGACCAGGTCATCCAGGGCATCTCGAACCGCTCGCCGTTCTGGATGATGTGGTCGAAGCCCATGTCCTTGTCGAAGCCGTTCGTGAGGTTGCGGACGATCGATCCGTCCTTGCTCGAGATCAGGATGACGTCGATCTCGCCGTCTTTCCGGTTGAACGTCATCGCGGCAATCAGATCGCCCGAGGGCGACGGCGCGATCGAGATCGCTTCGATGTAGTGCGTCTTCTCCTTGTTCGGCGACAGATCGCGGCCGTAGTCGGCCGGGCGCTCCTTGTCGCGGAACGGCTTGAAGCGATCCTTGAGGTAGCGCTCGAAGGCCTGGTCGAACTCGTCCTTCTTCATCTTCAGCGCTTCTTCGTACGCGTCTTCACCGCCGCCGATGACGCTCTTGCGCAGCGAGAAGACGAACTGCCGCACGCCTTCCTTGCCGAACTTCGCTTCGATGAACTCGAAGACGGCGTGGCCCAGGTTGTAGGGCACGAACCGCGCGCTGCCGGCGTTGCCGTACGCTTCGGTCTCGGTCATCTTCGGCACGATGTCCGAGATGGCCGCGTCGCGGACCATCATCAAGTCGAGGGGCGTCCACTGCCCGCGCTCGTACTCCGACAGCCCTTCGTTCACCCACAGCGGGACGTTCCGGCGGATGAGGCCCTGCGGGATGATGTCGAACTCGAACTGATGCGTCAGTTCGTGGACGATGAGGCCGTAGAGCTGGTCGGGCGGCGCGTCGATCGGCATCACCATGCGGTGCTGCGTCGGCTCGGCGAACGCGCCGACGCCTTCCTGGCCCGCGCTCGGATCGACGTTTTCCTGCTCGAACTCGCTGTGCGTCTTGAAGAGAATGAGCTGGACCTTCGTCGACAGATCGTGTTTGAGATCGGCGCTGATCTGCTGATACGCGCTCTCGGCGTAGCCGGCGACGCGCTCGATGTGCTGCTTGAGCTCGGGGTAGAAGAAGATCTCGAAATGGTCCGTGGTGTAGATCTGCCAGTCGAACTTGTCGTAGTGGATGTTGTTCTTCCCGAAATACGGGACGAACGGGGTTTGCGCGGATATCTGCTCCGACCACCCCGCGACCAGCATGGCAACGAGCACTGCGACGACCGGGGACACGCGCGGACGCATAGGCAGGTACCTCAGAGAGAAGGTCGAATCTTACCTGTGACTTGAGAGGCCCTGCAAACGCCGAGCCGGGGCTCATCGGGGAGCCCGCACCCTGTTGTCCTCAGTCCGCTCCAGTCCGCTGAGGGGGGCTGACGCCCCGAGGCGACAGGAAATCGCAAAGGCTGGAATAATTGAGCGGGTGAGAGGGTTTACGAGCTTGTGACACCTGCCTTCGAGGCCGACGCGCTGGCGTCGCTCGACAGCCTCTACCGTACCGCGCTGCGCCTGACGCATCGTCCGGCGGACGCCGAAGATCTGGTCCAGGACACGTATCTCAAAGCGTTTCGCGCGGCGGACCAGTTCACGCCGGGCACGAACCTGCGCGCCTGGCTCTTCACCATCCTCCACAACACGGCGCGCAACCGCGCCCGCGACTTCGCGCGCGACCACGTGGCGGTCGACAGCGACGCCGTGGAGCGCGCCATGGAAACAAACGCCGAGCCGGGCGCCACGCCCGAAACCCTGCTCCTGCGCGACACGCTCGCGCCCGAGCTGCAGGCGGCCATCGACGCGCTGCCGCAGGCGTTCCGCGAGGCCGTCTGGTTACGCGACGTGGAAGAGTTTTCGTATGCCGAAATCGCCGGAATGCTCCAGGTTCCCGTCGGCACGGTCATGTCCCGCATCTCGCGCGGCCGCCGTCTGCTGTTCGATCGCCTTCACCATCTGAGGCCCGCTCATGTCTGACTGCAAGTCCATCGATCCGCTCATCACGCCGTATGTCGACGGCGACATCGACGCCGCCGCCCGGTTGCGCGTGGACGATCACGTCCGCCGCTGCGCGCCGTGCCACTCGCGCGTCACCGCCGAGCGCGCGGTGCGCGAGTTGATGCGCGTCAGGCGCGCGGAGATCGCGGGCGGGGCCGCGTCGGCTGCGCTGCGCGCGCGCTGCCTCGCGCTGCGCGGCGGCACGGCGATCGGCGCGTCCCGATGGCGCGCGCGCGTGAAGCCGCTCGCGATTGCCGCCGGGCTCGTCCTCGCGGCCGGCGGCGTGTTCATCTATGAAGCCACGGATCGCTCGACGCGCGTCCTGGCCGCCGAGCTCACCGCCGATCACGTCAAGTGCTTCGGCGTCGTCAACGCGCTGTTCGGCGCCAATCCCGACGCCGCCGTGATCGAGCGCGCGATGGCGTCGACGTTCGGGTGGCAGATGCATGTGCCTCAGTCGTCGGACGGCGGACTCGAGCTCGTCGGCGCGCGGCCGTGTCTCTACGCGAAGGGCATGGCGGCGCACCTGATGTATCGCCATCACGGCCAGCCGTTGTCGGTGTTCATGCTGCCGCAGCCGGCGCTGCCGCGAAAATCCGGGAACGACACCGAGATGGTCGACGTGCTGGGGCACGAGGCCGCCGTGTGGTCGCAGGACGGGCGGACGTTCGTGCTCGTCGCGCGCGAGCCCGAGCCCGAGATGGCGCGCGTCGTCTCCGTCGTTCAAGCAGCCCTCCATTAGGACGTACAATGAACACGATGACGTCCGGCATGCGGGTGCGTTGGGCGGTCGCCACGGTCAGTGCGCTGGCGCTGGCGCTGCTGACGCTGAACAACTCCGACCTCTGGGATTTTTCCGCGCACGCCGCGGGCGGCGGCGCCTGCCCCGCGAACGCGAAGCCCGCGAATCTGAATTTCACGCTCAAGGACGTGAGCGGGAGAGACGTCAGGCTGTCGAGCTTCAAGGGCAAGGTCGTCCTGCTCGACTTCTGGGCGACGTGGTGCGAGCCGTGCAAGATGGAAATTCCGTGGTTCGCCGAGTTCCAGACGAAGTACGGCTCGCGCGGATTTCAGGCGATCGGCGTCTCGGTCGACGACACGGTCGAGAAGCTGAAGCCGTACGTCGCGAAGTACAAGATGAACTATCCGGTGCTGCTCGGTCTCAATCACGACGACATCCAGAACGCCTACGGACCGCTCTGGGGCATTCCGGTGACGGTCCTCATCTCGCGCGACGCCAGGGTCTGCGTCAAACACGCGGGCATTTCGTCGAAGCAGAACTTCGAGAGAGAAATCGAAGCCCTGCTGACGCCGTTCGATTAGGAATCTGACGATCTGGTGGGTGGCGATCTAGTGATATGATCGGTGGCAGATGGCCAAGGGGTTCACTCACGCGCGGCTCGCTTGCGGCTGCCGCATCACGTTCCGTGAGGGCGTCGAAGGCAGTCCAGTAACCGTTGTCGTCGAAACGAAATCGCCCGCGTGCACGCTTCCACTGCACGTGCGTAATCTTCCGCTGTACGACTACCGCGAAGCGCTGCGTCCCTCCACCCGCCTCGGCCCACCCGAAGAAGAAGAGTTCGAGGAAGAGAGCTAGCTCTCTCTCCGCACGGAAGATCCCTAATTGATCACCCTTCTCGCGATTGTTGTGTTCTGGACGGTCCAGGTGTCCGCCCTGCTGGCGTTTGCCGTGCCGTGTACCTGGGCGATGCTCGGCTTGTGGGCCGTCTCGCATTTCCTGCGCGCAATCGGTTTGACGCTCGCGTTTCACCGCTATTTCGCACATCGCGCGTTTCAGATGAACCGCGGCGCGCGGTTCGTGTGGACGTTCATCGGCACGGCCGCGATGCAGAAGGGGCCGCTCTGGTGGGCGGGACATCACGTCAACCACCACAAGTACGCGGACCGCGAGGGCGATCCGCACAGCCCCGCGGTCAGCGGCGTCTACTACGCGCACATCGGCTGGTTTCTGAACGACGCGCGGCACGATCGCATCGAACCGAACAACCCCGTCATCCGCGACTTCTCGAAAGCGCCGGAGATCGTCTGGCTCGATCGCTACTACTTCGCGCCGCCGCTGATGCTGGCGGCCGCGCTGTATCTCTTCGGCGGACTGCAGTGGCTGGTGTGGGGCTTCTGCGTGCCGACGGTCACGCTCGCGCACGCGACGTTCGCGATCAACACCGTGAACCACCTGTTCGGATCGCGTCGTTTCGTGACGCCGGACGACTCGCGCAACAACGCGTTCACGGCGTTTTTCGCCGTCGGCGAGGGCTGGCACAACAACCACCACCGGTTCCAGCGCTCCGCGCGCAACGGCTTCTACTGGTGGGAATTCGATCCGACCTGGTACGTCATTCGCGCGATGCAGGCGGTCGGGCTTGCATGGGACGTGCAGCCGGTGCCGGCGCGCATCTACGCGGAAGCGCGGCTGCAGAGCCGCGCCGCGAGCCGCCGCGCTATCATAGGCCGTGCGTCTTCACGGTCAGAAGCGGCGCGCGCGCACGAGCGCACTCCTCGCGGCGGCGGCCGCAATTTCGAGCCTGTGCCTGACCATCGGGTGCGCGAAGCCGGCGGACATCGATCCATTTCAGCTTGAAGGCAGCCGGCTGACGGTCAACAACCGCACCAGAGACACCTGGAACAACGTCGGCATCTCGATTAACCGTCAGTACCGCGTCGCCGCGCCCGCCATTCTCCCGGGGCAGCGCTTCGACGTGTCACTCGACGCGTTTCTCGACGTGTACGGCAATCATTTCTATTACCGGCGTCAGCAGATCAAGGACGTCCACCTGACGGCGACGCTCGCGGGCGGCGCGCCGGTGGACATGCACATGGACTTCCACCGGAGCGGCCTCGCCGGCCTTGCCGACGTGGGCGTGTTCAAGAAAGAGAAACCGTGATGGCGCGCCTCAAATCTGAGATCGAAGTGACGTGCCCGTGCTGCCAGTCGACGCTGATTGTCGACCTCAACCTCGGCCGCGTCGTCGGCCACAAGGAAGTCGAGAGCGGCAACAAGCCGGAGCTCGACGATGCGCACCGGATTGTGGCGGAGCAGGCGGCCCGCCGCGAGGCGGCGTTTCAGGAGTCGGTCAACGCGGAGAAGACGAGAGGCGACGCGCTGTCGAAGCGCTTCGAGGAAGCGCTGAAGCAGGCGCGTCAGGAACCGATCACTAAACCCACGAGAGATTTCGACCTGGAGTGAATTCGGCGGGCAGCGGCGTCCAGTGTTCTCGGCCGTCGTACTGCATCGGCTTGAGCTTCCCGTATTTCCTCCTGAACGCGCGATAGCGCTGTCTCAGCCACTTCGTCCGCGCGTCTGATGTCTTGATCGAGCGGTGCGGATAATCGAGCAGCATGCGCTCGACTTTCCAGATGTTCGTGTCCGCCAGCCGCCAGTCGTAGTCTCCCATCTCTTTCGCCACGTTGACGACAGAGTAGCCGGTGACACGTCCGGTGAGGTCGACGTACGGATCCGCGTAGCTGAGCGCGAGCGCCCGCGGAGTGGAGAAGACGGGCTTGCGGCCGTGAAGTCCAGGGTCACGTGAGCGTGCGACCGAGCCCCAGCGTCCTCGCTGCTGATATACGAAGATGACGTGATCGAGGTGGTCGATCGACTCGAAGCTCAGGACCAGCGGCGGGTAGCCGTGCTGCTCGAGGACGACGGTGGCGAACAGCGCAGCTTCGAGGCAGTGTGCGCAGCCGTGTTTGAGGACGCCGCGGAAGCTGCGAAGGGTCGCGCGTCCGTGCGGCTCGGTGTTGTAGGGAAGGTCGTTGAGATAGCGCTGAACTTTGCGCGGCGTATCGAGGAGCGCGATGAGCGCGCGCTCGGCGATGCTAATCCGCGTTGGCAACGGGCTTGAGATCCATCAGGATGTCTTCCGGCGTCCACTCGTTTCCCGTGTACACCTTCTTGAGCACGCCGTCGGGGCCGATGATCGCCGTCCGGAGGTTGTGCGTGATGTCGCGCTCGTCATTGGGATTCCGCACGACGTAGACGCCGAACTTGCCAGCAAATTCAGCGATCGCTTTCTCGTCGCCGGTGAAAAACGTCCAGACCTTCAGGTCGGCGTCGAGCTCTTTTGCATGCGCGCGCAGCACGGCCGGTGTGTCGCGTGCCGGATCGAAGCTGACGGTGACGAGGTGGACGCGCTTCAGGGCGGCATCCGACTTCATATGCTCCTGCAGCGTCACGAAGTGACGGTCCATCATCGGGCAGAAGGTCGGCAGCGGACAGCGGGTATATATAAAGGTGAGGACGACCGTCGACCCGCGGAAGGCTTTGAGGCTCGTCTTGCGGCCGGCCTGGTCGACGAACGCGCCGTCGGGGACGACGTCACCCGGCTGCAGCAGTGTGGTCGCGCGGTCCAGCGTCGAGCCGGTCACGAGCGATTCGGCCGGCGGCTTTTCGATGGGCGCTTCGCCGGTCTTCTTCACATCGGAGAGAAACGCGTCGTTGGAGACGATCACGAGAGTCCCGTCGATCAGGTCTCCCGGCTTGAGCGCGTCGAGCTCCGCCTTCGTCCTGAACCGGTACGGCATCGTCATCGCCGGCATCAGCCCTTTGATCTCGCCGTGCTTGACCATGGCTTCCTGGCGATCGGGCGTGATGGACTGGACCTGCCCCTGAAGCGCGTACGTCCGCTCGCCGGATTTCGGCGTGCGCCGCGCGACAAACGTGACGGCGAGAAGCGCGGCGAGGACAACGATGAAGATGACGACCGGCAGTCTGCGAAACTGCATAGAATCTAGTCTACATGGTTTGGGTCGGCACTTCCGGTTACAACTACCCTGAGTGGAAGGGGAGTTTCTATCCCGCGGATCTCGCGGCGGCGAAGATGCTGCCGTACTACGCCGCGCGGTTTCCGACCGTCGAGATCAACTACACGTTCTACCGGATGCCGACTGAAAAACTCGTCGCCGGATGGGCGGCGCAGACGCCGTCGCCGTACCAGTTCACGCTGAAAGCGCCGCGTCGCATCACGCACGACAGCCGGTTGAAGGACGCCGGCGACTCCGTCGTGCGCTTCTGCGAGGTTGCCTTGACGCTCGGCGACAAGCTCGGCACGCTGCTGTTTCAGTTGCCGCCGTTTCTCCGGAAAGACCTCGCGCTGCTCGACGCGTTTCTGCCGCAGTTGCCGTCGGGCATCCGCGCGGCGTTCGAGTTCCGGCACGCGTCGTGGTGTGACGAGGAGGTGTTCGGACGGCTCGCCGCGAAGAACCTGTCGGTCTGCGTCGCCGACAGCGAGAAGCTGTCGACGCCGGTGCGCATCACGGCCGACTACGCATATTTCAGGCTGAGAGACGAAGGCTACCGGCCCGACGACATCAAGCGGTGGGCCGACACGATCGCCACGAGCACGGCGTCATGCCGCGACGTGTTCGTGTACTTCAAGCACGAAGAATCAGGGAAGGGGCCGGAGTTCGCCCGGCTGCTGATGGACCATCTTGGACTCTGACGGGTCGGTCCGCCCACTCGTCAGCTTCCAGACTTTGTCGTAGAGCGGCGCCAGACTCTCCCGGCTCACGACGCGAGTCGCAATCTCGTTGGCGAGCTCTTCGGTCTGCAGATACGGGAAGTGCGTGAAGATCCACACGTGTCCGAGCTCGTGCGCGACGGCGGCTCGAAGCTCCGTGTCGCTCAACCCCTCAACGAAATCTTCCTCGACTGAAAGCAGAAACGTCCCCGGATGATGCTCAGCCGGCACGACTGAGAACAGCCGGGGATTCGTTCGGACGAGCGAGACGCTGACCGTCTGCGCGATCGACAGTTGCGCCTTCAGCTCGTCCACAACGCGCTCGATTCGCTCCTGCTGATCGGAGGCGTGCGTCCTCGTCGCGCATGCGAACACGCACACACACGCCGCCAGCCGGAATGTACTGCCGAGTTGTTGATGCATCTCTCGCGTGGGGAGCGGTCAGAGGGTAACACGACGGGGCGAGCATCATCCTTGCAGCGCCAGCCGCAGGGAAATGTTCCGAGGGAGGGGCCGATGAAACTCATCAAGACGCTGACGTGGGGCACCGCATTGACGGCGGGAGTGTTTCTCGGCACCCTGACGCACGGCGCGACGGCGCACGCATCGCCGGCGGTGCAGTCGAGCTTGCAGCAACCTGATCGGGATCGCGCGCGCGAGCGTGAGCCGATCGCGGTCACCGGTGAGCTCACGCGCGTGATGCCGGATCGGATGGCGTTCTGGGTGAAGGGCGCCAGCGGCGCGGAGATGATGTTTTACTACAACGATCGGACAATCGTCATCGGCGAACAGAACAACACCGCCGGCCTCGCGATGTCGAGCCGTTCCATCGTGACCGTGACGTACAGGAACGAGAGCGAGGGCAGAATGGCGTTGAAGATCGAAATTCAGCCGAGGAAGCCGTAGAGGCGGTCAGCCCCGGGCGATTCGCGCCACGAAGTCCACAATCCGATTCTCCGCCCAGTACCCATCGTCTCCGGCGGATGCCTCGGCGACGAAGCCGCAGTGCCCGCCGTGCGCACTGAGCGCCAGGTCGATGTGCGGATTGCCGAGCACTTTCGGATCCCGGAACGGCTGCGGCGGAACGAACGGATCGTCTTCGGCCGTGATGACGAGCGTGGGGACGCGAATGCGCTCGATGATCCGCATCGCGCTCGCCCGATGGTAGTAGTCCTCGGCGCCGTTGAAGCCGAAGTACGGCGCCGTGTACGCCTCGTCGAACTGTCTCACGGTCTTGATCGCCGACAGCTTGCTGACGTCGAAGCGGCCCGGCCACGCGCGGCTCTTTCGGCGCATCCGCCGCTTCAGGTCCTTCATGAAATTCCACTGATAGAGCACATTGCCCGGCCGCTCGAGCGCCTTCACGCACTCGCCGATCTCGATGATCGGCGACACCGCGGCGACCCCGAGCAGTTGCCGGGGGGCCTCGTCGCCGTACTCGGCTGCGAGCTTGAGCGCGAGGTTCCCGCCGAGCGAGTACCCCGCGACGGCAATCGACGTCAGTCCGTCCACGCTCATGAGCTCTTCGATCACGCGCCGCGCATCCTGCGTGAGCCCGGAATGAAAGAGTCCGGCCGAGAGATGCTCGGTGTCGCCGCAGTTGCGCTGATTGAGCCGGACGACGTTCAGGCCGCGCTCGAACGCTTTCGACGCGATGCCGCGCATGTAGTGCGCGTCGCTGGATCCGTTCAGCCCGTGCAGCGCCAGAATCGTCGGATGGTTCCACGGCTCCGCCTGCCAATGACAGTCGGCGACGACGCGGGCGTCGTGATCGACGTCGAAGTAGCGGCGGATCGGCGCCGGCAGGCGGGGGAAGTAGCGCGGGTTGCCCCAGCTGAACAGCGTCATCGTATGGGCGTTCCGGAGCGACGGGCGAGGCTCGAATGACAAGTGCTACCCTTCGTCTGCCGTCGGCCCGTAGATCGGCGGCACCGGCACGTTGTTCAATCGGAGATAGACGCTCAACTGACCGCGGTGATGGACGATGTGGTAGAGCACGAACGTGCGGAAGGCGGCCGCCCGCGGCAGCGAGAACATCTCCTGGTCGCCGCGTCTGAGCTTCCACTGCGCGCCGAGCTCCGCGTCGGTTTTGTCGAGGGCGGCACGCGTCTGCGATACGGCGGTGTCGAATTGCGAGAGAATTTCGTCACGCGATCCGCCGGGCGGCAGATGGGGCGGGCCCGCCGCCAGATCGTAGGAAGCGTCGTTGAGAATCGTCGTGCCCCAGTTCGGAAGGTTGGAGAGATGCGTCGCGAGCCTGCCGAGCGTCATCGACTTCTCGTGCGGCTTCCAGCCGAGCTGCGCGTCGGGCACGCGCTCGATGAGCCGTCTCGTCGTCCCCATCTCGTGATCGAATTCCGCCAGCAGCGTGTCCTTCAGCGCCATGTTTCGTTTCTTTAATCTAATTCTACTTGGCGCCGTCGCCGCGTCGGCCTGCGGACGATCGACGCCGCCGTCGGCACGTCCCGCGCCGTCGCTCCCGCAGGTGTCAGGCGCCCTGGCCGTCGCCGGCTTGTCTCAACCGGTCCGCATCGTCCGCGATCGGTGGGGTGTTCCGCACATCACGGCACAGACCGAACGCGACCTGTTCTTCGCGCAGGGCTTCGTGCAGGCGCAGGACCGGTTGTTTCAGATGGATCTGTGGCGACGATCGGCACAGGGGCGGCTGGCCCAGGTGCTCGGGCCGAACTTCGTCGACCGCGACGCGATGACGCGTCGCATGCAGTACCACGATGACCTGGGCGCCGAGTGGGCGAGCTACGGCCCGGATGTCAAAACAATCGTCCAGTCGTTTGTGACGGGCATCAACGCGTGGGTCGTGATCGCGCGCCAGAATCCGTCGCAGGAATTTACGCTCGCGGGCTGGCGTCCGGAGTTATGGACGCCCGAGGATCTGCTGAATCGCACCGATGCATTTCTCGCGAGCGGCGACGCCGCGCTCGAAGCCTTTCGCGCGCAGTTGATCGCGACCGCCGGCGAGTCGCGGGCCGCGGCGCTGTTGCCCGGCGCCGCGCCGCGAGGGCTCCCGAAAGACGTCGACGCCAGGAAAGCAGGTGAGGTGTTGACTGACGCGCTGCGGCGCGCGGGCACGACGCCGTTCTTTTCGGGATTCGCGAGTTCGCTCCAGACAGTCCGTCTGAAGGCGGACACTACGTACGGTTTCGGCTCGAATGCATGGGCCGTCGCCGCTTCCCGCTCCGCGACCGGTGCGCCGCTGCTGGCGAGCGATCCGCATCGGCCGCTGGTCACGCCGTCCGTGCGATATCTCGTGCACCTTCAAGCGCCGGGCTGGAACGTCATCGGCGCGACGTCGCCGTGGCTTCCCGGCGTCGTCATCGGCCATAACGACCACGTCGCGTGGGGGATGGTTTCGTATCCCGCGGACACGCAGGACATCTACGTCGAGCAGGCGAGCGCGTCGATTGGGCGCGTCAAGGATCCGATCGTCGTCAAAGG
>Ga0153915_10000345_pt1 | contig 42439 bp, 34 predicted proteins | sample Opewatmetagenome_2_FD_107003 | JGI IMG/M metagenome (GOLD analysis project Ga0153915, IMG submission 107003) | Freshwater wetland microbial communities from Ohio, USA - Open water 3 Core 3 Depth 3 metaG | ecosystem: Environmental > Aquatic > Freshwater > Wetlands | place: USA: Ohio, Lake Erie...
GCGGGAGGCAGCGGAACCTGCACCGGAACGACATCCTGGACAGCCGATATTCCCTTGACCGCTGGGTTGAATACGATAACGGTGACGGCAAAAGACAAGGCCGGCAACGCCGGTGTTGCTACGTTGGCTGTGACAACACCGCCTGCTGTATCCATCACCAGCCCGACCAGTAACGCAACCTACACCTCTACGACAACACCTTTGACCATAGCCGGGACAGCGTCGGACAATACCGGCGTGTCAACGGTTACCTGGTCTTCCAGCACAGGAGACAGCGGAACCTGTACCGGAACGACATCCTGGACAGCCGACATTCGCCTTATCGAGGGGATGAATACCATAACTGTTACAGCAGAAGACGCTGCCGGCAACGCGGGTGTTGATACCCTTGCTGTGACAGGCACCCTGCCGAAGGTGACGTTGAGCGGAACGATTACGGCGCCTTCAAACACCGCGGTGGACAGTGATGTGAATGACACTAACCAGACCCCCGCCTCTAACAATACTATCGCCACGGCACAATCTATTCCCAATCCCGTCACTCTTGGGGGCTATGTGAATATGGCAGGATCGGGGGAGGATGGGAATTCCTACAGCAGTGGGGACGTTGATGATTATTTCAAGGTTTCCCTTTCGGAAGGCGACTCGCTGTATCTATCTATCGCTGACTATAACAGCGATGATCCGACTTCAGTGGATCTGGATTTTTATGTCTATAATAGCACCGGTGCGGTCGTTGCTTCTTCGGTCGGCGCCAGCGGTTCAGAGTCCATTGCCAACTTTCCCTCTTCCGGCATTTATTACGTGAACGTCCATGCCGTATCAGGGGCCTCTAATTATATCCTCTCCATCGGAATTCAGACGGCCGGAGCGGCAATCGGCGCCTTGTCCACGGACAGGGAATTTGTACCAGGCCAGACTATTGTCCGGCTAAAGGACCAGGGCATAGTCATTGCATCGGTTCAGGACCTTTCGGATCGCACCTCCGACATGGGTATGAATCTGAAGGCCGGCGGCCCCGGCCACGAAGCGCTGGCGTCTTTTGATGTATCAAAAAAGGCCGCAACATTCAAGACCCTGGGCATTGAAGATAGACTCTCCTTAAAGGCTGTTGATGAAAAAACGCAGAAAAAGCTTGATACCCTCCTTGTCATCAAGGCCCTTCGGAAGAGGTCGGACGTGGAATCCGCAGACCCCAACTATATACTTCATGCCGTTAATGCAGTGCCTAATGATGCCAATTACAGCATGCAATGGAATTTACCTCTGATCAACCTGCCCCTAGCATGGGATACTACCACGAATATTAACGCCGGCAGCAGTGTGATCGTGGCAGTAGTGGATACAGGGGTGCTCCTCAGCCATCCGGATCTCGCGGACAAGCTTACGGCTGGTTATGATTTTATATCCGATGCCGGCATGAGCAATGACAACGACGGCATTGACAACAATCCGGATGATCCGGGTGATGACCTCACCGGCCTCAGTTCCTTTCACGGGACCCATTGCGCAGGCATCATTGCCGCTGCAACCAACAACAGCATTGGAGTTGCGGGTGTTGGGGGATGGTCAACAAATTCAACATCATCGCCATTAATACGCATCATGCCTGTGCGTGTCCTGGGCATAGACGGCGGCACAGAGTATGATGTCTTACAGGGAGTTCGCTATGCTGCGGGTCTTTCAAACGATTCAGGGACAGTGCCCGCGACAAATGCCGATATCATCAACCTGAGCCTGGGGGGAGGCAGTTATTCCAGCGCTGCTCAGAAAGTTTATACGGAGGTCCGAAATGCCGGTGTGATCGTGATCGCGGCAGCCGGAAACGACTCCAGCAGCACCTCATTCTATCCGGCGTCTTACGACGGGGTGGTGTCTGTCAGTGCAACGGATATAAATGCGGATCAGGCATCCTACTCTAATTATGGAACCAATATCGACGTGGCCGCGCCAGGCGGCGACTCCGGAGATTTAAATGGAGACGGTTATCCGGACTATGTAGTCAGCACCTGCGGCGACGATTCTTCCGGGGATATCCAGTTTACTTACAGCCTGATGGCCGGCACGTCCATGGCCGCACCCCATGTCTCAGGCGTGGTTGCCCTTATGAAGGCAGTGAAGCCTACATTGACTCCCGTCGACCTGGATGCCTATCTGATCGATGGCGATTTAACCGACGATATCGGTGCTTCGGGGTGGGACGAAGATTATGGATATGGTCTTATAGATGCATACAAGGCCGTGCAGGCTGCCCAGGGCGGCACAGTACCAACGGTTTTGAAAATTTCTCCGGCTAGTCTTAATTTCGGACAGTCATCCGAGACGCTAACGCTCACTGCATCCAAGATCGGTTCGGACACCTTGAGCGTCACTAAGGTCAGCGATGATGCCGATTGGCTGACAATCACACCATCCTCCGATGTTGATGAGGACGGCTTGGGGAGTTACACCGTCAAGGTGGATAGGAGCAGCTTTTTCTCGTCCGGAAATTACAGCGCCACAATTACCTTCACCACCTTCAATTCAAAGACGGTTGTCGTCCCAGTGCTAATGCGGGTAAACACATCCGGCATAACGCCGGATGCGGGGGTTCAATATGTCCTGTTGATCAACTCCTACACACAGGATACTGAAGCGCAAGATATTGTTGAAGCAGGCAAAGGAATATACACGTATTCCTTCAGCAACGTCCCGCAAGACACATATGAGATCTATGCCGGAAGCGACAGGGACAACGATGGTTATATCGGCGACGCGGGCGAGGCCTACGGGGCCTATAAGTCAGTAGATCAACCTACCGATATCATCGCTGATAGTGATATATCAGGTCTGGACTTCAGCACGGATTATCTTGTGACCTTGTCCAGCGCGGCAGGGGTCAATGAGGGCAAGACCAATTACTTAATGAGACGGATTCAAAAAGTCACTAAGCAGGTTAAGCTCCTTTCGAAGTGACTTGATAATTGATAAGGATAGTAACCCATGACTCGATTTCGGAGGTTGATCGTTTTGCTCTTTATCCTGACTGTATCAGGATGCGCCAACACATCCGGAAGGGCCTTTGCTGGCCAGGAACTTGACGCTTCGGTGATCTTCAAAAAATTTTCAGGCGAAGGTTTGGGGCAATCACCGGGCGCTGCGTGGATAGCCGATGAGAAGGGGCTTCTGTCGGTGATGGAAAAGATCAACCGGCCAAAGATCGGGGGCGGCTCAATGTCTCTTCCGGCAATTGATTATGAGCATGAAGGCGTCCTGCTGATCCGGATGGGCCGTAAGCCGACCGGCGGATATAGAATCGAACTGGCATCGGACAAGGTATATGTCCGGGACCGTACGGCTATAGTGACGGTCCGTTGGATAGAGCCGGCCGCGGACGCCATGTTGACCCAGGTGATCACCAGCCCGTGCATAATGATCAAACTCGCGAAGGGCAACTATGACAGGATTCAGGTGGTGGATCAAAAAGGCATTGTCAGGGCAGAGACAACAGTGGAGATGCCGCAAACACCATGAAATGCCGCCTGCCGACATTCCCGCGAAGGCGTGAATCCACCATCCTGTCATTCCCGCGGAGGAGGGAATCCACCATCCTGTCATTCCCGCGGAGGCGGGAATCCAGTTTTAAAAGTGGTTAAAGCGTCATTGGACTTCACTTTTCAACGGGGTGACGAAAAGTAGGAGCAGTGAACGAAGCCCGTTTTCTGATGAAGTTTCATACGAGGGGTGCCTCTGGCCCGAAAAAGGCGGCCAGTTTGATCGAGTAAGAAACTTGGATATAGTTTTATGCAAAGATGAACATTGAACATTGAACGTCCAACGTCGAACATCGAATGATAAATATAAAACAAGTTATCTTAGCCGGTTACAGTTTCCGCGATAAGTCTGATCGAGCATGAAGTTTCATACGAGGGGTTTATCAGGCCAAAAGAACCTGGATTCCCGTTTACACGGGAATGACACAAAAAACGGCTTTTAAGATACACTTCAAAATGAAATTCTCATCCTTTTTTGGTTCCGGCTTTGCCGGGTTAGAAACATGTAAATTGAGCTTGACGTGCAAGCCGGATTTTCTTATGCTTCGTCCCATAAAAAGCAAATCTTTATTAACATCATTTGCCGGTACGGCATAAAATGAAAGGGGCAAGAAAAATATGATCTTCATGAAAAATACAGTGTCTTTTATGGTAATTTTGGCGATGTTGTTTTGTGTTTCTATTTGTTTCGGGGCGGATACCAAGGCAGGAACTTCTTCCAACCCAATCGTGGTTATTGAAACGACCAAAGGCAATATTACTGTAGAATTGTTCAAGGACAAGGCTCCCAAGTCTGTTGAGAACTTTCTGGAATATGTAAAGGCCGGCTATTACAACGGTACGATCTTCCACCGCGTTATCAAAAATTTCATGATCCAGGGCGGGGGCTTTACCGAGGATATGGCTAAAAAACCGGGGCTCAGAGCTCCCATCGAGAATGAGGCAACGAACGGGTTAAAGAATGAGGTAGGAACAATAGCTATGGCCCGCACCAATGAAATAAACAGCGCTACTTCACAATTTTTTATCAGTACCAAGCATTACGAATCTCTTGATCATCGTGGTTCAACTGCGGATTTATTCGGCTATGCGGTATTCGGAAAAGTTACGGACGGAATGAGTGTCGTCTATAAGATTGAAAGCGTCGAGACTGGGACTAAGTCCGGAAATGACGATGTGCCCACCAACGCTGTTACAATAAAGTCTGTTCATCTTAAAGGCGAATAAGAGACAGGCTGTGATTGACGGTCCGGGCCTTAAACGGATCTCGACAATGTCCCGTTATTAATTTGTGTCAGCATACTATTGCCGGCGCTTGGTTGGTTATCAAGCGCCGGCATTTTTTTAAGAAAATATGGCATCAACAAATTCTTTTGCGTCAAAGGGCCTGAGGTCATCCATCTTTTCTCCGATGCCGATATATACAATGGGTATCCTCAGTTGACGCGATATCCCGACAACGATCCCGCCCTTGGCGGTTCCGTCCAGTTTTGTAAGGATAATGCCGGTAATCCCGATACTTTTATTAAAGAGATCGGCCTGTGACAGGGCATTCTGTCCTGTTGTGGCGTCAAGCACCAGCCATACATGATGAGGGGCGCCTGGAAGACTGCGGCCTGTGACACGATGGATCTTCTGGAGTTCATCCATGAGATTTACCTTGGTGTGAATGCGGCCTGCTGTGTCGATAAGGACAATATCCATCCCGCGCGCCGTGGCCGCGTTTATAGCGTCAAAGACCACAGCGGACGGATCCGAACCATGACTCTGTTTTATTACATCAACGCCTGCCCTTTCCCCCCATATGGTCAGTTGCTCAATAGCGGCGGCCCTGAAGGTATCCGCGGCGACCATCATCACCTTCTTGCCCTGATCCTTGAACAGACAGGCCAATTTGCCGATGGTGGTAGTCTTGCCTACGCCGTTAACGCCGATCACCATGATCACCAGAGGCTGACCGGGAGAGGGGCTGATATTTTTCAGTTCTGTAGAGCCCAGGAATTTTATTATATTCCCCTTCAACTCCTCTTTTAATCTGGCAGGATCATCCAGTTCTTTTCTGGCCGCGCCGGACCTGACAAGATCAATGAGTTCCTGTACGGCAACAACGCCAAGGTCGGATGTGTATAGTATCTCTTCGAGTTCATCAAGCAGGTCCTCGTTAATTACCTTTTTGTTTAATATCAGTTGGTCGAGCCTTCCTGTAAGGCCGGCCCGTGTCTTTGACAGACCCTGTTTAAGGCGGTCAAAGAGACTTGGTTTTTCTTCGTTATGATTTTTTTTCCAAAACATTTTATCTGAAATGTAAAACTAATTGCTCCTGTTGGCGTTGAGATTCACTGATACCATCTTTGAGACGCCTGCCTTTTCCATTGTCACGCCAAAGAGGCTGTCAACGATCTCCATAGATTTTCTATTGTGGGTAACCATAAGGACCTGGGAATATTTCTTGATTTCCAATAACAAATTATTAAAACGGTCTACGTTGGCCTCGTCCAGGGGCGCGTCCACTTCATCAAGGAGACAGAAGGGGCTGGGTTTTATAAGGTAGATCGCGAACAAAAGAGACATGGCGACAAGGGCCTTTTCCCCGCCGGAGAGGAGTCCCATATGGCTTAACTTCTTGCCTGGAGGACGGACTTCAACGAGGACCCCGCTTTCAAGGGGATTTTTCTCATCGGTCAACCGGAGATTTGCCTCTCCACCGTTAAAGAGTATAGGGAAGACCTGTTTTATCTTACTATTTGTCTCGTTAAAGGTCTCCATAAACCTATCCAGACAAGTCCTGTTGATCTTTCTTATGGCCTCCATTATTGAATCAATCGAATTAAGCAGATCCTGTTTCTGCTTCAGGATAAATTCGTATCTCTCCTTGAGCGCCTCATGTTCCTGGATGGCTGTCAGATTTACATCCCCTAATCTCTCTCTCAGGATCTTTTGATGTTCGAGCTTGTTTTTTGTCTCTATTGCTGAAAAATCAGATTCCAGGTATTCTTTATAGGAATCGGGCAGAATAATGTTGAATCTCTCCTTTGTCAGTTCGGCCAGATTATCCATCTTTATCCTGATCTCAGATTGTTCCATCCTGGCCATGCTTATCTTTTCCCTGATAACATCAAGCTCCTCTCTCAGCGCCTCGCTTTTTTTCTCCTGTTCGCGTATCCCTGCGTGATAATTGTTGCGCCCGTATTGCGCCAGATTCAATGCCTCTTCCGCCTGTTGCATCTTATCATAAAATCCTTTGAGGTCTTCCTTGAGGGCTTCTTCCTTTTTCAGGTATTCGCGCTGTCTTTCCTGGACCGCTATGATATCCTTTGCTATTTTTTCTATCTTGTCCCCGGACTCCTCAGAATAAGACTCTATCCTCTCCATTTCCCGTAAAAGACCTTTTTGCTCTTCCAGCGCCAGTCCCCAATCCATCTTGAGTTTAGCCAGTTCGTTCCTGATCTCATCGTATTCTTCTTCGCTCTCTTTAAGCTCGATCCTTTTTTTCAGGAGATATTCCTCTCTCTTTCTTTTATCTTCTCCGCATAATTTGAGTTCAGATTCGATCTTTATCAATTCATCCTTGTGTCTTGCATGTTCCTTTTCCTTTTCCTCAAGCTCTGTCGCAATCTTATCCGCTGTCCTCTTCAACTGGTCCAGTTCATGACTGAGGCGGAAGATCATTTTATCAATCTCATTCAACTTGTCCTGGCATTCCAGCTTCTCATCCCTGAGACTGTGAAGAGAGGTTTTTTCATCCTCAATCCTCAGTTCAATCTCCTCAATCCTGGCCTTGAGTCCTTCAACATCCTTCCCGAGTTTGGCATCCTTTTCCTGAAGCTCTTTGATCTCCCTCTTCCTCGACAGAAGGCTGTGGGAGCCGTTTACGAGTTTTCCTCCTGATATTATTCCGTTCCTGTCAACAATGTCTCCCTCCAGCGTGACAAAGGACTGTTTGCCGCCGCAATCTTTCCACGCTGAAATAGCCTGTTCAAGGTTTTCCGCTATGGCGGTATTGCCAAGAAGCATATATATAAGCTGTCTGTAGGCATCCGTTACAGTGATAATATCCTTGATAAGAGGGAAACCGTTTTGGACGACATCGGTTCCATTGCCGTTAAGCCCCCTAAGGGGGACAAAGCTGCCTTTCCCCTTGGCCCTTGACTTCAAATAAGCTACCGCGTCTCTGCCGTCTTCCTGGCTTTCTACGATTATATACTGAAGCCTGTCAGCCAGGACTGCTTCCACTGCCTGTTCATATTTGCCGTCAACCTGGATAACATCGGCCACCAGACCCAATATCCTGCCTTCATCCATGACATTGAAATCCTTGGCCTTCATGATTGTCCTGACTCCTACCTGATATCCCTCAAAATTTTCATTAAGGGAGATAAGGCTTGAGAGTCTTGTGCGGCAGAGGTTGAGTTCCGCGTCCATTGTCTTGAGATTGACTTCAAGACCCTTTTTAATCTGCTCAAGTTCGCCGGACATTTGATCCTTTTCAAGAATATCCCTTTCTATATCCCGCAATTTTAAGGTCAGGGCATCACGCACTTCGTTCTTCTTTGTAGAGGTCTCAAGCAGCCCCTCGATTTTTAGAACTGTGTCGCCCTTTTCCTTTTCCAGCCTGGCCCTGCTGTCCGTTATCTCGGAGATCCTCTTATTAAGATATCCTGACTCCTGGTTTAACCCGGCCTCTCTGGTGACAGCAGAATTCACCCTGGCGCTTACATTCTCATATTCCTCTTTTATTTCATTGAGCAGGGCTTTTCTTTTTTGCAGCCGTTCTTCCACTATGGGGATTTGGGTTTCCAGACTTCCTGAATCCCGTTTCAGCTTTTCCGACTTCTCCTGCAGCCCGGCCCTTTCTTCTCCAAGCGCGAGGATGCGTCTCCTGATGTCTTCTTTTTCCTGATTAAGACGCTTTTCAAGTTCCGCCTGCATCCTCTTTTCACTTGCCAGGGATTCCAGGGTGGACTCCTTTCGGTTATAGTCATCCTTAACGTTAAGGTACCTGTTTCTTAAGGTCGCTATCTCCCTGTCCTTATCATCCAGATCCAGGTTCATCGTCTCGATCCCGGACTGGATGACGGAAAGCTCCGTCGTAAGGCCCAGTTCCTGCTGGATCAGATCCTCTGTGGATTTGATCCTTGTGCCTGATTCCTCTTTTAATTCATTAAAGGAATTGGCGTTTAATATCATCTCCAGCCTTTGGATCTCCTTGCCCACGGATTTATAGCGCGCGGCCTTGGCAGCCTGTCTCTTTAAAGACCTCATCTGGTTCTCTACCTCGACAAGGATGTCTTCAACGCGTTGAAGATTTACCCGTGTGAGTTCCATCTTCCTGCGGGCCTCGGTCTCCTTTTTTTTGTATTTGGTTATGCCGGCGGCTTCTTCAATCATAATCCTTGTCTCTTCAGGCTTCTGCTCAACAATGGAGCCGATTCTTCCCTGTCCTATTATGGAATAGGCCCTGTTTCCGAGGCCTGTATCCATGAATAATTCCTGGACGTCCTTGAGCCTGCACTGCACGCCGTTTAACAGGTATTCGCTTTCACCCGAACGATATAATCTCCTTGTTATGGATATCTCGCTCTCATTCATGAACTCAGGAGGGAAAGACCCGTCGCCGTTTTCAAGGACGATAGAAACCTCTGCCATTCCGAGAGGCTTATATTCGCCGGCGCCGTTAAATATCACATCTTCCATCTGCCTGCCCCTTAACTGCTTGGCGCTCTGTTCGCCCATGGCCCAGCGTATTGCATCAACGATGTTGCTTTTGCCGCATCCGTTAGGACCTACTACCGCGCTTATTCCAAGGGGAAAAGGTATCTCGGTCTTGTCCATGAAAGATTTAAATCCTACGACGGAGAGTTTTTTTATCCTCATGATTGCCTCCCGGGATGAGTGTCCGGTTTTGGGTTAGCCATATCCTTGAGTTGCCAAGTACAGGGAAAACAGATTATCCATAAAAATCAAGTGGATCAATTTCTATCATTTTATTAAGACATTGTAAAGAAGAAAATACTATATGCTGTATTCATTATAATGAAATTATCAATATATAGTATAAAAATACATCAATTAGAAAATCGTCGGCGCATCTCTTACCTAACTATCTAAAATGAGTGAGATATTCGTATGTCGAATAACTGCCTACACATTATTGCAAGGCCGATGTCGCCTAACTTTTAGACTAGCAAAAATTTAAAGGCTATTGTATATGTGTAAATCGTGGGAAGGCAGGGTTGTGCCGATCCTGGCCTCTTAACTATAGGAGATAAAATTGATATTTCTTCTTGTCGTAAAAAAAATTACCTTTCCTTTAATCACCTTAATCATTCTGACTATCTTTTTATTTTATGATCCCTGTTCTGCCAAGGAGGATGAGGAGACCTATAATATCTCTCTGGTCAAGACTGCTGATATGGCCAAAAAGGATGAGATACATGAAATCGACGGGAAAAAGGTGCTTACCGAGTTATATACCGTAAAGGACGGGGATCATCTATGGAAAATCTTAAGAGAAAAAAATCTTCTGGAGAAAAGGAACCTTGTAGAACTGATTTCAATCCTTAAAAAGCTTAATGGCTCCCTTGTTAATATTGATAAGATCCATCCAGGTGAAAAGATCATTATCCCCCTTGTGATATCTCCTATCGCTGGGGTATCTGACTTGGCCAAGGCGACTCCGCCTGAGACGGTTCCCCTTCAGGCTATCAATGATATGGAGCTGGAAGAGTATGTTGTGAAAGAGGGAGACAGTATTAGTAAAATAGTTGAAGGCCGCTATGATATACCGCCTAAAGACCTTTATAATGAATATCTTTCCAGACTGAAAGAGATAAATCCCTCCATCAAGGAATTAAACAGTATCTACCCTGGGCAGAAAATCAGGTTGCCTATATATTCTCCCAAGGTGGTCAGGTTGCCGATCAAGGAGATTCAGACGGTCACTGAACACATGACAGAGGCACAGAAGAAAGATATCAAACTGATTGCCGGTCAACTGGGAGAGATAGTTACGTTGATAGGCGAGCAGTGGCTTCAGACAGGAGAGCATTTTTTTCCCTTGAAGACAGGGGGCCAAGTAAAATTAAACGCTGAGTCATATCCGATTGTAGATTTAAGGAGCGGTAAAAAGGTAATAGTGGATCTCTATAATGACCTGCCTGAAAAAATGGGGGGTCTTATAACATCAAACTGGGATAACTACGGCATTGTCCATCTCGATGGCAATGATGACATCAAAAAGGCCTTTGACAGGATAATAAGTAATTGCGGATACAAAAAGATATATGGCCCCGGTGAATCCTTTGCATCAAACGGAGAGATTCCCTTAAGAATCACCGCCGACAGGATTATCGAACAGGATCAGGAATTATCTGCTGAAAGAAAAAACATTACAGTAATCAATTTCTGTGATGACAGGATATCTCGGACACCTGAGGTGATTATTAATTTTCTTGAGTCGTCGGGCATTAAGGTTATTGATTATCCCCCGCTGCCTGCGACAGGAGAAATCGCCTATAATGATATGGATATCCTGGATGTAAAAGATAACAGCTATTCACTTATTGAGACATTGTTGGATCTTACGGGTCAAAATTATTCGACAAACGTGGAATTGCCGGTCTATCAAAGCGAAAAGGCGGATTTTAATCTTGTCATTAAGGCCGATTTTTCCATCAATAGCAGCAGCAGGGGTTATATTATAGATCTGAACGGATTGGGAACGGATATCATTGATCTGCTCAAGGAACATCAATTCATGGTGTATTCTATCTCCAAAAAAAAATCCTCCTTTGATATCGTCACGGGGACGCTTGACTTCCTTGGCATTAAATATGAAGCCAAGCCCCATCAGTTTTTATCGACAAACGGACCCGAATCCAAAAATATTATTATAAACATCCAGGGGATCAATTTCAGGGATAGTAATTCAAAAGATATCTTTGCGACTTCCTTAAAATTGCCCCGGCAGTTAATCCGTTTTTTAAACATGAACGGTTACAGGGTGCTTCAGTTGCCTGTAAATTTCGCCAACTCTATGGCTGAATAGAGATGAGGTCTATATATGAAAGCAAAGATACTTGTAATTGACGATGAAGAGAACATGAGGTTTACCCTGGGGGAGATATTGACCAGAGAAGGACATGAGGTTTTTACTTCTGAGAATTATCATTCCGCGCTGAAGATAATATCAAGAGAAGTCCCTGACCTGATATTTGTTGACGTTGTTCTCGGCGATAGAACGGGTATTGAAATATTAAGCGAAATAAAGGATATGGGGATAAAATCTCCTGTAATCATGATAACAGGAAATCCCAGCATAGATACGGCCTCGGATGCCGTAAGACTCGGGGCCTTTGATTACCTTTCCAAACCGATCCGAAAGGAGGAACTCCTCAGGGCTACCAAAATTGCCCTTGATCATAAAGCCCTTATGGACGAAAAGAGATTAATGGAGGATGAAAAGGAGAGGATACGAAATAATCTTGAAGCCATATTCAGGAGCGTTAATGACGGCATCATTACAGTGAACAAAGAGATGAGCGTTATTGATGTAAATGAGGCAACCGAAAAGATTTGCCCCATAAACCGAAGGGAGATTATAGGCAAATCCCTTAATCGGGTTTTCTCAAATAAATGCAGCAAGACATGTCATAAGATTCTTAAAGAAACACTTGATAATCATATAACGATCAAGGATTCCAGAATCGAGTGCAGGCTTATAGACAACCCTGAGCAGGTAATAGCCGTGACCAGTTCACCTTTGATGGATAATAACGGCAAACCGATCGGGGCGGTGCTTGTACTTAGAGATCTCACGAGGATTACTGATCTGGAGCGGGAGTTAAGGGAACGGCACCTGTTTCATAATATTATCGGCAAAAGCAAAAAAATGCAGGAGATATATAACCTGCTTCAAAACCTGGCTGCAACAGACACTACAGTTCTTATTACCGGTGAAAGCGGCACCGGCAAGGAGCTCATCGCGAAGGCAGTACATTATAGCGGGCCGCGGGCCTTTAAGCCCTTTGTAACTGTAAATTGTTCGGCTCTGGCTGAAAATCTTCTTGAAAGTGAACTTTTCGGGCATGTAAAAGGGGCGTTTACAGGGGCCATAAAAGATAAAATAGGACGTTTTCAAGCTGCCGATAAGGGGACCATATTTTTAGATGAGATAGGTGATATTTCTCATGTAATACAATTAAAGCTCCTGAGGGTGCTTCAGGAAAAGGAATTTGAACGAGTAGGCGATTCAACCCCTATAAAAGTGGATGTCCGTATTATTGCCAGCACAAACCGTCAATTAAAGGAGAAGGTAAAGCTGGGGGAATTCAGGGAGGACCTGTATTATCGCCTTAAGGTAGTGGAAGTTGTGCCGCCGCCACTTAAGGAAAGACGCGAAGACATCCCCCTTCTTGTAGAGCATTTCTGCAGTAGTTTTAATAAACGATTTAAGAAAGAGATTGAAGGCATAACCGATGATGTGATCAATGCCTTTATGCGTTATCCCTGGCCCGGAAACATAAGAGAGCTTGAGCACGCCATCGAGCATGCCTTTGTACTTTGTCACGGTAAGAGCATTACCCTTGATCATATACCCGCCGAAATCGTTGATTACTCCGGATCAAGAAGCAGGATATCCGGACAAAGCGGACAGATTCAGGGCATCCCGTTTGCTGTTGCCCCTTTAGTCCAATCAAATGCCGGGATCTTTGAGGAATTCGAAGAAAGTGAGGTTCAAGGACTGCTCCTTGCCTTGGAAAAAACCGCATGGAATAAGGCCAAGGCTGCCAGGTTATTGGGAATAAGCAGACAGACCCTGTATAGAAAAATTAGAGAAAATAACCTTAATGAACCTATATGAAAGATATTTTTCCGATCAAATCGTTTAAAGGTGTAATGTAACACAAATGTAATGCTTTACACTAATGTCTTTCATTCAGCCTGCCTTAATATATCGCGGTTTGTAAATGCTGTTCTAAAAAAACTACCCTGTTTGGATTCCAGACACCGGAAATCAATATTTTATTAATAGTAAAATATATTAAAAACAAATAGTTGTCTGATACAACCGCAGGCTGATCTGATTTATTATCATAAATGCCTTATCCGGCAACTGCGCCTCCCCTTAGAAAATAACCCACTATTATTCCAATAAAAAAATAAAGGGGCCTGATTTTTTTTGGCATGTTAATTGAAGTACATATTATTTATTATTTCTGTCACACTAGTTGCCGATTAAGTTCTTCTGTTTAGTAGGGATAAGTAAGTGCGTGGTTATATGAATATATCATCTTTGTTTTTTCAAAAGGAAATTTTAGATTTCGTTCAAGACCAACTATCCGGTTTATATTTTATTTAAAACTTGGGGGAGTCAATGGTTGAAGCTGAAATATTCTCAGGTAATGTTCTTACAAAAGAATGGATTAAAGATCGTATTGCTATTGAAGAAGCTGTTGCTGAAATCTCTAAAATGTTTCTTTCCCCTGATTGTGCCGACCTTAATCAGATTTTATCAATAATTGGGAAAGCTGCTTCCCTAAACCGCACCCATATTATTAGGCTTCGGGGCAGTGATGGAAATATAGATTACGCCTATGAATGGTGTGATGCCGATGCAGCATCCATGAAAGATCGAGGTCAGGATCTGGAAATACTTTTTTATCCATGGTTGATTAAAAGACTTGAACTCGGTGAAAATGTCATGGTACCTGACTCTGATGCCTTCCCTCTCGAATCCGCAAAAGAGAAAGAGATACTCAAGTCCAGGGGAGTCCGCTCCCTTTTGGTCGTCCCGGTATTTTCATCTTCCGGATCACTTGTCGGTTCCATGGGGTTTGAGAATACAAAGGAATGCAGGGAGTGGCTCGGGGAGGAAGTTCAGACCTTGCGGGTCATCTCCGAAATGATAAGTATTTATTGGGAGCGTAGCGAGGTTTTTGGGGCGCTTAAAAAGAGTGAAGAAAAATACAGAGAGCTCTATGAAGAAGTTAAAAAAGCCGAGGCTGTGTATCGATCTCTAATAAATTCTTCCGCGGACGCTATCGTCATGTCCGATATGGAGGGCGAAATAAGATATCTTAACCCCTCATTTATTAATCTTTTCGGATGGAGTCTTGAGGATATGGGGGATAGGTCAACGCCTTTTATACCGCAATCCGAGAAGTATATATATGAGTCGCTTGTAAATGATATTATTAAAAACGGCAACCCATGCCGTAATCTTGAAACAAGGAGACGCACAAAAGAAGGAAAACTGATGGATGTAAGCCTCAGCGTTTCTCGTTATGATGATCATGAAGGAATACCTGCGGGGATGCTCTATATATTTCGTGATATCTCCGAGAGAAAGCAGTTGGAGGCGCAGTTGATACAGGCCCAGAAAATGGAGGCAATAGGCACCCTCGCAGGAGGCATCGCCCATGATTTTAATAATAATCTCCAGGGCATTTTCGCATGTACTGAAATCCTGTTAATGGGAAAGGATAAGAGTCATCGTGATTATGAAAAACTTAAGACCATAGAAAAATCCGCCGAGAGGGCCAGTAACCTGACGAAGGGGCTTCTTGTCTTCGGCAGAAAAATGGAAAATAAGTTTGAGCCTGTTGACCTTAACCATGAAGTCAGGCAGATCTCAAATATATTAGAAAGAACCATTCCCAAGATGATCAATATCGAACTCGACCTTGATAAAAATATCAGAATGATCAACGCCGATCCTGGACAACTGGAGCAGATCATGATGAATCTAGGGGTGAATGCGAGAGACGCAATGCCGGATGGCGGAACATTGTCTTTTAAGACAGAAGAAATCATCCTGGATGAAAAATATTGCACTGCCAATCCGTGTTATAAGGCAGGTATCTATGTCCTTCTTTCGGTCGCAGATAATGGTTGCGGTATGGGAGAAGATATAATTGAACATATATTCGAGCCTTTTTTTACAACCAAAAAGAAAGGGAAGGGCACGGGGTTGGGTTTAGCCATGGTATATGGAATTATAAAGGGTCATGGAGGAAATATAACGTGTACGAGCGCAAGCGGAAGAGGAACAACGTTTAAAATATATTTTCCGGTTGTCGAATGCATAAAGAGTATAAAGGTCGAGTATGAGCCGAAGGCATTATACAAGGGGAATAATGAAACAATCCTTTTGGTTGATGATGAAGAGACGAACAGGGAACTTGGTAAAGAGATACTGGAAGGATTCGGTTATAAAACGATAACCGCCGGAGACGGTGAGAGCGCCTTGGAATGCTACCGACAAAATAGAGACAGGATCGATCTTGTCGTTTTGGATCTGATCATGCCGGGAATGGGGGGATCGAAGTGCCTCAATAATATTATTAAATTTAATCCTGATGCTAAGGTAATTATCTCCAGCGGTTTTACTTCGGATAAATCAACGCTGGATGCCGTGAAACACCTTGCCAGAGATTTTATCATCAAACCCTATAATATGAAAGTTATGCTCAATGTGATTCAACGGGTATTATCTTAGCAAAGGAAATGCGCCAGGATCAGGTAATCAGCGCAAAGGTCATCAGGATGTGCAATTCTGCCTGTTTTTCAGGAAGGTTGATGTTGATTCCATAGACAGGGTGTGGATCCTTCTTTGTAGCGCCTATATGTAAGAATAACGCCTTGGTCATTCAGCATCTTTAACACGGTTGCAATGAAGTACCTTTAACTTTGTTTCGATCAGATGTTTATGAGAGATGTTCAACAGCTCGGCCAGCTTGTGGATGAGATAGTCTTCATGCTTATCTAATTTTCCATCAGAATAGGCTATCTGCCATACAGTCTCGATGATCTGGATCTTTTCATCAGGTGAATAATTTTTATTTATTTGATTGGTGAATCTCCATAGATCAATGCTTTTTTCCAATTCTTCTTCTGATGCTTCAATAAGACATGAGATTTCATCGGCAGTAAGATGATATTTGTTTTTAAATATGGCGACAATATCCTGTCTCTCAGAGTCGTTGAATTCGCCATCAATCTTCGCCATCTCCAATAGAAGAGCGCATGTCGCGATATGGAGCTTATGAGGTCGATCAATATTTAATGCTAGATCATTTTTGAGTTCGTTTGTGAAAATATTTTTTAATAGTCCGATCATTTTGAATCCTGAATAATGAAAGCCCGTTTCCGTGATATGGAAACAAGATAAAAAATTTATTGTTATAGGCGGATAATTATTCCGTTGAGTAAACCCAGTTATAATTGATAGGTCTTAGGTTATGCATATCAGGTCTAGGGTGCAGGAATTCATCCATAAGAGTTAGCCAATTATATGCAGGTTTTATCTTCCTGATCTTCCCATCCTCCGGGGGTTTTGAATATTCAGTGTAGTCATAAATAGCTTCCGAGATGCCGACATAATAATTTTTTGCCGGATAGAGATATGAGGATTTCAATTCATCTGTGTCCGTTCCTTCCTTTATGGCAAGGGCTGATATCTGATCGTTAGTGAGTTTAATAAGAAAAAACTTTGATACCCCGCGTTCGGAATATTTGATCATGGAACGTGATTCCGAGCTTGAGATAAAAATGGTGCTTATTAGATCAAGTTTTTTTAACAACTGCGCGGCGATAAGGGCAGCTGTCCGCCTTCCGCCGACAGTGTGATGGCATCCGTAATATTCAAAGAGTTTATTCTGGAGAATCCGTGCCTGTTCATCGCCGTTTTCATATAGATTATTTTGGATATATCTGAGCCATTTGGCAAGATCTTCAGCAGCGTCAGCGATCGGCCAATCTATTTTAACATGGAAATGTGTGAGGGCATATCTGTTTCTCTTTTTAATGGTGGGATCCTGTTGAATGAGCAATGCGTAATCTATATTCAGCAATTCCTTAACAAAATCCAAAAAGGGCGGTTGATCAAAGTACCGAAGGTTGGGGTGGAATTTTTTGAATAGAGGGAAGTTGGCCAAATATTCCATATTTTTTTTAATTACTTTGTTTTCAGGAAAAAATCGGATATAATTCTTAAGTGAGGGGTCAATAGCCCCTTCGCAGAAGATGACAATGAATGTATTAAAAAGTTCCGATTCCCTCTCCATCTTTTTTGACTTGGGTCTTAGCTCGCTTTTATCAAGGAAATTATATTCAATATCATTTTTAAGATAATTATAAAAGGAGTCGATAAGAGAAACCTTCATTAACTGGATTTCAAGGGCATCTCTGACTATCTCATATAATGAGCGCCGCAATTTTTCAAAATAATTTAAACGTTCTCTGTATAACCACATAGATCAATAATGCCAAAGCAATGATTTTAAATTCAATTTAAAAACCCGGTCACGTAAAGGTTGATGGTCATTTTAAAAATTTGAAAGTAGAATTTTTTGTCATTCCGGCGGAGCTAAGCCGCGCCGAAGTCCTGCCTCGCAGGACGAAGGCGGAGCCGGAATCCAGTTTAATCAAGTATTTTTAAGACACTGGACTCCAGGTTACACCGGAGTGACGATTTTGTGAGACCATGAAGCTTTATTTGATTGTAGACAGATTGTTTTCAACTGGCCTTTTTAAAAGATGATCCTGTCATGTATCGGAGACGGGAAAAAAGGCTTAAAATATTTTGAAAATGTTAGATGGAAATGATGTAAGTGTCAATACAAAAAGGGAAAAAGAATCATTAAAGGAGGGTTGCATTTTTGGTTTGCATGTTATTCAAGCATTTAACCGCGGGCGGCGGAGCGGCTCAGGAGACTGTCAGGGATTAAGTTCCAGCGAGATCTGATGGTTTCTCTCCGCCCGCTTTATGGCGTTTTATGCCGGAATATTGCATTTAAGCCATTGCATCTTTTAAAAAAGGGCCTCCCATGCCTTGAGGATTCATCTATGCAAGATCCTAACCGGACGTTGCTGTGCCACAGCAAGAATTAATTACGACGGGATTTTAAAATTAATTAACCATTGACATTTCTATTTACTATATATAATTTAAGCGGTTTCGCAAAATATAGAGGTCTCCTAATTAGGCAGGGTACATCTAAAGTGCCCTTTTTCATTTTATCACATGCTATTGCTTCAGGTTTAGGTCAGAGGTCCTTGGCTCCGCTGTAGAAGTTATGGATATGGAGCTATCAGCGATATAAGATATTAAAAAAATAGAGGAAGGATATTAAAGGATTCAAATGGCAGAAGACATTCAAAGATTAAGAAACATAGGTATCAGCGCTCATATCGATTCCGGCAAGACTACCCTTACCGAGAGGATATTATATTATACAAAGAAGATATTCGCGGTCCACGAGGTAAAAGGGAAAGACGGCGTAGGCGCTACGATGGATTCCATGGAACTGGAGAGGGAAAGAGGCATTACTATCTCTTCGGCGGCCACCTTTTGTGAATGGAAGAATCACAGGATCAATATTATAGACACCCCCGGGCATGTTGATTTCACAATCGAAGTGGAAAGATCGCTGAGGGTCCTGGATGGTTCCATACTGGTTTTGTGCGCGGTTGGGGGAGTGCAATCCCAGACCATCACAGTTGACAGACAGATGAACAGGTATAAGGTCCCCAGGGTCGCCTTTATCAACAAATGCGACAGATCCGGGGCAGATCCGATCAAGGTTAATGAACAACTGCGCGCAAGGTTGAATCACAAGACAGCCCTCATGCAGTTGCCCATTGGGTTGGAGGGGGACCTTTCCGGTATCATAGACCTTGTAACTATGAAGGCCATTTATTTTGATGGTCCTTATGGCGAGGATATCAGGATAGAGGATATCCCTCAAAATCTGATCGATAATGCTAAGTCCTACAGGGAAGAGCTCCTGGATACGGCCTCAATGTTTTCAGACGAATTGATGGAGGCCATACTGGAAGACAAGGTCAATGAGGAGCTTATTTACTCCGCTATAAGGCAAGGCGCACTCTCCAGAAAGCTTATCCCCGTGTTTTTAGGCTCAGCCTATAAAAACATTGGGGTTCAGCCGTTGCTCGACGGCGTCCTCAAATATCTTCCATCTCCGGTGGATATCAAAAACACTGCTCTGGACATGGATCAGGACCACAAAGAGGTAGAGGTCTCATCGGAGGCCAATGCCCCCATGTTGGCCCTTGCATTCAAGCTTGAAGTCACACCCTATGGCCAGCTTACGTATCTCAGAATATACCAAGGCACCATTAAAAAGGGTGATGATCTGATAAATTCAAGGGATAGAAAAAAGATAAAGGTCGGGAGACTTGCCAGGATGCATGCCGATAAAATGGAGGACATCACCGGCGCTTCGGCAGGAGATATTATTGCCCTTTTCGGAGTTGATTGCTTTTCAGGAGATACCTTTACAGATGGCGCCCTTAGATATTCCTTTACATCAATGTTTGTGCCGGAACCCGTAATATCCCTGAGCGTTACACCCAAAGACAATAAATCGGAGATGAACATGGCAAAGGCCCTTAACCGGTTTGTCCGGGAAGACCCCACCTTCCACAGCCACGTGGATCATGAATCCGGCGAGACAATTATCTCAGGCATGGGCGAGTTGCACCTGGATATATATGTTGAAAGGATGAAAAGGGAGTTCGCCGCCGAGGTTGAGACAGGCGCTCCACAGGTTTCCTACAGAGAAGCTGTCTCGGCAAAGGCCGAATTCAATTATATCCATAAAAAGCAGACAGGAGGCTCAGGGCAGTATGGCAGAGTCGCCGGATTCATGGAGCCTTCAGAAACCGGCGCCTATGAGTTTGTCAACGCCATTAAGGGAGGCGTTATACCAACCGAGTATATACCTTCCATTGATAAAGGTTTTCAATCCTGCCTTAAAAAGGGCCGCTTGATCGGATTTCCGGTACTCGGGATGAAGATGACGATAAACGACGGCCAATACCATAGCGTTGACTCATCGGATATGGCCTTTCTCCAGACGGCAATAGGGGCTTTCAACCAGGCCTATGCCAAGGCAAAGCCAATAATACTTGAGCCTATTATGAAGGTCTCGGTGGAATGTCCTTCGGAATTTCAGGGAAACGTCATGGGTTCTATCAACCAGCGCAGGGGAATAATTATAAGTTGCACTGAAGACGGAGTCTTTACTACAATCGATTCCGAGGTCCCTCTTGCCGAGATGTTCGGATATGCCACAAATTTAAGATCAAACACCCAGGGAAAGGCCGAATTTACAATGGAGTTTTCCAGATATTCAAAGGTTCCTGAATCCATAGCAGAGGAACTGAAAAAAACGCTCGCCGAGGGAGCAAGAAAGGGGAAAAAATAATGAAAGATTTTATAAACGTAAGCCCGTTAACACTGCTCGAATTATCTTCTAACAAGGAACTGGGCCGTGGGAATCTTGGCGTGCTCATGTCACGCGCAGGCGTCGGAAAAACGGCTTGTTTAATACACATAGCCTTTGATAAGCTCTTCAGTAATCAGAAACTTGTTCATGTCTCCCTGGATGACACCCCTGATAAGGTGACTTCCTACTATAACGTGATTTTTTCCCATCTTGTCAAGGCACTTGATATTAAGGACGAGATTGAAAAAAGGATGCTTTTTGAGAGAAACAGGATGATACTCGCCTATATGCATCAGAGCTTTGAGATAAAACGTTTAAGAGAGAATCTTAAGACGCTTGTTGAAAAACTTGATTTTGCGCCTGATTGCCTGATAGTTGACGGCCTTGATTTTGAAGCCGCCGACAAGGAGACATTACAAGGATTCAAGGGGGTGGCAGAGGAATTTAATGTGGAGATCTGGTTTTCAGCCCTAACGCACAGGCATATAACCGACAAAAATGAAAGAGGCATCCCATATCCGTGCAGCAGGGTTGATGATATGTTCAGTATGATTATTCAGCTTAATTCCACGCAAACGGGTATATTCCTGGAACTCCTTAAGGATCATGACAACCCGGTAAAACCGGATGCATCTGTAAGACTTGATCCGAATACGTTTCTTGTAACACCGTGAAGGATGAAGGTTGAACAAGCTTGGCTTCCAGTTGTGATTGATAGCTGATTGAAGAAGAGATACAGACTCCTGTGATGATAAAAAAAGCAAATATCCTTCGGGTGATTTTAAGCAGACGCATGCTTGTTGCCCTTGTAATGGGCTTTTCCTGCGGTCTACCCCTTCTTCTGACCATGGGTGTTTTGCAGGCATGGATGAAGGATGAAGGGATAGACCTGACACTTATCGGACTGGTCAACCTGGTTCAGATTCCCTACACATGGAAATTTATCTGGGCACCTCTAATGGACCGTTTCACCCTGCCTTTTCTTGGGCGGAGGAGAGGCTGGCTCCTTGTTGCTCAGGCGGCATTAATAATATCCATAATAGGTCTCGGTCTTTCCAATCCGGTTGATCACTTCTGGATGATGACCATAATGGCGATGCTGACGGCATTCTTCAGCGCTACCCAGGACATCGTTGTTGACGCCTACAGAAGGGAAGACCTCTCTGATGAAGAACTGGGATTAGGGTCTTCTTCCTATATCTTCGGTTACAGGCTTGGAACAATGATTGCGGCGGGCGGCGGACTGATCATGGCCGATCATATCCCATGGTCGATGGTATATCAGATAATGGCGGCGTGCATGCTGGTCGGCATTATCGCGACCCTCCTTGCGCCGGAACCGGCCATAGGTGCAAAGGCCCCGGCAACATTAAAGACAGCGGTCATTGAACCTTTTGTGGAATATTTTAAGCGCGAGGGCGCGCTTTGGATACTGGCCTTTATCCTGCTGTACAAGATCGGCGATTCCATGGCCAGCGGAATCACTACCCCGTTTTATCTCGAACTGGGGTTTACAAAGACGCAGATCGGGGCGGTGGTAAAGCTATTCGGGATGTGGGCGATTATCGCAGGGGCCTTTATTGGAGGTACGCTGATGGTGCGCCTGGGGATCAACCGCAGCCTGTGGATATTCGGTTTTCTCCAGGCGGCGTCGACCGCTGGTTTTGCCGTTCTGGCCCATATCGGCCCGAGCCTAGCCGCCCTATCCGCGGTAATCGCCTTTGAAAACCTTACCAGCGGGATGGGTTCGGCCGCCCAGTTGGCCTTTATGGCAAGTATTACGGACAAGAGGTTTACAGCCACGCAATATGCGCTCCTGTCAAGCCTTGCCGCCTTTCCGAGGGTAATCGCCTCAGCCCCTACCGGTTATCTGGCAAAGCATATGGGATGGGAGGGCTTTTTTATCGCCTGCGTCTTGATTGCCATACCCGGGATGCTTCTATTGTTAAAGTTTGCACCATGGAATTCAAGAGAAGAACAACGTTCATTATCGTGATCTCCTTATACTGTATTAGAAATTTCTGAGATCCCCTGTCTTAATCCAGAGCCCTTTTCAATCCAAATTTATGCTGATGTGTGTGTCAATATTATGGACATGTGTCGACTGTTCGACGGACCAATTATCTGTGTATTGTATTTAATAGGAAATATTTTTGTATTTTAAAACATTTGCCCTCAGCCGTTTAAAGGCATGTAAATTGCATATTTCTAAAATAGACATGACCTTGAAAAGGGGGTAGGAATGGAAAAGATAATGGTATTATTGGATAAGAAGAAGGATGAGGGTCTCTTGAATTGTCTCAGGGCGCTTTTCCCTGAATGCACTATCGAGGTTCATGAAAAGATGCACAGTAAAAATGATGAAGATCCTTTTGCACCTTATGGCCGTGTTGATGATCCAATGGATGAAGGGCTTGATAAATACTTGAATTTTTTATAAACCCGGAAAGCCGGATATGTTATCACAATCAATCCCTGCCCGTGATGATCACCAACCTTTGCATCCTTAGCTTTTATAAGATTCCAGAGTTTTAATCAGCCTCCCGTTGGAACATCTGTTTACTTCTGTTTTCGAGCCACAACAAAAAGCCATTTATTTTTAAGAACTGTTTTTCCTTCCTCCTTCAGATCTTCCAGTAATTCACGCAACGGTAAAATAATCAGATCTTGAATATCCACGGGAGACAGTTCCGGCGCAATATAATCCACTACGTTCCTGTCGCTGTAAAAATCCATCATGCTCTCCGGATCAATGTCAACATCACTGACCTCCCAATGAACAACACTAAAACCGGCATTTATAACTTCTGTTCTGTACTCTTCACTGGAAAAAATATCCATCCGCTCCCTCTCGCTGAAATCCCTGCCTTTTCGTATAAATATGCGCAAAATCCGGACCAGCAATTCTGCCTGGAATCTTCGGAACTCGCTGTCGTTTTCTGCAAAATAGGCTGAGTTGAACGCAAGGATGCCATCAGGCTTCAGCACCGATGATATTCCATCAAATAGTTTTTGGCGATTTCCGATTAAATGGATAGCGTTAAAAATAAAACTTGCGTCAACAGGTCCATGAATGAGTTCTGCCATCCGTGCCGCATCCGCTTCTAAAAAACTGACGTTTGGATATTTTGAGAGCTTTTGTTTTGCTATATTAAGGTAACCTTGGTTCCGGTCAAGGGCAATGACTTCACCCTTATTATTCATCTGTTCGAGAATCCTGGCTGTTGAACTCCCTGTACCTGAGCCGATGTCAAGCACGCGGTCCCCCGGCCTGATACCTGAAATCTCCGCAAGGTGCCGGTTCACCCCCTGATACCAGGCTGCCTCTGAAAAATTATCGTAGGTAAATATGTGAGGTTCTGTCATACCCGTTTCTCTCCCGGAAATCTCAGCCCGGGCACGGATGACCGTGGAAGCTTTTTATATTGTTTGTTTTTAATTTCAAAAAACCTCTGGCTCCACTCTCCTGATCGGTGATGTGAAACCCGGCAGAAGGTGTATACAAGATTGATTGCATATATATTACACTTGCGTTTCCAATCCATCATTATATATAATTAATACCCTAAAAACATCATGAAAACCCTATTTACCAGAAAAAACATAAAATATAAAAAGAGACCGACATGACTACCCTGGAAAAAGTATGCGAGATTATTTTGAAAATCAAGAAGAAGACTCTTTCGGCAGATGATTTAAAGCCCGAAGCATCGCTGGTTGGCGACCTGGGCATGGATTCCCTGGATTTAACAGAGATGCTGGTTATGGCTGAAGAGGCCTTTTCCATAAAGATTTCCCTGGATGATACAAATAACCTCACGACTGTCTCCGAGACTGTAAAATATTTGGATAAACGCATTGCTGAACGAGGCTGATCTTTTGCCGGAAGATCAATTTCATGTTATCCCCGTCAATGCAACAAACACCCATCATGTGGGAACAGTTTTCCGTTCCATCTATAGCGAAGACTTTCCTGTCAGGGAGGTGTATCAACCGGATGCTCTATGTAGGGAGATAGAGTCCGGCCGATTGATCTCATTGTTGGCATTCGACATGGATGGACAGGCGTCCGGATATATCTCCATGTTCCAGGTCGCCCCCAATCCCCGCCTTTGGGAGATAGGGAATCTGGTGGTCATTCCTGATTACAAGCACACCGACATTGCCTTGCGCCTGATCCATTCTCTTTATGTTTTTGCCACACATAGGATAGCCGCAATCGACGGGATTTTCGGCGAAGCAGTCTGCTCACACTATTTCACTCAGGTTAATGCGTCAAAGAACGGGATGGTAGATTGCGGACTGGAGCTGGATCAACTGGACGGCGACAGCTTTAAGGATGGAAAAAGTAACAAAGCAGGCGTTGCACGCGTATCCTGTGTAGTCAATTTTCTGGAGCTTTCAGATATATCAGAGTCTGAATTTGTACCGATCCGGTATAATGAGATTTTAAGACAGATCGCCGGTTCAATGCGGCCAAGGGTCCTTTTTCCGTCGATGGATTCGTTGCCAACCGATGGGGAGACAAGGCTTGAGGAGAAATATTATGCCTCCGCCGGAACCTGGAAGGTAGCAGCCCCGATAATCGGCAGTGATTGGGTTGCAGTGGTGGAGGATATGTTAAAGCGCTGCAGCGCCAGGTGATCAGCCTGCAAGTCACTCTTAATATGGCCTGCCCTCATATTGGAGTTGTGGTAGAGTTACTGAGGGAGAAGGGATTTTTCTTCGGTGGTATGGCTCCGCGCTGGTTTGGAACAGACGGATTTCTCATGCAGAAATTGTTTGGAAGCGAAACGGAATATGAGGAAATAAAACTTTATACGCAGACTGCCAAGGAATTGCTGTCCTTTATCAGATCCGACCGTGAAGCGGTTCATGGTGTATAACAATGCTGTGTTTGGGAAAAACAAGAGATAAGGGGAAGAAAAATGACCAATGAAAAAATCAACGCCTTCATTGCCGGCATTGGTATTTGCCTTCCCAAGACTGTACTGACAAATCAGGACATGGCAAAGATGGTAGGGACCAGCGATGAATGGATTCAGGCCATGACAGGGATCAGGGAACGCCATATCGCCGATCCAAACGAGGCAACATCCGATCTCGGCACGATTGCAGCGGAACAGGCAATGATTCATGCAGGGATCAATCATAGTGACGTTGATTTGATCATTGTGGGTACCATGAGTCCGGATTTTATGGCACCGTCAACGGCCTGCATCATTCAGGAAAGACTGGGAATGAAGAATACTCCCGCTTTTGATGTGTCAGCAGCATGCTCAAGCTTTATCTATGCATTGGTTATTGGGAGCCAGTTTATCACCGCCGGATTGTACCGCACTATACTGATCATTGGCGCCGATGTGACTTCTAGGATAGTCAACTTCAACTGGGAAGATCGTGGATCCTCTATTCTCATGGGAGATGGGGCCGGCGCTGTCGTATTACAATCAGCCTTGCCGGGGCACGGGATTTTATCGATGTGTATCGGCGCTGATGGATCAGGGGCCAAACATCTGTATATACCGGCAGGTGGAACCCGTATGGCAGTAACTGCCGAAAATATTACGGCCAACATGCACAAAGTAAAAATGAATGGCCAGAAAGTTTTTCAATTTGCCATGAGGATGTTGCCAAAGGTAACGGAGCAGGCGCTGGAAATGGCCAACATCAGCAAGGAAGAGGTTGCACTGATCATCCCGCACCAGGCTAATCTGCGGATTATTGAGGCAGCGGCCCGTAGAATGGATCTACCCATGGATAAGTTCATGCTGAACCTGGATCGATACGGCAACACATCCTCTGCATCCATTCCGATTGCACTGGATGAGGCATTGAAGGAAGGCCGCATCAAACAGGGTGATGTGGTGGTATTAACAGGTTTTGGAACTGGATTGACCTGGGGAGCAGTTGTAATGCGGTGGTAGAAAAAGACACCGGCAGGATCTCTTTCTTTAAGCCAATAAAGAATCTCCGATTCTGCAAACGAATTTCCCATGATATAAACTTGAAACAGTCTGTATAATTCATATTTTAAGATCATGTTATTTTAAAGGGCAAAGATCATGAAGGTTCTAGGCATATATGGAAGCGCCCGCAAAGGCGGGAATTCAGATCAACTCCTGGACAAGGCACTTGAAGGGGCTGAGGCATCGGGCGCTGCCATATCAAGGGTTTATGCACGCGATCTGAATATCAGCGGGTGTCTTGCATGCGGCGGTTGTGATAAGACAGGGAAATGCGTTGTCAAAGATGATATGCAATCTGTCTATCCCCTTTTTGAAGAGGCAGATATCATTTTTCTTGCCACTCCCATCTATTTTTACAGTGTAACAGGACAGGTCAAGCTTCTTATCGACAGGGCGCAGGCCATGTGGGCTAAGAGGATGCTTGAAAAAAATCCGGTAGAAAGGAAAAGATATGACAGGGGGATGGGTTATCTGATAGCCGTTGGCGCGACAGGAGGGAAAAATCTCTTTGAAGGCGTCCAGTTGACTGCCAAATATTTTTTCGATGCCCTGGATATGAGCTATGAGGGCGGTGTTTTTTTCAGAAAACTGGATAAAAAAAATGCCGCTAAAGAAAATGCTGAGGCGTTACAGGAGGCGCTGGATCTCGGAAAAAGGGCGGTAACCGGATATAACAAGGCGTAAGGCACAAGGCGTAAGGCGCAAGGTATAAGACGCAGACCGTAAGGGGTAAGGCGTGAAACGTAAGGCGTATGGCGCACCCGCCTTCACCCTAACGGGTTACGGCGCGTGGGCCCTTCGCCCTGTATTCGTCTTTTCCCCTCACGCCTCACGCTTTTATCGCCCTTATATTGTCCTTGATTTTTTCGAGTCCGGCCCTTTTTAAGGATGTCCTGCCGAACCTCTGAGTGAAATCTTCATCCTGCATTTGCATTAGTTCTTCCGATGATGGGAGCAATGTCTCCCTCAAATTTTTCTGCCCGTTGAAGGGACATGCCTCCTGACATCTGTCACATCCGAAGAAACAATCCCCCATCTTCTTCCCTTCCAGTTGACCAACTTTCCCTTTATATTCGACAGTCAAATATGAAAGACACCTTGAGGCATTGATTGAGAAGGGTTTTTCAAGGGCGCCCATTGGGCATGCATCTATGCATAAGGTGCATGAACCGCATCGATCATCCATTGTTTGATTATTTGGAATATCCAACGGCAGTGAAGTAAATATCTCGGCAAGATAAAAGTATGATCCAGTCCCAGGGATTATCAGCATATTATTTTTTCCGATAAAGCCAATGCCTGCGGAATAGGCGATGCTTCTCTCAAGCGCAGGAGCGGAATCAACGCATATCCTGGTGCTGCATCCCATATCATAGGACTTAATAATATTTACTATCTCGCTGCAAAGGATTTTTAATCTGTAATGATAATCATCCTGGTCGGGGCTGCTGTATCGGGAAGCCGTCAATCCGTCAGTTGTGCATGGTTTATGGGATGAATAGGGATAGGCAAGGGATATAATAGCGCGGCAGCCGTCAAGCAACAGGGAGGGGTCTTCTCTTAACCGGATATTCCTTTCAAGCCAGGACATTTCCCCGTTTTTATGTCCTGATATCCATGATGTGAATTGATCAAAGAAGAGGGGCCTGGAAGGAGATGAAAAGCCGACGGCAATGAAACCAAGGGCCTTCGCATCGTGTATGATTCTTTCGGTAAGTTCCTTCAATTCTCTTCCGTTCCGTTGAAAGAAAGGGTGGATTATTCATGGTCAAATTTTCTATGCAAGGTTATTACAGACAAGGATCATTGCAACAAGGGTTCATCCAGGTCATAGGGCGTCAGGCTTTCAAAACCGTCTTCCGTAATAAGGATGGTCTGTTCGAACTGGGCTGAAAGGGAGCCGTCATTGGTAACCGCAGTCCATCGATCAGGAAGGATATGGAGTTCTTTCCTGCCTAAGTTTATCATCGGTTCAATGGTAAATACCATGCCCGGCACAAGCAGGATGCCGCGACCCTGAACGCCATAATGGGGGATCTGGGGCGCCTCATGAAAATCAGTGCCTATCCCATGGCCTACGAATTCCCTTACAACCGAGCAACCCCTGCATTCAGCGTATTTTTGTATAGCCCATCCTATATCCCCGATCCTGTTCCCCGGTCGGGACATGGAAATCCCTGCCTTCAGGCTTTCCCTGGCCACATGAACAATCTTTTTAGCCCCAGGGGAAGTTGCGCCCACAAAGAAGGTCTTGCTGGCGTCGGCATAGTACCCGTCCAGTATGGGTGTAACATCAATATTTACTATGTCCCCATCCTTTAAAAGACGATCTCCAGGGATGCCGTGACATATCACTTCATTAATTGATATGCAGACGCTCTTTGGATAACCGCGATAATTTAACGGGGCAGGCGTAGCGCCGTTTTTAATGGTGAATTCATGCACCAGGGTATTAATGTAGTCTGTCTTAACGCCCGGTTTAATATAGGGTTCGACCATCGTAAGCGTATCAACGGCAATTTTACCTGCGCGCTTTATGGCCTCTATGGCCTCTCTGTCCTTTAGTCGGATATCATATTTTGTCAGATAGATTTGCTTAATATTTTGAGTCATCGGAATGCCTTTATCAAGACAACATTTTTTATATTTCAAACCGCTTCCGCATGGGCACGGATCGTTTCGTCCCGGTTGCATTTTGTCCATTTTATTCCCGCTACACTATCTCAAGACTCAGGTCCACGGCCTTTACAGAGTGGGTGAGCGCGCCGATGGATATAAAATCCACTCCAATCTCCGCTATTTCACGAATGTTCCCGAGGGTGACATTGCCTGACACCTCCACTAATGCCTTGCCATTAATCACATTTACCGCATGTTTCATGGCATCGATTGTCATGTTGTCCAGAAGAATGATGTCCGCGCCTGCTTCAAGGGCCTCTTGAACTCCGGCCAGGGTCTCCACTTCAACCTCCACCTTTAGGGTGTGGGGCGAGTTGCTCTTGGCAAGGTCTACGGCCTTGGATATGGAACCGGCAGCGGCAATATGATTATCCTTTATCAGGACGCCGTCGAACAGGCCTATACGGTGATTGAATCCTCCGCCCATCTTGACTGCGTACTTATCCAATGCCCTGAGACCTGGCGCTGTCTTCCGCGTATCGAGAATTTTGACCTTTCTCGGGCTTACGTTTGCAACGTACTCACTTGTAAGAGTAGCGATACCGCTCATCCTCTGCAAAAAATTGAGGGCAGTGCGCTCTGCCTTCAGGATAGGGGCAAGCCTTCCGGAGATGTGGCATATGACCTCGCCTGACGGAATGGCGGCTCCGTCCTGATACCTGTACTCAAATTCCAGTTCAGGATCAAGCAATGTGAAGACCATGCTGAAGATCGGGAGTCCTGCAAGTATCATACTTTCTCTTGCCAGAAGCGAAGCCTTTCCCTTTACATGTGGGTCGATGATGGAATCCGTAGTAAGATCCCCTGGACCGATGTCCTCTTCAAGGGCCTTTTGTATTATGCCGTCAAGATACAATAGATCATTAATCATTGATCGCCTCGAAAAATTTGAGATTTTTATCAAGCTTCGCCATCTTTTCTTTCAGGGATTGCACCTTCTCCCGGACCTTTTCGAGAATGTCAGGGGGCGCGTTTTCCAGGAAGCCGCTGCTGGATAATTTTCTGTCATCTGCCTCCATATCCTTTTGAATCTTAGCTATCTCTTTCCTGATCCGTTTTTTTTCCTCTTCGAAGTCGATGATCCCCTTTAAGAGAACATGTATCTGGTTCCGGCCCAATACTGTCGTGGCTGAGGCCTCGGGTTTTACCGCGTGCTTTTCAATTTCCACAGAACCGGCTTTTGTCAGGTTACGGATATGGCTGATATTCTTTTTGATTATAGCTATATCCTTTTCATCAGGTATCTCCATGAGTATATCGACCTTTTTTGAAGGATGGATATTCATCTCGCCCCTGATATTGCGCACGCCTGTAATGACGCCCATAACCAGTTCCATCTCATCCAGGGCCTTTTTATCGGAGATAAAGTCCGAGGACTGCGGGAAGGCTGCCTTCATAATGCTCCCTTTGACCCCGGGCATCCTCTGCCAGATATCTTCTGTAACAAAGGGCATAAAGGGATGCAGTAATCTTAATACACCCATGAGGACCTCTTTCAATGTAAGCTGCACTGACCTTTTCCGGAAGGCATCTTCGCCGTAGAGCCATTCCTTGGACAGCTCAATATACCAGTCACAGAATTCATGCCACACAAACTGATATGACAGGCTTGCCGCATCGTTAAAGCGATAATCATCCAGGGCCTGTCCTATCTCGTCGCTTACCTTTCCCAGCCTTGTCAGTATCCATCGGTCCGGAAGGGAACGGGCAGCATGTGCTATATCGGAATTATTATTTTCATCCAGGTTCATGAGGACAAGACGGGAAGAGTTCCATATCTTATTTACGAAGTGTCTGTAACCCTCTATCCTGTCTTCTGAAAGCTTGACATCCCTTCCCTGGGCGGCAAATGCCGCAAGGGTAAACCTGAAGGCGTCTGTCCCGGACTGTTCGATCACCTCAAGGGGATCTATTACGTTCCCCTTTGATTTGCTCATCTTTTTCCCTTCAGCGTCCCTGACAAGGGCGTGGATATAGACATCCCTGAAGGGTACCTCATCCATGAAATGGAGCCCCATCATCATCATCCTTGCCACCCAGAAAAAGAGTATATCAAAGCCGGTGACCAGGGCTGAGGTTGGATAAAAGGTCGTAAGCGCCGCGGTCTTGTCGGGCCAGCCCAGGGTGGAAAAGGGCCAGAGTGCGGAACTGAACCATGTATCAAGCACATCCGTTTCCTGTCTCAGCCTGCCGCTTCCGCAGGCCCTGCATTTTTCCGGGGCCTCCTTTGCAACCATAACCTCGCCGCATTCGTCACAGTACCATGCGGGGATGCGGTGTCCCCACCATATCTGTCTTGATATGCACCAGTCCTTGATATTATTCATCCACTCGAAATAAACATTCTCCCATGTAACGGGAATTATCCTTGTCCTGCCTGACTTTACTGCAAGGACAGCCTTTTCAGCCAAAGGCGCTATCTTTACAAACCACTGTTTTGAAAGCAATGGTTCAATCATGGTCTTGCAGCGATAGCAATGGCCGGTCGCGTTGCGGTATGGTTCGACCTTTTCAAGCAAGCCCCGGGTTTTGAGATCATCCAGTATCTTTTCACGGCATGTAAACCTGTCCATCCCCTTGTATGGACCAGCCATGTCGTTCATCCTGCCGTCTTCATCAATTACCTTTATCCTTTCAAGCTTGTGCCTGTTCCCTATCTCAAAGTCATTGGCGTCATGGGCCGGGGTTACCTTCAAGGCCCCTGTCCCGAAGGACTTGTCAACGTAACCGTCAAAGATAACAGGGATGGGTCTGTCAAGTATGGGAAGGAGGACGTTAGATCCTCTAAGGCTGAGGTAACGTTCATCATCAGGGTTTACAGCCACCGCAGTGTCGCCTAGGAGTGTCTCAGGTCTTGTTGTCGCAACCGTGAGGCCGCCTTCACTGTTTTCATAGGGATATCTGATATGATAAAGGAAACTATCTCTATCTTCATGTTCAACCTCAAGATCCGCCAGGGCTGTGTGGCATCTCGGACACCAGTTTATAATATAATCACCCCTGTATATAAGACCCTTTTCATAAAGACTTACAAAGACTTCCTTTACGGCCTTTGAAAGACCCTCGTCCATGGTAAATCTTTCCCTGCTCCAGTCACAGGAACTCCCCAGCTTTTTAAGCTGGTTGATAATAATCCCGCCGTATTTCTCACGCCATTCCCAGACCGTCTCGATAAATTTTTCCCTGCCGATGGTGTGACGGTCAGTGCCTATTGATGCGAGTGATTTCTCAACAACATTCTGAGTGGCAATCCCGGCATGGTCTGTCCCTGGTTGCCAAAGGACATTAAATCCCTTCATCCTCTTATACCTGCAAAGGATATCCTGGAGGGAATTATTAAGGGCATGCCCCATATGAAGTGAGCCCGTTACATTTGGCGGAGGGATCACGATACAGAAGGGTTGTTTGTCAGATATGTCCTCAGCCTTGAAAAGGCCGTTATCTTCCCAGTATTTATACCATTTATCCTCTACGTCCTTAGGTGTATAACCTTTTGGTATGCTCTCATTATCCATTGCTGAATGCTCCTGAGTTGTTTTATATATTCGCTGTATCAGCGGATTATCTCGTTGTAATCATTTACCCCTTACATGAAATGGAGAAAAAAAAGGGGGCGCCATGAATGTAGCCCCCCTGAAGAAACGTAAGTCTATACCTTTTAAACTTTTTAGTCCTCATGTTTGATGAAGACAAAATAATCTGTTTAATCCGAGGCGGATTCAATACTTTTTTTTAAGACATTAATTGCATTAGTGATAATTTTTTCAGATACATTGGTCATCGTCTCTCTGGCCACCCTCTCCACCACCTCTTCAATAATCTTTCTTAAGATAGCCTCGATTTTTTCTTCCGATATGCCGATCAGTTTTTCATCAGAAAGCGGTGGCTGAGGAGGCTCTTTTTTTTCAGGAGCCATGTCTTGTTGTGAAATAAGCTTTTCATCCGCTTTCTCGTCTATAAACACTAACCCTGCCGGTTGTTCTAACTCTACGTTTAAGTCTAAGTCTTCCAGCTTCATTTCTTGCACAGGGTCCGGGGTTTCAGTTCCATCCGTGTAACTTCTGATGCCTGTATCCTTATCATGTATCGGCTGTTCACCTGTCAGATCGGCAATATCAATCTCCAACGCATCTTCAATTTCCGACTTGTCTTCAAGGGTGGCAGCTTTGTCTGTGATAAATTCTTCAAATTCATCGAATTCAAGCTCTTGATCCAATGGAATGTCCAAAAGATCCAATGTTTCATCAACTTCTAATTCATCAACCGTAGTCTTTGCCGGTTGTCGATCATTATTAAAGGGCGTGCTTGATTCTATATCTTCTTCCCCTAAATTAATGTCTTCTTTTTCAACAAGATCTATAAGTTCAATAATCTCTTCATCGGCTTCCTCAACATGAGGCTCTACAAAGGCATCCTCAGTTTCAAGATCATCCAGACTTAAATTAAATATATCTTCTTCATCGTCTGTCCGGCTTTCCAGCAATTCGTCATCTTTTTTCATTATGGGGCTCCCATCTAAAATATTGACGTTCAGCTTCCCGAATTCAGCCTATTTTATTGATTTCCTAACATAAATATAAAAAAGTGTCAAGGCGTTTTCGAAACGTTTTCAAGATATTAAGGCCGCCTGAAAAGTTCATGAAAGTTAGCATTCAGTTATTACTGCAATCCGGGTTAATTACTGAATGCTGTTTATTTTTTTAAGATTCCTCGATTATTTTTTTAAAAATCGTGAAAATAAACGAAATTTTATTGACCTCTGCTGTTAATTCTCCTATCAATTACTCAAGCTAAACTCGATCTCTCTACTATGCAAGGCTGGATCGTTTGGCCTGAGGGGTAATTGCATAACCGATATTCAACATAATTGAAAAATACAGGAGGAAATATGATCGATAAAAATATGAAAGTGCTGGTCGCCGGCGCGGGAACCATGGGTAACAGCATTGCACAGGGCTTTGCCACTGCCGGTTTCAAGGCCACTATGTATTCACGAACACAGAAAACCCTGGATGGAGCCAAGGCCCAGATCGATGCCAGTTTGAAGACCTGCGAAGAGATGAATCTGCTGGGCGGTCAGAAGATTGCCGATATCACGTCTCGCCTGTCCTACACCCAGTCGCTGGAAGAAGGCACCACCGGCGCCGGTTTCGTTCTGGAAACCGTTGCTGAAAACCCGGACGTCAAGAAAGACATTTTTGCCCAACTGGAAAAGTATGTCGCGGCCGACACCATCATCGCTTCCAACGCTTCTTTTCTCAATATCTATAGCTTTACCGAACTGAAGCACATGGATCGTCTTGTTATAGCCCACTACTATGCCCCGGCCCACATTATTCCTCTGGTCGAAGTTGTTCCCGGTCCCCAGACCAGCGAGGCCACTATGCAGAAGACTGTCGAAATTATGGAAGCCATCGGCAAGGCCCCGATCCGGATGAAAAAATTCGGTGTCGGCTTCATTGTCAACCGCATTCAGAAGGCCATTGGTGAATGCTGTATGGACATGATCCAGGAAGGTCTGGTTGATCCGACCGATATCGACGGCGCTGTCAAGAACACTCTGGGTATCCGCCTGCCGATCGTCGGTGTTATCCAGACTTTCGATTTCCAGGGCCTGGACAACCTGTTGTCCATCCAGAAGAACGCCAACAAGGTTTATGCCTTTGTCGAAGATCACGTTAAGGCCGGTGAGTTCGGGGTCAAGACCTCCAGGGGTCTGTACGACTACCAGGGTCGCAGTCAGGCTGAAATCCTCGCCAAACGCGACGAACTGTACATCAAAATGTATGAATTTCTGAAGTCGATCAACGCTTTCGAGCCGGTCTGATTTCTGATGCCGATGCGGGGCGCTTGCTGCGCTTCTTAGGGCATGATACGGTTTTAGGGCGCCTCCCAGGTTTACCTGGGAGGCGCTTTTTTTGGTGCGCCCGGCGTGGTGCATGCACTTAAAGAGCGTGGCAGAAATTTAATCTAAAAACATAAATAACGAATTATAAGAGCCGATGCGAATATCAATGTCCCGATAACAAAATATTGCTCCTGGTTCTCCTTCAAGAACAATTCCAAGCTCCATGGTCTGTTTTTAGCCTTTGGGTAGGGTTTAATGCGCGGTATGAGGCTGCGCGTGTAAGAGGCGTAATCCTTGTAGTCCTGGCCGAAGATATTTTCCAGCCTTGTCATCTCTTTCCTGTATTTGCGCGGTATATAGTTAGTAAAAAAGACCCCAAGACCTATAATGAGAATGATCCATGCGTATCCCCAGGCCATAACACAGAAACCGATAATCAGGAACATCCTCCCAAGATAGAAAGGATCTCTGAGATAAGCGTAAGGGCCGGAGGTGGAAATTTCCTGATTTCTCATAAGATGGCCGCCTGCCCAGACCCGCGCCGCCTGTCCAAGGAAGACAATAATTCCGCCGATTATAAGTGAGAGGATATTGGGCTTTGAGAGGATCAAAATAAATGCCAAAGCCAGGATGATTACAAAACCATTAAAAATTCTTTTCATCTTTTTAAACCTTTAATAAGATAATAGAGAAAAAACATTTTGGGAGGCGTCCCCCTTCCAAAAAACTTCTTTTCAATCTTGTATAACCTCTGGAGATCAAGCTTTACCAGAAGCTCGAAGATCTTCCTGTCCGCGATAGAAAAAAGGCCCAGCGTATAGGCCGTGGCAAAATCAATTATATAAGGGTCGTCATTGTCAACCAGGATATTTCTCATATGAAGATCACAATGAGCGACGCCGTTTTTATGGATCTCAGCAATCATGTCTTTTATTCGACTGAAACATAATTCACTCAGATTTCCCTTTTGAAGTTTCTCTAGGGGCACACCTGGAACCGCCGTCATCCTGATGCAAGTCTTTGTGGGCCTTTCGATAAATTGTGGAACGCCTCTGATCCCTTTGAGCCTCTTAAGGGCTGTTTCTTCGAAATTAAGGCAGATCCTTGCGTAAAGTCTTGGCAGAAAAGGATTCATATCATGATTCTTTTCTATATGCCCATCGATAAACCGGACCTCCCCTTTCCAAATATTTCTAGGTCGATAGGGGATAACTATAGGTTTGGAAAGAGGAACGCCTTGACCTGTTAAATTAATAGCATTTTTTAAGTTTGAGACTTCTTCAGGATTGATCATTTCCACTCCAGGTCGGTCCTTCAGATTGTGCGTTCACCTCACAGCGGGACCCAATCCGTATTAGAAAAAAACTATAATGTGACAGCCTATAGCTGTCAAGTCCAATAATCGCTATATCGCTGGTCTATTAAAGACCACATATAGGGCAACGGCAAAGACAATCCAAAAATAATACCATTCGGCATGTTTGAAAAATGGCCTTAATCTATCGGAATATATGCTATCTCTGCATAAGGTGGCAGAGAGGAGCACTACGGCTGCCATGGCGAAAAGCGCAGCCAAACGCCCATCCAGCGGTGAAAAGGCGCAAAAGATAAGGGTGTTCAAACGATGCGGTAAAACGGTTTTTCGCCAAAACATGATCAGGCAAAATATGGTTAAGACCCCGATCAGGAAAAGAAGGCCCATGGAAAGGGGATCCATGGCCAGTAGTCCATGTTGAAAAGGACATAATGTATAGATATCTTTAGTCTGGCGCTGAAATAGGGAGGTCGAAATGCCTGCCAGAAATGATATAATGACCAAAAGCAGCAGCCGGCGGCGAAGGCCGGGTTTTTCAGTCCATGGATGGCTGAGGTACATTGCAACAAAAATAAAACCTAATAACCATGAGGCATCTTTTAATGCCCAGAAAAAGAATAAAATTGGGAGCAGATAAATTCTGTATTGCCGTTTTTCAAGGTATCCTTCCATTGCGAAAACAGAGAAGCCGAACATTAAGTATTGCAGAGTCCATCCAGCGGTTATGACCGGCCCGCAAGCGATGGCAACGGATATAAAAAGTATGAGCGAACCGGAAAAATGGTCTTTAGTTTTTTTCTTAAGACCGAGAAAGAGGAAAAATGACCCTATGGCAGCGGTTATAGATTGAGACAGAGAAGGGAGACCGCCAAAAAAATAAAGGGCAATAATGGTATATACGGAGACCATCCCCAGGTATTCGATCTTCATCTTTCTTCCGAAAATTTCAAAGGTATCCGGCTTATAGGGTGTTAAGACATTCATAGTAATATGTATTAATAACCTCCATTGATAAAGTCTAAAATTAAAACATAGGCAAATTACATGACACTTAAGATTTCTTCAAGATTAAAATTGTATCCTGTAACTTTTAGTTTTTTCTAAAATTATTTGACGGTCGAATAAGTTGCATATATCTTATCAAGCCATATTGAAGACTTTTTGAACATTTCAGTATTCAACCTGATTACCTGAATCATCACCATCAACATGGAGAATAAAATGGAATTTCCAAATCTCTTTTCACCCATTAAGATAAACAGGCTTGAAATTAAAAATCGCATTGTCATGACTGCCATGCATCTGGGATATACCCCCGAAGGGTTTGTTACAGACAGGCTGGTGGATTTTTATAGTGCGCGGGCAAAGGGCGGAGTTGGTCTTATTATTGTCGGGGGCTGTCCCATTGATGACAACAGCAGCATGACCGGGATGATAAATATAGACCATGACCGGTATATTCCCGGCCTGAGAAGGTTGACCGGCGCCGTTAAGTCCGAGGGTTCAATGATAGCGGCCCAACTCTATCAGGCAGGCCGTTATGGCCATTCTTCCGCTATAGGTGGAAGAATGGCCATCTCTGCGTCGGCCGTGCGGTCAAAATTTACCGGTGAAACCCCCAGGGCGCTTGAACTGGATGAGATACCGGTGGTTCAGGACAGGTTCGCCGAGGCTGCGGTCCGCGCAAAAGAATCCGGCTTTGACGCTGTTGAGATACTCGGGAGCGCAGGATACCTGATAAGCCAGTTCCTTTCTCCCATTACAAACATGAGAAATGATCAATACGGCGGCACATTCGAAAACCGCATGAGGTTCGGCCTTGAAACGGCCGAGAAGGTCCGAAAGGCCGTAGGAAAAGATTATCCTGTCATCATACGCCTGGCAGGCAATGACTTCATGGAAGGCAGCAATACCAATAAAGAGGCACGGATATTTGCCTCGGAACTTGAAAAGAGGGGCATCGACCTCTTTGATATAACCGGGGGATGGCACGAGACGCGTGTCCCGCAGTTAACCATGTCTGTTCCCCGCGGGGCCTATGTATATCTTGCCCAGGGCATCAAGACATCTGTCTCAGTCCCGGTGCTGTCAAGCAATCGCATCAATGACCCACACATAGGCGAACAGGTTTTAAGAAATGGAGCAGCCGACCTCGTGACCATGGCGAGGGCGCTTATCGCTGACCCGGAGCTTCCTAACAAGGCAATGAATGGTAAGACCAATCTTATCTATCATTGCGTGGCATGCAATCAGGGGTGCTTTGATATGATATTCACTGGAAACCCTGTCACCTGCACAGTAAACCCAAGGGCAGGGATTGAACAGGAGACAAAAATAACGCTTGCCCCTAACAAGAAAAAGGTACTTGTCATAGGCGGAGGACCCGCAGGCATGAAGGCCGCCTGCACAGCCGCTGAGAGAGGTCATCAGGTGATCCTTGCGGAAAGGAATAGGCAACTTGGAGGACAGCTTCTCCTCAACAGGGACATACCCGGCAGGGATGAGATGGTTTCAGCAACAAAAGACCTTATTAATAATCTGGATTCATTGAATGTAACGATATTGTTTGAAAAGGAAGTTGATGCCGCCTTCGTAAAGGAGTTGTCGCCTGATGCAATAATCCTGGCAACAGGGGCAGGGCCGGTCATGCCTGACATAAAGGGACTTAATGATGATAAGGTGATAATGGCCTGGGATCTATTGTCCGGAAAGGGCAAGGTCGGCAAAAGGGTTGTCATTGTCGGTGGGAATGCCGTCGGTCTTGAAACCGCTATCTATCTCGCAAACATCGGGACCATCTCGCCTGAGACCCTTCATTTTCTTGCCATAAACAGGGCGGAGACATGGGATGCCCTGGAGATCCTTATAAACAAGGGCATTAAAGAAGTAACCGTTGTGGAGGTGCTCACAAAATACGGGAGAGACATTGGGGTCTCCACAAGGTGGACCATCCTGGATGAACTCAAAAGATTGGGCGTAAAAATTATCGCTGGCGCCAGGGCTGTCGCAGTGAGAGATGAAGGGCTTGAGATTGAAAAAGGAGAAAAGAGAGACATCCTCCCGGCAGATTCCATTGTGATAGCAACAGGTGCGAAACCTGATAACAATCTTGAAAAAGAACTCAGGAATCTAGTCAGTGAGATCCATGTTGTAGGAGATGCCGCCGCACCAAGAAAAGCCCTGGATGCCACAAGAGAAGGATTTATGGCCGGATTAAAAGTTTAACCAGGATTGTCATCGCTGCTGGCGCTGCGGTCCTTATTGCGCACTTAAAAAAAATCAAACGGACCGGTGCAGCGCCCGGGTGATCACAACTCTTTACTTCTTCCGGTAAATGTTCAGGCCGATTTTTTTCTCTTCCGCGCCCGGGATGCTAACATTTCCCTCTGTCGAGGCAATGATGATCGTTTTGCCCGAGGCAGATGGACCAAAGTCTTTGGAAAGGTCCACTTCAATTTTCAGAATATTCCCTTCAATTTTCATTTCAACATTCTTCATCTTCTTTTCTCCTTTCTCGTCATTAAGTATTAAGTAACAATCATACCATTATTTACTTACCCAAACAATACATTTTATAAACAGAAGGAAGCCTTAAACATTTACGCAGAGTTTTATTAATCATCAGGCTATCTCCAGGATAGTATTTACCCGGCCTTTATATATCTTGTCGGATCTTTTACTCCTGCCTCCGTGAATCCCTTTTTCCTCAGAATACAACTGTCACACAACCCGCAGGCTAGGCCTTCCGGCGATGGGTCATAACAACTGTGGGTGATGGAGTAGTCCACGCCCAGGCTGCTGCCCAAGGTGATGATCTCTGCCTTGGTCATATTTATAAGCGGTGTTTCAATGGCAATCCGTAATCTTCCTTCAATAGTCGCCTTTGTCGCAAGGTTGGCCATCTTTTCAAAGGCCTGAATATATTCCGGTCTGCAATCCGGATAACCGCTGTAATCAACGGCATTGACTCCTATGAAGATATGGGAGCATTCAAGCACCTCGGCCCATGCCAGTGCATAGGAAAGAAAGATTGTATTCCTCGCAGGTACATAGGTGACAGGTATCTCGCAGGCCATAATCTCTTCATCCCTCGACTTGGGCACATCGATATTGTCTGTCAGGGCAGATCCGCCTATCCTGCCAAGGTCAATATTGATTATCATGTGCCTTTCTGCCCTGAAAATTTTCGCCGCCTTTTTTGCAGCCTTCAACTCAAAGGCATGTCTCTGTCCATAGAAAAAGGACAGGCTGTATAGGCTGAATCCTTTGTCCATGGCGATTGCCATTACAGTCGTAGAGTCTATCCCACCGCTGGAAAGTACGACCGCTTTTCTTGCTTCATTCATCATTCAAGACCACAGATCCTTTTCATTAATATGAGTGACCGATTAACAATAAACAAAGGGCCTCTATCTATGGGAGGATCTCTTTCACCCTGCCCACAATGCCGCTTTCCAGACGGACCTTAATGCCATGGGGATGGGAGGAGGAGTTTGTGAGGATGTCCTTGACGGTTCCTTCTGTCAGTTTTCCGGATCGTTGATCCTGTTTCTGCACGACCTTTACACGCAATCCCGGTTTAATGTCAGCCCTGTTTTTTCCGCTCATTATATCCCCCTTCCAATCATCAATCCTAAATTTGCCAATTTATTGTTTTCAGAGATTGGATATTTTTACCAAAGACAGTTGGGAATGACAAGGGATATCAATTGAGAGTGTAAGGGACATCATTTATTTGTTCCCGATGCACACAAAAAACGCCGGCATGTTAATAGGTCATGAATTATGATCTTTGCCGCTATACTCGTCAATTTTATGACGAGATGAACTCTCCTTTTTATTGTCCGTCCTTTAAAAAATGCCGTTATTATTGACGCTTTCAGTAAACAAGGCATATCTATCCTCTTGGCATAGGAGTTGCACTACTCAATATTCGACATATCCTTTTACGTAAGTGTCTCAAGCTTAAGGTCTGAAGAGCGTTCTTATTATAGGGAAACATGAATAGTATTATTTCCAATAACATAACAAATATCCGGGACAATACTGTCAAGAGGTCTTCATCATCAAGGGTTCAGATGAAGATAGACCGCAGTTCAATCCAAGCGCAGACTAATTCTGCTGTAGACACTCAAACGGTCGTTTCTAAGATTGGCAAGAACATTAATGAAAAGGCATCCTTTGATAGTATTTTGAATCCCAAGGCAGCAAAACAATCCGACGCGACAAACGGAACAGGACAATGGACAGAATATACCATTAAGGCCGGTGACACAATCTGGGATCTGGCGGTCAATCATTACCATGTGAATGTGGATGATGTCATCAGGGATAATAATATTCAGGACCCCAGAAGAATTCAGCCCGGAGATAAGATTCGGATACAAATTCCGTCATATCCATCCAGCCAGGTAGTTACAGCAAGCTGGTATGGCGAGGACTATCATGGAAAAGCGATGGCCAACGGGGATTTCTATAACATGTACGCGCCGACCATTGCCCATAAGGATCTCCCGCTCGGAACGCGAGTGGAATTGGAAAATAAGGAAACCGGTGTGAAGGTCAAGGCGGTTGTCACGGATCGAGGGCCCTTTATTGCCGGACGTGATGTAGACCTGTCATATGGACTTGCCAAGGTATTATCTCTCGATGAAAAAGGCGTTGGAAAACTTATTATGCGAGTGCTGGGGTGATAAAGATTCAGGTCGCACTGTAGTATTATCAGCAATGTCCGGTTAGGATCTTGCATAGACGGATCCTCAAGGCATGGGAGGCCCTTTTTTTAAAGATGAAATGGCTTAAATGCAATATTCCGGCATAAGACGCCATAAAGCGGGCGGAGA
>Ga0153915_10000346_pt1 | contig 42434 bp, 31 predicted proteins | sample Opewatmetagenome_2_FD_107003 | JGI IMG/M metagenome (GOLD analysis project Ga0153915, IMG submission 107003) | Freshwater wetland microbial communities from Ohio, USA - Open water 3 Core 3 Depth 3 metaG | ecosystem: Environmental > Aquatic > Freshwater > Wetlands | place: USA: Ohio, Lake Erie...
CCCGGACAGTCATTTTTTCCGGCGGAGCAGCCTGCCGGGTAGCGGCCCCGGAGACGCCCAAAAGGCCAAGACAGATGATCAGGCCGAGAAGCAGGCAGCCAATTTTCCAAAACTTTTGTCTCCCATGCTTAAGAATTGAGGCTTTACCATGCATCGTTCGTCCTCCCAAAAAAATTAAGACAAATTCTTGACTATTTTTACTTAACGTTCAGCCGGCCGTAGCCGTATCTGTTGTCTTTGCCCGCTTCGCCGAGGTCGACAGCCCTTTTCTCTAGGATCTTCCGGATCTGGGACATCGAATAGGGCGAATTTCCCTTGATCAGCCCGCAGGCGCCGGCGACATGGGGCGCCGAGGCAGATGTCCCCCAGAACGCGCGTTCGCCGTAGGTTGAGGTGGACACCCCGGAGGGGGCTACGAAGTCGGGCTTGATCCGGCCGTCGTGGGTCGGCCCCCAGGCGCTGTAATAATGAAGCGAGTCATCCACCCAGCTCGTTGAGCCCACAGTCAGGGCGGAGGCGGCATCGGCAGGGATTGTGATGCTTCCGGGAGAGACAAAATATTCGATAGCTTCGTCGTTGTTGTAAGTGAACAGCTCCAGCTTAACAGATCTTGTGGCGTTGATTTTCCGGATGGACACGGCCCACGTGCCCGCCGTTTTGGAAGACCAGCCGCTGATTTCTTCGGTAGGCAACTGGGTTCCGTTCTGCGTATTTGATGATTTATCGACAAAATCCCAGCTCGTGCCGGTCCAGAAATAGAGATAGAGGTCAAAATCCTGGTTCGACCCGCTGTAATCGGAGCCGTTCCAAGTGCCCCAGTCGTTCCAGTTCAAGTAAACGGCGACCGGCATATTGGCCCGCGCGTGAAATTCCAGATATCGATCCGTCCCTGAAAAATTGTGCCAGCCGTCGCCGTCGGGATCGCTGAAATTCCCTTCCCAGTGGTCCTCGGCCGCGTTCCCCGCCGAAGTAGCCCAGATGGTGCCCTGGCTGGTCGCCGCTTCGACGGCTTCGCAGATCCAACCGGTTCCATCTCCAGCGCCGGAGTTAAACCAACCCAGGGAATAAGAGATCACCTGGACCTTCTGGCTGATGATCCAATCCACGGCCCCCATCTGTTCGTCCGCTGTTTCGAAGTTGACTAGCCAGAGCTTGGCGTCGGGCGCCATGTCGTGGACGATTTCGGCGTTGGCAGTGCCATGAACCTCGTCGGCGAAGATATCTTGATCGGCCCGGAAAGAGCGCGTGACGACGGTCGCCGGGAGCTCGCTCCCCAACAGGCTCTCGTAGCCTTTGAAGCCGACATCGAGGATGCAGATTTTCGCTCCGGTCTGGGCCCGATAGGGCACGATGGACTTCCACTGGCTTGCCCCAGTTTTAGCGACCCCTTCACTGACGACCTCTAAAGGGACCGGTTTCAAAGGCAAGCGCACATATTTCACCAAGGGATCCGAAGCGAGCGTCGTGAGGGCTTGGATTGGAATGTAGGTTTGGATATTTTGGCGGTAGGCCAATTCGATTTTTCCGCCCAGGGCTTCGATCCTCTGTTTCATCGCCGAGACGACCATTCTGGTTTGGATTTGATTGGGCATGGGCATCGTCACCGCGACGACGCGGACTGTGTCCTCAACCATGTCCATTTTTCTCAGGCCGGCGAATTCTTTAGCCCGTGTTAAGCCTGATGACGTATAAATTTCCTCGAGCCGGGCCAGCGCCGACTGCAATTTGGGGTGGCTTTGGTCGAGGGCGTTTTCAGCCGGGCTCAAGCTTGAAAACATCTGAGGCTGCCGCTCGACGACAGCCCGTGTTGGCATCAAGAAGAGGATAAGCAAGAGGCAAAAGAACACGATTCCTACGATGGAGTTTTGATTTGCCGTTTTTCTCATGGTCTTCCTCGTCGGTTCATCTGAGAGAGAACTTCAACCCAATTCCGAGCGCGATAGATCCCTGATCGAGTTTTTCGAGCGCGCCCGAGATCTCCTCGTGACTGGTCTGGTCGGTCATGGTCCAGGCCGCCTTGCTTTCTGCGAAGCGGAACATGGCATCAACCACCAGGGACAGGCTCCGGTTCAAAGCGATGTCCAGGCCGACGCCGAGGTGAAATCCTATCGCGTTGTCCAATTTTTCCGTGATGCTGAAGCCGACCGTTTCCCAATCGGCTCCGATTTGCGGGTCGAGGCTGAATTGATGGATAAAATACCCCGCTCCGACCGCGAAGGTGGGCGTGAATCTTCCGCCGGAAAGAGGCAACCGTCCAACGAGGCTCACCTCTAAGGGCAGGACCGCTAACGTTCCTTTGCTCAAGCCGTCTTCAGTGCCCGCCACAGAGGTTTCATAACGAAAACCGCTGACCTCGATGGCAAAATATTGATGCAGGTCAAACGAAAGGCGGCCTCCGAAGGCAAAAGCTCCGGCATAGTTTTTTTCCGTGGGAAGAGCGTAGCCGCCAAGGATGCTGACATGGACGGCGGCGGGGGACGATCCCGCAGCGACGAGCACAAGCAGAATGGCCGACAGCGCGGCTCTTTTCATTTTTCCTCCTCTTGTGTCTGAATTCCGTAGCCTCCTCCGCCGGGCGTTTCGATCCGCAACACGTCTCCGGCCTTCACGCGGAGGTTGACTTTGGAGTTCAGGACGATTCTTTTGCCGCCCGATAATAGGGTGTTCTTTCCCGGGGCGCCCGGACTTCCGCCGTGCAAGCCATAAGGAGCATATTTCCTTCTCTCGGACATGATGGTCACTTGAGTCGGAATGGCAAATTCATATTCACGGACGATCCCCTCGCCGCCGCGGTTAGCCCCCGGGCCGCCCGATCCATGGCGGAGACTATACCTTCGAATCCGGATCGGCAGGTACTTCTCCAAGGCTTCAAGAGGAGTGTTCCGCGAGTTCGTCATGTGGGTGTGGACTCCGCTCAGACCGGGATTCTCGCGGCTTGCGCCCATCCCGCCGCCGATTGTCTCATAATAAGCAAACGGTTTCCCTTTCTCAGGATCATAGCCGCCAAAGGTCACGTTGTTCATCGTACCGGAGCTAGCGGCCGGAATTTTTTCCGGCACAGCCTTGGCCAGGGCGCCGAGAAGGACGTCCACGATTCGCTGAGAGGTCTCGACGTTGCCGGCCGCCGTCGCGGCAGGATATTGGGCGCTGATAACCAGGCCGGGGGGGGCGATGATCCTCAGCGGACGCATCAAGCCCGTATTAAAAGGAATATCCTCTTCAATCAAGGAGCGGAAGACATAGAGGACGGCCGAAAAAGTCACCGCCGAGTTAGCATTGACACTTCCTTCGACCTGGGGCGAGGAACCGCTGAAATCGATGACGGCCCGGCTCCCCCGGATGAGAATCTTAACGGCGATCCTCACGGGGTCCCCGGAGATGCCGTCGTTATCCAGATAATCGATGAATCTATAGGTTCCATCCGGAATTTCCCGGATGGTTTGTCTCAAGAATTTTTCCGTGTAATCCTGGATCAGGGCCGAATAGCGTAAGATTTTAGCCAGCCCATACTTCCGGACCGCCTCCCGGGTTCTCTGTTTTCCTTTTTCGCAAGCGGCGATTTGGGCGAGAAGATCCCCCTTGCGCTCTTCAGGTGTGCGGACGTTGGCCAGGATCAAGCTGAGCAAGTCTTGGTCCAGGCGGCCTTTTCGAATCAGCTTGAGGGGAGGCAGGATCAGCCCTTCCTGGAATATTTCCGTGGCCAGCGGCATGGAACCCGGCGTCATGCCTCCGACATCGGAATGATGCGCCCGATTGGCGGCAAAAAAGGCGAGTTTTTTGCCAAAAAAGAGAGGCGCGATGCAAGTGATATCCGGCAGATGGGTGCCCCCCCGATAGGGGTCGTTAAGGATGACAAGGTCTCCCTCCTCAAACATCACGGCCTTCAAGGCCGCTTGGACGGAGAGGGGCATGGCTCCCAGGTGAACCGGAATATGCGAGCCTTGAGCGAGAGTCTCTCCCCGATCATTGAAGAGGGCGCAGGAAAAATCCTTTCGTTCTTTGATATTGGGGGAGAGGGCCGTCCGGCCGAGAACGGCGGCCATTTCTTCGGAAATAGAGACAAAAACATTCTTGAAGATCTCAAGCTCGATCGAGTCGAATGTCTTCATGAATCCTTATTCTTTATGGATAACCAGGTTCAAATATCCGTCCACTTTGAGCCTGAATCCCGGGGGCAGGAATGTCGTGGAGCCGAAATCGACGAGAAGAGCCGGCCCCCGAAGCCCTGTCCCCGGAGAAAGCAAAGTCCGGTCATAAACCGATCCCGGATATTTTTTGCCTTCGAAAAAGATGGCTTGCTTTTTGAGAAGGGCCGTCGCTAAGGGAGATTTGGATTCAGGCGCTTTTTGCAGTTCGATTTTCCGGCTCAGGCCCCTAGCCTTGAGACGGATGTTGACGATTTCCACCTGTCCTTGAGGGTGATGATAGGAGTAGAGCCTTTTATGCTCGCCGTGGAAATCGGCCACCAGGCGGCTGAAGGATGATTCCCTGTAGGGCATGGTGATCTCGTAGGACTGGCCAAGATAACGGAGATCAAGATAACGCTCAAGGATGATGGCTCCCCGGGCAAATCCGTCTTGCTCCAGATCCTCGAGGCCGCGCTGTCTCAGTTTGGAAAAGAGGTGTTCAAGCTCCTGTCGATCGATCTGGCCGATGGGCCTTAGTATCGACCGGGAATAATCTTTAACCGAATCCGCCAGGAGGAGCCCGAAGGCCGACAGGACCCCGGCGTTTTTAGGAACAATCACGTTTTTCATCCGGAGGTGGCAGGCCATATCCGCGGCATGCATGCCGCCGGCGCCGCCAAAGGAAAAGAGGGCGAAGTCTCTCGGATCAAAACCGCGCTCGATGGAGATGACCCGGATCGCCTTTTCCATGTTGGCGTTGGCGATATCGATGATGCCCTGGGCTGTTTCCAGGAGCGATTTTCCGATTTTAACCGCGATTTTTTTCACGGCTTGGTTGCTTCTCTCGGGATAGATTTTCATCGTCCCGCCAAGAAAAAAGTCGGGATCGATCCGGCCCAAGACGAGGTTGGCGTCTGTCACGGTCGGCGAATCGCCCTTTCCGTAGCAGGCGGGACCGGGATCGGCTCCGGCGCTCTGGGGTCCAACCCGGAGAGAGCCGCCTTTGTCGATATGGGCGATCGAGCCGCCCCCTGCCCCTACGGAATGGATATCGATAATCGGGATGCGGACAGGGAAGTCGCCGATGGCATTCTCGCTTGTCCTGCGAATCCGGCCTTCTATCAAGGAAACATCGGTCGAAGTGCCGCCCATGTCAAAACTCACGATCTTGGCAAAGCCGGCCGCCTTGGCCAGATACAGAGATCCCACGACGCCGCCGGCCGGTCCGGACAGCGCCGTCCGGATCGGCTCCTTCGCGGCTTTCGCTGCGGAAATATAGCCTTCGTTTGACTGCATGATCCTGAGATCGGCCTTCCGGAGTTTTTTCTCGAGAAGGCCGAGGTAATGGTCGAGAACCGGCATCAGATAGGCGTTGACGGCGGTCGTCGACGTCCTCTCATACTCGCGGTATTCGGGGAGGATATGGCTGGAGACGGAGGCCAGAATGCCGCGTTTTTCGAGCGCCTTATACAAAGCGTTCTCATGGACCGGATTCGCGTAGGAGTTGATGAGGGAAACAGCCACGGCTTTAACGCCCGAAACTCTGATTTTTTCGATTAGAGCACGGATATCTTTAGCGGCGGCGGCCTTGTCGACGAGGCCCGATGCGGTGATGCGCTCGTCGAGTCCGAAACAGAGCCGGCGGTCGATAATGGGCTTTCTTCGTTCACCCTTGAGGCTGTAGAGGTCGCGCCGGGTTTGCCTGCCGATTAAAAGAATGTCTTCAAACCCCTTGGTGGCGACGAGGGCGATCTTCGCTCCCTTTCGTTCGAGGAGGGCATTCGTGGCGACGGTGGTTCCGTGAATAACGATGAGCCGTGCTTCGGCCGTAAAAGATTCTTTAAGACCTTCTATGATGGCCAGCGAGGGGTTCGAGGGCGTCGAAAGGACTTTCTTGGTGGAGATTTTGCCGCGCGCGAAAATCACGAAGTCGGTGAAAGTCCCTCCCGTGTCGACGCCGATCCGAATTTCGCGCATGGCTAAAGAAATATATTTTTATCTTTACCTCCTGAAAAATCAAGGTAATTCGTATCCCTCATTGCCGCGTCCGAGAAAGGGAGGCAGGGCGTCGGGTGCAGTTCGACGCCCGTTGGAAGGGGTCTTCCCCTCAGAATTGATTCGCTAGGGGCAAGCGCCACGTGTTTTGGAGTCGATCAGTCAGAGCCTATTTGCAGGTTGCGCAAGATTTGCTCGAACAGGACGAGCAACTCGGCGAGGAGGTCTTAATGCGGCTGGCTCCTCCGCCGATTCCGAATGCGGAAAAAAGCTTCTGGAGGTCCTTGGCGCCGCAGGACTCGCAGCAAACAGCCTTCTCCTGGCCTAGGCGGACCAGGGCTTCGAAACGCTTTCCGCAGGTTTTACAGATAAATTCGTATAACGGCATGTCTCAATATTTTAAGCCAGCCAGGCCGCTAAGTCCAGCCCGGCCACCTCTCCAAGGAGCATCCTCCCATGAATTCATTGCCAAATGCTCCTTGGAAGGATGACAGCGAGCAGGGCGAGCGTTGGAAGGAAACCCTAGGAAGGGTTTCCTTCCAAGAGTGTCCGGCGGGACTGGTTCCCCATGGTGGGGGGGCTACGAGCGGCCTAAGCGCCGCCCCAACCGAGATGTCATTAGTGCGTTAATATCAGTTCAAGACGGCGATGACCTCGATTTCCACTTTGACGTCCCTGGGCAGCCGGGCGACTTGGACGGCCGCCCGAGCGGGGAAGGGCGCCTTGAAGAATTCCGCGTAGACCTTGTTCATAGCGGCAAAGTCGTTCATGTCCTGGAGAAAGACTGTCGCCTTGACGACATTCTCCAAAGACGTCCCGGCGGCATCGAGTACGGCGCCGACGTTTTTGAGCACCTGGCGTGTCTGGTCTTCGATGCCGCTCGTGTTGATCTGCCCCGTCTGAGGCACAATAGCGATCTGGCCGGAACAGAAGACAAACCCGTTGGCCACGATGCCCTGGGAGTAGGGGCCGATGGCCTGGGGGGCTTTATCGGTTTTTACTTCTTTTTTCATCTCTTCACTCCTTATCGAAACGGAAATTGTTTTTGGTTTCAAAACGGCAGCGGCGCCTAGGGCGATCAGTGCGTCCCTTCTTTTCATCCTTGGCCTCCTCAAAGATTAAGACATGACGAGGATTTTCACGGGGCGGCTTGCCGTGGTACCATCCTTGCCCAACGCCCGAGCCCTAATTGTATAAGAACCGGGGCTGAGATTCCAGGCTAGCGAATAGGGGTAGCGGCAGTCCCCGATTTTTCGACCATTGACTAACCACTCAACAAGCCGTACTCCGGTCGTTTCATCGACGGAAGCCTTGAGCAGGACGGACTGATAGGTTTTTCGAAGCACGGGGTCCATCTTGAAAATGTCGCCGTCTAGAGGGAAGGTGATCTCGACGCCCGATGGAGAACGTGGGGAACTTGCCGGGAGAAACGCCGAGGGGACTATTCCTTCTTGATGATGAAGGGAACATGGGGCTCGAGGCTCGGTTCCCGCGATAAAGATTTCGTCGATCGTGCTGGGGCAGCGGGCCGAGGGGAGCTTTCCGGAAAGCGGGCAAATCGCGCGGTGGACCAAATTCGTTGGTTCCCTAAAATCCTCATTCTTGGTCCGGGTGGAAACGAGCAACATGACATCCCTGAAAATAGGGCCGGCCCCGGTTATGCCGGAGACGTTGTGCATGGGCTGGCCGTCGAAATTGCCGACCCAGACGCCGATCGTATAAGAAGGCGTGTAGCCGATCGTCCAGTTATCCCTGTAGTCTTTCGATGTCCCTGTCTTGGCCGCCACGGGAAATCGGAAATTGAGCGGAGAGAAATATCCGAAGGTCGGTACCCGGGCATCCCTGTCTGCGAGAATATGGGTGACGATGTAAGAAACCCCCGGCGAAAAAATGCGGCTCCCGTCTTGATCTTGAGAGAGCGAGAGATCCTCGCTGTCCTTCTGGCTAAACTTGAGAATCGAATTTGCTTTTAGGGCTAAGCCTTGGCGGGCCAAGCAGGCATAGGCGCGCGTCAATTCGAGCAGCGTCACTTCTCCGTTTCCTAAGGTCAGCCCGACGCCGTAGAATTGAGGAGATTGCTGCAAGCTTGCGAAATCGAGGTCCTTCAACCTCCGGTAGAGCAAGTCCGGCCCGAGCTTTTGCAGGACGGACACGGCAGGGATGTTGTACGAGCTGGCGAGGGCGCTTCTCAGCCGGATCGGGCCGTGGTATTTCTCATCGTAATTCTCGGGCGCAAAATGGCCGTCCAGAGTCAGGAATTGAGCGGGAATATCCTCAATGATCGTCGCGGCCGTCATGCCTTTCTCCAAGGCTAGGGCATACGTCAGGGGTTTAAGCGTCGACCCCGGCTGGCGGAAGGCCAGGGTGCCGTTGACTTGGCCGTCATTTCTTTCATCAAAGAAATCTTTGGAGCCGGCCATGGTCAGGATGTCGCCCCGGAAATTGTCCAGGACAAGGACGGCGCCGTTGGTGATGCCCTTTTTTTCGAGAAGGCCGAGATGGTTTTTGAGCAGCGTCTCGATCTTTTCCTGAAGGGAGAAATCGAGGGTCGTCTGGACGGCTGAGAGCCGGCTTCTTTTTTCGCCGGGAATCTGGGCTAAAACATACTCGCAGAAATGGGGCGCCCGAAACTTTTCTCGGGCGGGACTGAGACAGAGCTCTTCTTCGAGGGCCCGCTCGACATCATCTTTGTCGATCGTGCCGCGGCCCGCCATCCTGTGAAGGAGCTCTCGCTGCCGCATTTCGACCGCTCTAAAATTTCGGTAGGGGTTCAACCGGGAAGGAGAGCGGGGGAGGGTAGCCAAGAAAGCCGCTTCGGCCAGGCTTAGGTCGGAGGCCGGCTTGTCAAAGTAGAGACGGGAAGCTGCTTCAATGCCATAAGCCTGGTTCCCGTAGGAGATGCGGTTGAAGTATTGGACGAGAATTTCCTCTTTAGAAAGCGAGTGCTCGAGTCGGACGGCCAGCCAGGCTTCCCAAATTTTTGAAAACAGGTTGCGGCGGAAACGATAGACGTTCCGGACGACCTGCTGGGTGATCGTTGAGGCGCCCGAAACGACCTTCTGATTTCGAAGGTTTTGGAGAAAAGCTCTGGCGATGGCAAGGGGGTTGATCCCGGAATGGACGAAGAAATGTCTGTCCTCGGCATGAATCGTCGCTTTGACGAGGAATGGTGATATTTCGTTCAAGCTTACCCAATGACATCTTCCTCCTTCGTCTGAAAGGACTTCCCGCAAAGGAAGGCCGTTGCGGTCCGTGATGAGCAAGGAGATGAGGGGACTGGGGTTCAGTTTCCGCTTGGAGACCGGAACGTAAAATGAGCCAAAGAACAGAAGAAAAGCCGTGCCCAGCGATAGAACGAGATAGACGAGCCGCCGTTTTTTTGTTTTCACCGGATGATTTTCACCGCCTTCTCGGCGCTCCGGCCGAAAACTTCGGGGGCATACATCTCCTCGGCTTTTGTCCCCGGCAGAGTGAATTGGCCTGGAGTCAAAGCCCTGGCCAGGTAGCGATGAGTATGAATGCCCGCGCTTAAGGAATCAGAGAACAACAGCACCCTGTTGTCATGGATCTCGATATGGTTGAAGCCTTCCCACCAATATCCTTCATTCGTCTCGTCCATGGCCTCGAGACTTCTTTGCTGCTCTTCGCTTTCTGTGAGAAAAGTCGGGTTGACGGCTTCAAAGCCGGCCGGAAGCGGGTCGTCAATGACGACAAACAGGCTTTCTTTCGGCAGAACGATCTGGAGCGTTACGGCTACGAGCGAGCCGGCTTTTATGGATTCCAGAGGTTTTCCGTCGAGAGAGGAGATCGTTTTGTACACGGCGAATCCCTCGTCTCGCGGCTCGAGCTTGTCGCGGAGAGCGTAGGTCAGCCGAGCCCCATAATAGAGAATCCCGGGGCCTTGTTTTTCGAACTTCAGGGGCAGCGTTTTGCCCGGTTTGAAATCGGATAAGCCTGAAGCGGCCTTTGCCGTCTGGGTCGCCGTCCGGAAGACCTCGCTGAGCAGGACCTTTTTTGCCAGGCTGACCTCGACTTTGAAATTCGGCTTGGTTTTTTCCCGGGCCCTGTAAAAATCATTCAGGGCAAAGAAGACGAAGAAATTTTCTTGAGTGGAATTCCAGCGGCCGGCCTTTCTTTTATCCACCAGCCATCGGGCGGCCCCCGGCAGCAGGGGATGGTCCTCGCCGACTTCAAGAAGCGCCTGGAGGATGATCGCTGTTGTCCGCGTATTCGAAGAATAGATCCAGCTTAGGCCGAGATCCGGCTCTTCTTCGAAATGAGCCTGGGCCGCCGTCACTTTTATCTTATTGATGAACTCTTGAATGAGAGTCTTGCGGGCGTCCTGCGTCCCTCTGCCGATATGAAGCGCTTTGAGCAGCAGAGCCCGGCCGAAAAGGGAAAGGCTCTGCCGTTCTTGAAACAATTTTTCGGCGTAGCCGGGTTCGGGACGGCCGAAGAGGGCCAGGTCGTAGAGGGCGTAGGCTTGCAGGGTTTTCAGGCTGCTGGTGCTGCATGGATAATCCAATGTCTCCGGCTTGGCTTGGAGCAGGTTTTTAAGGCGGCTCATGGACCTTTCAAGCCGGGTCTGGTCAACCTCGTAGCCGGCCGCCCGGGCTTTCAGAAGGGCGAAGACGGCGTAGCAGGTCACAAAGGGCGATTCGTGGCTGGAATCCGGCCAGAGCCCGAATCCTCCATTTTCCTGTTGACATCCGTAAGCGTCTCGCAGCGTGCTCTGAACGAGCTTTTTGATGGCCTTCATATCCAGAGAGCTGAGGTTGAAATCCCGGATGACTTGCGGAGCGACAAGATAGGGAAGAATGGCCGATACCCTCTGTTCTAGGCAGAGGTACGGATAATCGGTCAGAAAATCCACCGAGCCTTTGAGGTCCGAAAGTGCGGATGCCGCAGCCAGGACCTCGATGGTGCTACCCGCGGGGTCGATCGTTTCGGGGAGGAAGACTTTTTCCTCCCGGGATTCACCGGTCTGGTCAAACGTGGCGACGGTCTCCGTGGGCCTCGGAAGCTGGATGGGGATCGAAATTTCTAGACCGTCTGAATCTCCTCCCATTTTTGCCCGGAAGGCAAGGCTTGCTTTTCCAAGCTGACTTGCTTCAAATGAAAAAAGGATTTCTTTTTGTTCCCCGGCCGCGAGCGGAAATGTCAGGCTGTTTCGCTTGTCCTGAAGAACGACGCCTTTGGCCACGGCTCCGAGCTCGACGTTCCCGCTTTGAGGAGAATTGTTGTTGATCAGGACTCCTGCCTGGAATTGATCGCCAGCGCGCGCAAACCTGGGCGCCGACGGCAGGAGGAGAATCGGCTTGGATACTTGAATGCCCATTTCGTTTTGGCCGAAACAGGAATCTTTGGTCTGGGCAATGGCCATGATCCTGAACGTCGTTAGGTTGTCCGGAAGCGCGAACTGAACGGATGCTTCGCCCTTGTCGTCGGTGATCACCGATGGATTCCAATAAGCCGTGGATTTGAAATCGCCGCGGAGCTCGACCTCGGCCAGGCTCAGCGGTGCCGCCATGGCCGGTGCCCCGCCTCCTCCGACATTTTCCCCTTTCTCCCCGTAACTTCTCTGGCCGACGACATGCATGCGCGTCTCAGAGGTCAGCACGGAGAGAGATTTTTCGCGATAGAACGCGCTGAAGAGGTTCGGTGTCTCGTATCCGATAAGGTTCAAGACGCCGACATCGACGGCGGCCAGGACGACGGAGGCTGGGGCGCCGCTTTTTTTGGCATCTTTGACCTTGAGCCGGAGGGTGACTGTGTCCTTCGGCTTATAATTATTTTTATCGGTTGCGATTTCTACGGAGAGTCTTTTTTCCGAGGGATCGACGTTCAGCTTGATGTAGCCGATTTTAAAAGACGGTTTGCCGAGATCCTGGGTTTCTCCGGCGGCGGCCTGGGATGTTCGTCCCTGGACGAGCAATACGGAGACATAGATATTGGGAATGGCTTCCGGAGCGATCGGGATCTCAATCTGGCTTGTGCTGCCCTCGATTTCAAGGACTTGGGACTGGAGGATTATTTCCCGCTCGACGGTGACCAGGGCTTTGGCCCGCTCATAAGGAGATTTGACGAGGATTTTGGCTTTATCGCCCGGCTTGTAGTTCTCTCTATCGGCGACAAGCTCCAAGGCATCGTCGTCCTTGCGTTCCCACGGGACATAGTCCTTTCCGGTGACATAAAGATAGGTCGTGGTCGTCACCTTGTTTTTGCGGCCGTCCCGGCCTTCCGCCGCGATTAAATAAAATCCGGATTTTTCAGGCTCGAAAGAAACGTCCACCGGACCGGCCTTTGTCTGGACTTCGCGAGAGCCGGCTTCGGTGTCGACTTTCTCTGAAATCCATCTGAACCGGCCGCCGACCTCGGCCTTCCGCACGGAGCGCCATTCCCTCTTGATGAGCTTCAGCGAAATCTTTTTTCCGGCCGCAACGCCTCCTGCCGGATTTGTCGTGATCACCTGGACCGCGACTTTTTCTCCTTTTTTGATAAACGATGTGTTCGGCCTGAGGCCGATGTAGTACTCGCCTTGGTGAATCAGTGTCTGGATCCTGTTGGAGATCGAGCGCCGGCTAGGGCTCGACACCGTGGCTTCAAGCGCCGCGGAAACGGTGGCCCTTTCTTTCTCAGGCACCAAGGGCGCCTTGATCTCGAGCTTTCCCTGCGGGCCGAGGGTCGTCTCGCCCGAAGCCAGCAGCCGGCTTTTTTCGGCAAGTTCCTCTTCTTCTCCGAAACCAAACGCATCGCCGAAAACAAAGCCTTCGTGGCCGGGGGGAGAATAGAACGTCGGATTCAGCCGGAGCGACCAACTCGCCGTTTGGCCGGACATGGCCCCCCCGTAGAGATAAGTTCCCCGGATTTCAGCCTGGAAAGAATCGCCGAAGACATAGTTTTCTTGGAGAGAGCGAAGGTGGACCTCGAATTCCGCGGCACGAAAAGCTTCCACTCGAAAATGGCCAAAAAAGCGGTTGGAGCGTTCACCGGCGGCTTCTCCCGGGACGATGATCGAAACGAGATAAGTTCCGAGGGCGGCCTCCTCCCTTGTCTCCAGGTCAAAAGCGAACGATCCATACGGATCGAGAGGGAGTTTTCCTTTGAAGACAGACTTCTCAAAGGGATCTTTAATTTCGCACTCGACCTCTTTTCCGGACGGCAGGGTCCACCGGGCTTTTTCATTCTTCCGGATCACACCCTTGATGTGAACTTGCTCTCCGGCTCTATAGATTCCTCTCTCGGTAAAAACCGTGCCCTCGAATTTGTCCGGCTCGGCGTAAAACTCCATATCGAGGTTGAAACGGTAAGGCTCGATGCCCGTTCCCCACTCCGAGGAGAAGAAAGCGCTATCCCTGCCCCTCCGGACGAAGATCCACTGCTGGGGTTTATCCCACTCGTCCCGGCTCCGGATGCCGAGAAGCTTCCAGCCGGGGGTTTTGGCTTTTCCTTGGCTATCCGTTTTGCCTGTCCAGCGAATCGTGTTGCCGTCGTCTCTGATCTCGACCTCGGCATCGGCGACGGGCTGTCCGGTTTTGAGCTCCGTGACCCAGAGGACGTTATTTTCTGGAGAAAACTTGCCGGAGATGCCGAGATCGGTCACCTGGAGAAAGACTTTTTGATATCGTCCCCAGGGGTCGTCTCTCTTAATGAGCGTGTCGAGCTGGAGAAAAAGCAGCCCGTACGGCCCGGCCATGATATTTTTCAAATCAATGAGGACGAGCTGCCGCTTATTTTTAGGGAGCTTGAGTTCCAGCAGCTTGTCGGTTTGAAAAGAACCCGGTCGGAGCTTGGCCGGCTCATTGGACCAAAAAACTTTATCATTGGTTAAGATCGGAATGACATCGTCTTTCTCGACCCTGGCCGCCTGCAGGCGGACAGAAGCCTGATTGCAAGCGTAAAGAGGATAAAAAAGTCCGCCGTAGGCTTCGATGATACCATGCCCGGTCGTCATATCCACGGCAGGGGCATAGCCGGAGGTAGCGATACGGATCTGGACGTCCTTGCCAAGGGTATTGCCGAATTCGTCTTGGAGGTCCGAGGCGATCCTGACTGTATAGACGGTCTCCGGCTGAAGGGGGACGGAAAGATAAAGCGTTTGTTGCCCGTAGTCCCATTCGGAATAGTAATCCGGGATTTCTACCGCAGGTTCGATACGGATTTTTTTGATGAAATCCCGATAGATGACGCGATTGGAAAAGCTGAACAACAGCGACTCATCGGGATCGTGTGCTTCTTCCGTTGGAAGGCCGGTGAATTGAAAAGTTTTGAATGTTGCAAACTCAAAGACAGCGTTTCCCTCCATGCCAAGTGCGCCTTCTTTTCCCGGCAGGCCGGCCCGGATTTCGACCGCATAGGTCGAATCCGGTTTGAGCTTGTCTTGAGAATCCAACACAAGCGCCCTTTCGGGGTCGATGGACAGGTCCGTATAATCGACGTCCTTCTTGGGCCGCCGGATGGAAAAGCCCAGCGGCCTTTCCTGGCCGTCCGGGCCAACCCCGATAAAGGATAAGAAATCTTTCACGCGGCTTTCATCGACAGGCTGGTTGAAGATCAGAAGCACGTTCGTCTCTAGCCTCATTTGTCGTTGTTGATTCTGGGGGATATGCCTGAGGAGCCTGGGCCGGATCGTGGCCCAAGTCCATGAATAATCTTTTCCCAGGGCATAGCCGTCGAGGGAACGGGTGCCGGCCGGAACGACCGCTTTAATTTCCGTGGCCAAAGGGAACCTGGTTTTTGGCGAAAACACCAACGTCTTGGTGCCCAGCCAACGGCTTTTTCCCGAGAAGGGAGGATCGAATTTCAGGATCGACAAGCTTTCTTCCCGAGGTAAGGGTTCCAGGGCGACCATCGGATGGTCAAAAATGACGACGATTTCTTCCGCTTCGTGGGAGGTTTGGGTCTGGCCTTTCGGACTGACTTGGAGGACGTGGAGCTCTCCCTTAACTTCGGTCACGGGCTGATCGGCCGGTCGGGCTTTCTCCTTCTTCTTGCAATTCATAAGAGTTGTGCTCAAATAAATCAGGCTCACGGTCACAAAAAAAAGAGCGAATTTTTTCCCCATGGTGCTTCCTTTCGCGTTCATTTTAAAAAAAATAATTGGCGATGGCTTAAGACAACGATTGGAGGGCGGCCGTTAAAAACCGCCAATAGCTCTCGACAGAAGCAATCTGGACTCTTTCTTCTGGGGAATGGGGATGTTCGATGGTCGGCCCGAACGAGATCATATCCATGCCGGGAAATCTCTCGCCGATGATGCCGCATTCCAGCCCGGCATGGACGGCGACGATCCGTGTTTCCTTGCCGAACACCCGGACATAGACGTCCTTGAGCGTTTTTAAGAGCGCCGATTGAAGGTCGGGGGCCCAGCCCGGATAGCCTTCGGGCTGTTTGATTTTGCCGCCGGAGAGCTGGACGACGGCTTTGAGCAAGTTTCTGGTGGCTTCGAGCGCAGAAGCCACAGAGCTCCGGCTGCTGCAGATGATTTGGGCCCTGCTTTTGGCGCAGTGGACGATGGCCAGGTTTGTCGATGTTTCGACGAGCCCTGCCATTTCGGGATGCATGCTCAAGACTCCGTGAGGACAGGTGAAGAGGAAGTTGATCAGGGCGTCTTGGCAGGCTGAGGTCAAGGGCTCATCAGACTTGCGGTCGACGGGCGCGAGACCATACTGGAAATCTTTCTCGACGGACCGGTATTCGACACGGATCTTGTCCAAGGCGGTTTGAAAGAAGGCGGCCAGCGATTTGAATTTGGCCGGATCGAAGACGAAATCCGCCCAGGCTTCCCTGGGGATGGCATTTCTTTTATTCCCGCCCTCGACACGGATAAGCTCAAAAGCGAAGAGGCCCTTCGCCTGCCAGAGAACCCTGGCCAGCAGTTTGATGGCGTTGCCGCGTCCCTGGTTGATGTCTAACCCGGAGTGCCCGCCCCGGAGGCCGAAGATTTTGAGCCTGTAAGCTTGTTTGAGCTTGGCTCTTTTTCTTTTGAAGGCAAAATTGATCTCCGAGTCCGCGCCGCCGGCGCAGCCGATGGTGAACGTCCCTTCTTCCTCGCTGTCGAGGTTGATCAACTTTTTTCCCTTGAGGAAACCGGGTTCGATTCTTCTCGCCCCCGTCAGACCTCTCTCCTCGTCGATCGTAAAAAGGAACTCCAGCGGGCCGTGGACGAGCTGCGCGTCCTCCATGGCGGCCAGCCCAGAGGCCACCCCGATCCCGTTATCCGAGCCCAGGGTTGTCCCCTTGGCGTAGACCCAGCCCTCCCGGATCTCGGGCACGATGCGATCTTTGGAAAAGTCATGGACGATATCGGAATTTTTTTCGCAGACCATGTCCAGGTGGCCCTGGAGGATGACCGGCTCGGCGTTTTCATGGCCGGCTGATGCGTTCTTCCGGACGAGGACATTGCCGGTCTTATCTTTTATTGAGAACAAGTTGAGGCGTCTGGCCTGGGCGATGATGTAATCGGCCAGTTTCTGTTCATGTCCGGAGCAGTGGGGGATCGTCAAAATTTGCTCGAAATGCTTCCAGAGAAGCGACGGCTTAAGTTCGGTCAAGGATGAAGGCATGGCGGGACCTCCTCGGCGATCGAAAATAGAAAAAAAATCATGCCATAAAACCCGTCGGGTTTCAAGCGCATTGATTTTGTCGCCGTCTTTCTTTACAATGCAAGGGCGATTTCCCTGGGGCAAAGTTTGCCTGATGTCCAAAAAACTAATTGTTCCGGCGGTCTTAAGCCTAGCCTTGGCCGGCTGGCTGTTATCCTTTGGCGCTGGGAAGACTTCGGCCCCGCCGAAGATTAAAATCATGACTACGGTTTTTCCGCTTTTGGAGTTTGCCCGGGCTGTTGCCGGTGACAGGGGAGAGGTGAGCCTGCTTTTGCCTCCGGGTGCGGACGTCCATACTTGGCAGCCGAGGGTCAGCTATATGGAAAGGTTCACGGCCTCCGATCTTCTGGTTTTTATAGGCGCCGACCTGGAGCCTTGGCTTGCGGATATATTGAGAAGCGTCTCCCGACCCGGCTTGAGGACTCTTGAAATGACTCGCGGTCTGGCTCTTCTATCCGATAAGGACAAGAGCCTTGCCTCGGCCGACATTCATGAATTGGACCCTCACGTCTGGCTCGACTTTGGACTTGATCAGGTCATCGTGGACCGGATTCAAGAGATGCTTTCTGCAATCGACCCGACGAGTGACGGCTATTTCAAGCAGGGCGCCGCATTCTATAAAGATAAGCTGCAAAAGCTGGACGCTAAATATCGGGACCGTCTCTCGCACTGCGGTCAGAAGACATTCATCTTCGGAGGACATTCCGCGTTCGCCTACCTGGCCCGCCGGTATCATCTTGAGCAAATCCCCGTCTACGGGCTAAGCCCTGATGCTGCCCCGACTCCGAGGCAGTTGGTCGAGGTGATCAGCTTGGCCAAGAAATATAGAATCAAAACCATCTTTTTCGAAACAAATGTCAGCGATAAACTTGCGCGTTTGATCGCCAGGGAAGTGGGCGCCGACACGTCCCTCCTCTATCCTGGTCACAACCTGACCGGAGAGCAATGGCGCTCGGGCCTGACCTTTTTGGACCTCATGGAGAGAAACCTGGAGAGTTTGAGATATGGACTCGGCTGTCAATAACGCGAAGGCCTTGATCCGGGTGGAAGGCGTAACTTTCAGCTACGGGATTGATCCGGTTCTCGTGGACGTATCGTTCTCCATCCATGAAGGCGATTTTCTGGCTATTTTAGGTCCCAACGGCTCGGGGAAGACGACGCTTCTCAAGGTCATCCTGGGTCTGTTGAAGCCGGCCCAGGGGCGCGTTTTCCTCATGGGAAAGAGCATCGACAAATTCGTGGACTGGCAGAAAATCGGTTACGTTCCCCAGAAAGCCACTCATTTTGACCCGCTCTTCCCGGCCTCGGCCAGAGAGGCCGTGGCTATGGCCCTCATGTCTTCGGCAAAATTCCTCCATCGCATGGACAAAAAGGAAGACGCCTTGATCAGCCATGCCTTGGAGCTTGTCGGCATGGCCGATTTCGCCGGCAGGCGGATCGGAGAGCTCTCCGGGGGCCAGCAGCAGCGCGTCTTTATTGCCAGGGCCATCGTCCAACAGCCCCGTATCCTCTTTTTGGACGAACCGACAACCGGCGTCGATGCTGAAACCCAAGACTATTTCTATGAGACTCTCGATGGCTTGAACAAAAACGAAGGCATTACGATCGTCCAGGTCACTCACGACATCGGCATCGTCAATAAGCATATCCACCAAGTGGCCTGCTTGAACCAGCGGCTGGTCTATCATGGTAGCCACGAAGAGTTCTGCCGCTCGGATACGTTGAAGAATATGCTGGCCGGCGGTCACCACCTTATCTCGCATCAGCACTAAAGGATCTCGAACAGCAATGGCAGCTCTTCTCGGCTACGGCTTTCTCCAGAGGGCTTTGTTGGCCGGGCTTTTTATCGGTCTCGCCTGCGCCGTGCTCGGCGTGTTTCTTCTTCTCAGAAAAGATGCGATGATCGGTCACGGCCTGTCCCATATCACGTTCGCCGGCGTCGCTCTTGGCCTCTTGTTGAGGACAATGCCTCTGGCCGTCGCCCTGGCCTTCTCGGTCATCGCCGCGCTGGGGATCAGCAAGCTCAAGGAACGGGCCGGCTTGCATGGGGACACGGCCATCGCCATCCTGAGCAGCGTCGGGATGGCCCTGGGCATCATCTTGGCTTCCCTGTCGCGGAATTTCAACGTGGCGCTTCTCAACTTTCTTTTCGGCGAGATCCTGGCCATTGAGTCGCTGGAGGTCTGGCTGTCTATCGGGCTGGCGGCACTCGTCCTGGTCCTTGTCATCGGCCATTATCACAAATTCATGTTTATGACATTCGACCTCGAATCGGCCCGCGTGTCTGGAGTTCGCGTCCGCCGGCTGGACGCCCTGATCACTGTCCTGACCGCGGTGACGATCGTCATGGGAATGAAAGTGGTCGGAATCCTGCTCGTCTCGGCCCTGGTCGTGATCCCTGCCGCGGCCGGGCTTCAGGTGGCCGACAGCTTTAAAAAGGCCGTCCTCTATTCCTGTCTGATTTCGACGGCCTCCGTCGTCGGCGGGCTGTCTTTGGCGTTTTTCCTGGACCTGCCGGCTTCTGGAACAATCGTCCTGTTCGGTTTTATCCTGTTCGGACTAGTCTCCATATTCGGCAAGGGCCGAAGATAAAGTCCTCTCGAAGACGGCCAGCGCTTCGTCATCATAGAGGCAAAAAATGACATCCCGGGGATCATCGTTGGCTTTCAGAAAGTCCGCGGCTTCCCGGATCATGATCTCGCTGCAGCGTTGAAGAGGAAACCCGAAGATCCCGGTGCTGATGGCCGGAAAGGCGATTTCCCGGATCCTTTTGCCCCGGGCGATCTTCAGGCTGTTGAGGGTGGCGCTGGCCAGCTTCCGATCTTCATCGCCTTCGCCGTTGACCGGCCCCACGGCATGAATGACATAGCGGGCCTTAAGGGTTCCTCCCCCGGTGAGCACCGCTTGGCCGGTTTTGATGGGTGCCAGACGATCGCATTCCTCCTGGATCGACGGCCCGCCCATTTTCCTGATGGCTCCCGCGACGCCCCCGCCGAGGACGAGCGAAGTGTTGGCCGGATTGACGATGGCTTCGCATTCGAGCAGGGCGATATTGCCCTGGATCAGCCTGATTCGTTTGCCCCGAAAAGTCCATTCCTTCATTTTTTTTCCTTGGTTCACGCGTCGAAAAACGGCTATTTTATGAAGACAACGACCTTGTTTTTTCCTTCGGTTTTGGCTCGATAGAGGGCGGCGTCGGTGAGGTTGACAATCTCCTCGACGGTCTGACCGTGGTACGGCGAAGAATAGACGCCGATGCTGACGGTGAATTGGGCGATCTTTTCCAGGTGAGCCCCGATCCGGAACGGACAGAGGGCGACTTCTTTGCGGATCCGCTCGGCGGCGGCCGCGCCGTCCAAGCACGAGGTCTGGGGAAGCACGACCAGGAACTCTTCGCCTCCGTATCGCGCCGCGACGTCAGAGGCGCGGATCATCTCTTGAATCAAGTCGGCAAAGGACTTCAAAATCCGGTCACCCACGATATGGCCGTATTTATCGTTAAGGTCTTTGAAATCATCGAGGTCGATCATCATCACGCTCAGCGGATAATGATACCGGTCGGACCTGTAGATCTCTTCCTGGAGCCTGGCCTTGATGTAGGTCTGGTTAAAAAGACCGGTCAGCCCGTCTTTGATGGCCAGCGAGGTGAGTTTTTCGCTGAGGGCCAATCCGGAGAGGGAGATCAGCAGAATGATCACGAAGCCGAGGGTCATGATCGATCGTTCGAAGGATCGGAAGCCGATCCATTTCCAATATTGAGGGATGAGATCGCCCAGGGAGATATAGACGAGGTAGGCCACGACGACGATGATGATCGTCCACAGCCTCTTCTTGAGGCTGTTGGTGACAATGGGTATTTTGGGGAACATGCGCTTTATTTTTACATCTTCTTGAGTTCTTTTTCAACAATTTTGTTGATTTCCTCCGCCAGTCGTAGGGCTCGTTTTTTGAGCCGGACAGCCTGTTTGACCATCCGGATCCGGAATTCCTGGTCGGGGATGCTGGGCAGGTTGATCCGGATATTGAAGTAGGCGCCCTCGGCCGCGGCCCGTCCAGCCTGGCCGGCGACGCCCGCGTCGCTCACGGAATTTCTGTTTCCCTTTTGGGCGACCTTTTTCGCGAGCTTCAGGACCTCGATGCTTTTGTCCAGGACATCAAACGGGACGAGCGTCGCCTCCACCGCCGCGCTCTTCACGGCCTCGTCTCGCTCTTTCTTTTGCTCTTCGGAAGCCTTCGGCAGCCGGTACGCCTCCATCAGCTTATCGAAGGCTTCGGTGTCAAGATCCACGGACTCCAGGTAGTCGTCTTTCAACTTCTGCGCGCGGACGGCAGCCTGTTTCAGGTCCTTCCAGGCTTTTTCATAGCCTCTCTTGCCGACGGTCAGATTGGCGACCATCGAAGATAAAGACGCCGCCAGCGCGCCGCAGAGGGCCGCCGTGCTGCCGCCGCCGGGGGCCGGGGAATCCATGGACAGCTCATTGGCAAACTCTCGAAGGCTCATCCCGACCAGACGCTTTTTCGGTCCCTCGATCTGGTTCTCGATGATCTTTTTCTTCGGGTCGAAGGACACGACATCGCTCAAGCCCAGGGACAGGACGGCCGTCCGGATCAGTTCTTCCTCGGGGACCCCCGGGCTTTTCCCTTGTTTGTCCAGATAATAGCGTCCGGCCGCGAGGAGCGCTTCTTTCGGGATCAAGCCGACAAGCTCGCTCCCAGTGACTCTCAAGCCCAGGTTCTCGGCCAGCCGGACAACCTCATCGAAAACGATATGGACGGGAGTGACTTTATAATTGGTGAAGTTGATGGAGAGCTGGGCGATACCGTAGTCCTCGATGAACCAGCCGACCGCCTTGAGATGGGTGAATTTGCCGGGGACCTTGATCGCAAGACCGGCTTCGTCGCGAAGAATGTTGCCGTCGCCGTCCCGCATAGACCGGCCGCTCTCCCGGATGTCAAGCGCGATTTCGTTGGCCAGCCGGCGGTCCCGGGTATTCAAGTTAATGTTGTAGGCGATCAGGAACTCTCTGGCTCCTATGACCGTGGCTCCTGCTTTGGCGTTGAACAGGGGCTCGCCGCAATCGGGGGCCCAGGCGGGATCCTTCAGTTTCTCCGGCAGCCCTTCATATTCTCCGGCCCGGATCGCGGCGAGGTTCCTCCGTTCCGGTTTCAGGGCGGCTTCTTCATAAAAATAAACGGGGATCCCGAGTTCGGCGGCGACTCTCTTGCCAAGGGCGTGGGCCATCTGGACGCAGTCATCCATGGTCACTTCGGAGAGGGGGACGAACGGGCAGACGTCCGTGGCCCCGATCCGGCTGTGGGCCCCTTTATGCTGGCTCATATCGATGACTTCGGCCGCTTTGCGAATGGCTTTGAACGCCGCTTCTTGGGCGGCCTCGGGCGGACCGATGAACGTGACCACCGTGCGGTTGGTGGACTCGCCCGGGTCCACATCGAGAAGCTTCACGCCCGGGGTGGCCTCGATTTCTTTCGTGATGGCTTGAATTTTATCCCGGTCCCGGCCTTCGCTGAAATTCGGGACGCATTCGACAAGCTTCATGCCCGGCTCCTTTCTCGAATCATTGCTTTTCTTTGTTGCTTATATACTGGAGAGTCCCGCGGCTGTCATAGACCTCGATCGATTCGAATTCGTTCAGGCGGTTGGTCAACAGGGATTTGTCTCCGGCAATGACGACGAGCGGCGGCGGGAGGAAAGACCTTTGGGCCGCAAGAAAGATTTTGTCCGGGCCGATCAACAAGATCTGCTCGTAGTATTTGTTCCAATAGTCGTCCGCCCGGCGGTAAGCCTTAATCTCGGACATTTTCTCGGAAAAAGCGCTCAGCCGCTCGATTTCAATGGGGAAATTTCCGATGAGATAGGACTTGGCCTGATCGATCTCCGAAATGGCGATGGGTTCCCGGGCGATTTTTCTCGTCTCTTTCAGAATTTCCTGGACCGAAGGAAAGATGAATTCGGGAGCGACCTTGGCCCGGACCAAAAAAAGTCCGCCCGCTTGATAAAAGACCGCCTCGCTGAAGGCGAAGACGGCGTAGGCTTTGGATTCACGAAGGTTCATGAAGAGCCTCGAGTTCTCCGTGCCGCCCAGGATTTGGCTGACGACGGAAAGAGAGGCCGGGTCAAAGTCGGTCGAAGGGAAAACCGTGCCCAGGTAGATCGCGCAGTCTTTAGCCAGGGGGACATCGATAAAACAGATTTTTTCTTTTTGAGGCGGAATGATGGGCGGGACCGGTTTTTGATTGAACTCTCGCGGCTGCCAGGTGTTGAAAAAACGGCTGACTTTCGAGGTGGCGACCCTCAGGGTGATATTTCCCGTAAGAATAAGATGGGCGTTGTTGGGCCGGTAATAGCGGTCGAAGAATTCCAAGAGGTCTTTTTGATTCCAATTTTTGACGGCATCCCGCGTGAACCCCATCTTTCCATAGGGGTGGCCTTCAAAAAGGAGCCTGATCAGGTGTCGATAGGCGACAAACTCTGGGTCTTTTTCTCGATCCAGGTAGTCCAGCTTCAAGATCGACTTGACGCTCTTGATCGCCTTCTCCGAAAAATCCGGCCTGAGGATCATCTGGCCAAGAAGCTCCAGGGCTTGGTCGAGATAGTCATCCAAAAAGTTAAACGTCAAGACCGTGAAGTCTTCCAAGGTCATCACGGACAGAGAGCCGCCGATCGAATCGATAAGCTCTTCGATGTCCGAGGCCGAGCGGATCTGGGTCGATCGACTGACAATGTGAGCGGCCAGGCTGGCCGTTCCCGGCGCTCGATCGGGAGACGAGCTTTCGCCGCCATAGATGATGAGTTGAAGGCTCATCCTGGGCAGTTCGTCTCTGGAAACCACCGAAACCCTCAAGCCGTTGGTGATGGGTGGGCTGGTTTCGATGACAGGAAGCTTGAGCTCTTGGTACGGTTCCGGGGGGGGCGGGACCCTTCGGAAGCGCTCTTGGCCGGCCAAGTCCAGCACGGCGACCGCTAGGACGAGACCGAACAGGAGGCCGCTTCTTTTCATTTGGTCCTGATGTTCAGAATCAAGTTGTTCTCGGTCGTGAAATAGCGGTGAACGACGGTTACGACATCGGGGTTGGTAACCTTCATGTACTTTTCGAGTTCGAGAGGCAGTTCGTCGAGATTGGGAAGGGCGAAATATTCCTCGCACAGGAAGATCGCTTTATCCTGAGTCGTGGCGATGCGGTCCAGGTAATTCCGCCGGAACATATTTTTTGCTTTGGCCAATTCAGCCTCCGACGGATAAGCCGTTTTGAGCTTGTCCAGCTCTGAGAAGACGGCGCTCTGGCATTGGCTGATCCAATACGGATTGTTGGCCACGACAAAGATCTTATAGGTGAACCGGTCCCGGCGTTTTTCAATCCCGCCCTCGAGCTGGTAGGCGATTTTATTGTCCGGGCTGAGGAGCCGGCGCATGATACGCGAGCTCCGGCCCCGCATCAGGAGATAGTCGAGAATGGTCAATGAATAGAGATCATTGGGAGCTGAGAGCGAGAGCCGAAAACCCATATAAAAAGCCGGGGCCAGGGCCAGAGGATTTTCCTCCGTCTTGACCACCTGTTTCTTTGTATATCTAAAGGGCTCGGCGACGTAGCTCGGATCCTTTCCCTTGGGGATCGTTTCGAAATAGCGGGCGATGATCTCTTTGGTCCTGATCCTGTTGAAGGCGCCGGTGATGCACAGGACGGCGTTGTTCGGCACGTAATAGGCGGCATAGAAATTTTTCACGTCGTCCAGAGTCAGGTTGCGGATGTCGTCCTCCGATCCCAAAAAGGGATGGCTGTAGGGAAAATCCAAATACAGGAGCTGGTCGAAGGAAAACTGGTTTTCCAGATAGGGATTGTCGTTCCTTCTCCCGAGCCTGATGTCGAGCAGGTTTTTCTTGGTCTCTTCCAGGCTGTCCTCGGTGATCTCGAGAAACCTCATCCTGTCAGATTCCATCCAGAGGACCAAGGCCAGCTGGTTGGAAGGCACGGTCTGGTAGAAAATCGACATGTCTTCGGAGGTGTTGGCGTTGAGCTTGCCGCCGACGCGGTTGATGTTGTTGAAGTGCTGTTGGGGAGGAACATCGGCCGAGCCGGAAAACATCATGTTCCTCATGAGATAAGCCAGGCCTGATTTTCCCGGGGGTTCATGGATGGACCCCACTCTATAAGCGACCGCTATAGACACCACGGGCAGAGACTCATCCTCGGCCAGGATGACCTGAAGGCCGTTTCTGAGCTGATACTGGCTGAAAGGAAAAGCGTACCTATCGGCCGTCTGGGCCGCGAGACTCCCTGCGGCCATGACAATGGCCAGGCTGGCGACCCCGATTTTCTTAATAACCATGGCCTTCGAATTCGCTCTTCTGCGTAAGACTAAAATACCATAATCAGCAGAAAATTTGAAAGCTTCATTTCGGTCGCTTCCTCAAGGTCCTCAGGCCGTGGCCCTCGGCCGCTCTCCCGGAGAAATGGATGAAGGAAAAGCATTCCGGAATGTGGGAATCGTAGACGCCGTGCTTGTTTAGCGCCCAGCCGGGGTCGGGGTTGGCTCGGTTCCCGCAGTAATGGAGGGCTTCGAACCGCGAAAAATCCATTCTCCAGACATCTCCATCTCGAGGAGGAAGAGAACGGCCCTGGGCGAGGACGGACATCCCTTGCCAGGGAAAGGCCAGTTCCACGGTCCAGCCTTTGTCGACATCGCTGGGGTCATTCAGAGTGCCCTCGATGCAAACGGCCGTTTTCAGCCCGGGAAAGTCCCAATCCAGAAAGGCCCACCGAGCGCCCCGGGGATGTTTCCCGTGCCGCATGGCGTCTTGAAAACCGCCGAGGACATCAGGCCTATGAACAAAGGCGTCGAATTCGGGGCGATCGAAAAAACCGCCCTTCTTGAAGGCATCCTGCCAGATATAGAAGGCTTCATAGATCGTGCCGAGGGCGTTGATCTGGAATTCATAATAGCAGTCCGGACCCGCGATAAAGAGCTCGGCGTCGTTCTCGGTCCAGATGAAAGAATCCCGCTGGGAGAGTCTGGCCTGAACATTGGGCTCATCCACCGAAAAACCAACATAAAAATAATCGTCATCCCAGAGGGCGGCTATCCGTGTATCTAAAAAGCCGGGGACGCCCGTCACGAGGTCAACGAACCCTGGAGATTGAGGCGCATTCTGCCAAGCCTCTTTATCGAGATGCCCGTCGATGATGAGCGGCCGAGGCGTCCGATGACAGGTATAATGAACAAGCTCTTTTTCCGGACAACCATAAGCGGACGTCATGGCCTTCTTCAATTTTGCGGCCCTCTCCGGCCTGCACCGGCCACGGCATTGAACACGCGCAAAAAATTGCCGCCGAGGATTTTCCGGATATCTCCTTCACTGTATCCACGGCGAGAAAGTTCTTGCGTGACGGCCATGATTTTTCCGATATTCTCCAGCCCGACCGGCGTTTCCGAAATGCCGTCGAAGTCCGAGCCCAGGCCGACAGAGTCAGCGCTTCCGGTCACTTTGACGACGTGATCGATATGATCGACGAGAGTCCTGACGTCTATAGCGGGCAGGGTCTTTTTAATCTCCGCCCACTTCGTTTGGAATTCCGCCAACAAGGCGCTTCTTTTTTCCGGGTCGGCTTTCATAATCTCGAAGTAATCGGCAGGCAGGTCGTATTTTTTGGCGACTTGGGCGAGAAGATCATTTTGTTTCTTTTCAAGTTCGGAGTTGAGGAAGTTGGGAAAAAAATTGATACCGATGACGCCGCCGTTCTTGGCCAAGGCTTTGAGCATTTCGTCGCTCATATTCCTATGATGAGGGGAAAGGGCACGGCAGCAGGAATGAGAGGCCACGATGGGGGAATTCGAGACGCGGATGACGTCCCAGAATGTTTCGTCATGGACATGAGAGACATCGATAATCATGCCCAACTTGTTCATTTCTTTGACAACGTTCTCCCCGAATTCCGTTAGTCCGCACCATTCAGCCTTGGCGTCGCCCGAAGCGTCGGCCCAGTCGGTGTGGTTCCAATGGGTAAGCGTCATGAGACTCACGCCGTTCTTGTAAAACGTCCTGAGCAAATCCAGGTCGTTCTCGATGGCATAGCCGCCTTCGATCCCGATCAGGATCCCGGTCTTTCCGGAGTTCCGGATTCTCATGAAATCTGCGGGGGATCGGATGATCTCCAGGTCTCCTGGATTCTGGCTGACCAGCCGGTTGACGGCTTCGATCTGGTGAAAGGCCTTTTTGGCCGCCTGCCATTTTTCGATTTCGGTCTGCGGTACTCCGACATAACAGGCGAAAACCTGGAGATCCACAGCCCCGCGTTTCAGCTTGGGAATATCGATGTGGCCTTTGACGTTGTCCTTGGTGAGGTCCTCACCTTGCATAAATCGGCCGATGGTATCCGCATGGAGGTCGATGACCGCTGCGTCTTTATGAAGGAACTCGACCCGGAATTTCGGGTCCAGGAGGTTTTCCTTGGCATTGGCCAGATTGGTGATGATATCGTAATGATACTGACTGGCTAGGCGCAGGAGTTCAGGGTCGATGATCTCGGGTCTGTCGCCGGGCATGTGGTATTCCGGATGTTCATCGTCGAGCTTATCCGTAAGGATGTTGCCCGTCCTCAGGCTGATGGCTGTGACGCCTTTAGCCCAGAACGAGGTATGGTCCGAACCATAGTAATTCACTCGGGGGAAGAGCTTCTTCTTGGTCTCCTCGTCCATCTTCGCTTTGATCAAATCGTAGAATTGAGAGTATTCGAACATTCCGCCGACATGAAGGTCGGAATCTCCCGTGCCGACCATGTCGATATTCATATAGGCAGCCGTTTTGTTAAGGGGAAAGACCGGGTGCTCGGTGTAATAGCGAGAGCCGACAAGGCCGAGTTCTTCGCCCGCCCAACAAGCAAAAACGATCGTCCTGGCCGGCCTAAACTTGTTGGCGAGCAAGGCTCGGGCCGTCTCCAGGATGACGGCGGCCGAGGTCGCGTCGTCATCCGCGCCGGGATAGATGAAGCCGTCGATTCCGATGCCCACGTGATCCAGGTGACCGCCGAGGATGAGGCATTCGCCCTTGAGCTTGGGATCGTAGCCGGGCAAGATGCCGATGACGTTCGGAGCTTTCCGCTCTTCCTGAAGGAAGTGAGCCTCCATCTCCACGACGGCCTCGATCACCGAGGACTGAGGCTTCTTCTCCCTGAGGATCTTGCTGACCAGGTCTCGCCAGCTCTTCTTGGAGACATAAAAAACGTCATTGAGGAAGTCGCGGCCGGCTCGGAGAATCACGAAATTTTTAGGGCAAACGCCCGGCCTCAAAACCGATGATGCCATTCGTCGCAGAGGTTGATCGCCCGGCTGGGAGGTGTCCATCTCGATGATCCCCGCCGCCCCTTTCTCCAGCGCCAGTTTGACTTTCTTCTCCAGGCTCCATTCTCTCTTTGCGGCGTCGTCAAGGACGGCGGGGGCATCCGGAAGCAGGAGCAGGATTTTCCCTTTGGCCTCGAAGTTTTCATAGTCGTTCCAGGGAGGTTTCTCCGAAACGACGCCGTAGCCGGCGAAAGCAATCTGTCCTTTTGATATTCCCGAGCCGGTCCCGCTCAGCGGGTAGAAATCGCGGCCGCGGCCGGCGAAGTAGCTGCGGGGCTGAGGTTCCAGGATCTCCAGGCGGATCGGCTGCTCGAACTCAGACCAATTCTTGAAAGGGACTTCTTGGAACCAGGTTCCGTTGTCGCCTCCCGGCTGCAGGCCGTACTCCTTCATTTTAGCGGCGACGTATTCAGCCGCCTTCCGATATTCCGGAGATCCCGCTTTCCGGCCTTTCATCTCATTAGACGCCAGGATTTTGATGTGGCCATAGGCTTGCTGGCCGTCGGGTTTGGTTTGGCCGAGCAGGAGACCTCCGACGATGGCAAAAAAACAGAGACAGAATATCATTCTTCTTTTCATGGGAATTTCCTTCGCTCAAAATTTGATGATCCGATGGAAACGTTCTTGAGTTCCAAACATCAAAGTTTTTCTAATGTAATTCAAAAGTCCGTCTTTTGCAAGCTGAGGCGCGCCCGGTCGATTGAAAAGAAAAATATTTTGTAAGCCGGACGAGGGGTATGCTCCTTTGGTCGCAGGACGCAAGTCCGAGAAGGGGAGGCGGGGAGCACAGCGACCATTGGAAGGGGTCTTCCCCTCCAAAGTGCGCGAGTGGGAAAATTCGCGCAGCTTTGAGCGGCATACCCCGAGTCGTCTAAAATATCTATTGCAATGCCGTTCCGTTTGTGCTATTTTTTCCGTTACTTTTTTTGAACTCTTTTTGCGGGAGGAACATATGAGTCAAGACGGAAGACACTTGTTTACGTCGGAATCGGTGACCGTCGGCCATCCGGATAAAATCTGCGACCAGGTCTCGGATTCGGTGCTGGATGACTTGATCGCCCAAGATCCCAAAAGCCGCGTCGCTTGCGAGACTCTGGCCACGACCGGGCTCGTCCTGATCGCCGGAGAGATCACGACGCTCGGCTATTGCGATTTCCAGAAGGTCGTCCGTGAAATGGTCCGAGAAATCGGCTACACCAAGGCCGAATACGGGTTTGATTTTCAGACCTGCTGCGTGCTGTCTTCTATCCACGAGCAATCTCCGGATATCGCCATGGGTGTCGACGAGACGGCGGAGCACGAACAGGGCGCCGGCGACCAGGGGTTGATGTTTGGCTATGCATGCCGGGAGACAAAAGAGCTGATGCCCATACCGATCATGCTGGCTCACGGGCTCGTCCGTCGGCTATCCGAAGTTCGGCGGCAGAACATCCTGGATTATCTCCGTCCGGACGGAAAATCCCAAGTCACCGTCGAATACGAAGGCGATAAGCCGGTCCGGGCCGAAGCGGTCGTCATCGCCGCCCAGCACAACGCCACGGTTAAAATCTCCGACTTGCGTCAGGATCTCAGAAAGGTCGTCATCGACGAAGTGATCCCGGAGGGGATGATCGATAAGAACACAAAGCTTTATATCAACGGAACGGGACGCTTTGAACAAGGCGGCCCCCTGGCGGATACGGGAATCACCGGCCGCAAGATCATCGTGGATACCTACGGCGGAGTCGGCAGCCACGGGGGAGGGAGCTTTTCCGGCAAGGACCCCTCCAAGGTGGACCGCTCAGGATCTTATATGGCCCGGTATATCGCGAAAAACTTCGTCGCCGCCGGCCTCGTCGATAAGCTCGAAGTCCAGATTGCTTACGCCATCGGGATTGCCCAGCCGGTCTCGATCATGGTCGAGACCTTTGGGACGGCTAAGATAGGGGAGGACAAGATTAAAGAACTCATCCGGGCCCATTTTCCGCTGACGCCAAAAGGAATGATCAAACACTTGGACCTGCTCAGGCCGATCTACAGAAAGACGGCCGCTTTCGGGCATTTCGGCAGGACGGAGCCGGAATTTACCTGGGAGAGGACGGATAAAGCGGGACAACTGAAACGGGATGCAGGTCTCTAAAGGATGTCAAGAATGGAATATGATGTCAAAGACTTGAAGCTGGCCGAGAAGGGAAAGCTGCGCATGGAATGGGCGGCGCGGTTCATGCCCGTCCTCAATTCCATCAAGGAAAGATTCACCAAGGAGAGACCGCTCCGAGACATCCGCATCGCGGCCTGTCTTCACGTCACTTCGGAGACCGGGAACCTGATGGAAACTCTGAAGCTGGGGGGTGCCCAAGTTCGGCTGACCGCCTCCAACCCGCTCAGCACCCAAGATGACGTCGCGGCGGCTATGGTCAAGTATGACAAGATCCCCGTTTTCTCCATCAAAGGCGAAGACAACAAGACCTACTACGACCACATCCATAAAGCGCTTGGCCATGCTCCCCAAATCACCATGGATGACGGCGCGGATCTAGTCAGCACCCTCCATACCAAGAGAACCGATCTGCTGCAGGATATCATCGGCGGAACCGAGGAAACGACGACAGGGGTTATCCGCCTTAAGAGCATGGCCCGCAAGAAAATCCTCAGATACCCGATCGTGGCCGTCAACGACGCCAATACCAAACATCTCTTCGACAACCGCTATGGGACAGGACAGAGCACGGTCGACGGCATCCTGAGGGCGACCAATGTCCTCCTGGCCGGGCTGAATTTCGTCGTGGCCGGATACGGCTGGTGCGGCCGTGGAGTGGCCATGCGGGCGCGTGGCTTAGGAGCCAAGGTCATCATCACGGAAGTTGACCCGCTGAAAGCTTTGGAAGCCGTCATGGACGGCTATCAGGTCATGCCCATGAGCGAGGCGGTCAAAACGGGCGACATCTTCGTGACCCTGACCGGCGACAAAACGATCATCGGCCGGAGCCATTTCCAAAAAATGAAGGACGGGGCCATCGTCGCGAATTCTGGGCATTTCAACGTCGAAATCGACATCCCGGCCCTGACATCATTATCGAAGAGCAAAAAGAAGATCCGGGAGTCGGCAGAAGAATTCACGCTCAAGGATGGCCGGAAGATCTATCTCCTGGGCGAAGGCCGTTTGATCAACCTGGCCGCCGCCGAAGGCCACCCGGCCACGGTCATGGATATGAGCTTTGCCAATCAGGCTATGTGCGTGCTCTTCTTGGCTCGGGAGGGGCGGCGGCTTGATAAAAAAGTCTATTCCGTTCCGAAAGAGATCGACGAAGCCATCGCCCGGATGAAGCTCGAGGCGATGGGAGTCCGGATCGACAGTCTGACCGCCGAGCAGAAGAAATATCTGGCGGATTGGGAAGAAGGAACCTAACGCAGGCCGCGGCGACCCCTATTTCTTCGTCGCTTCCTTGATCCTTTTCAAAACTTCGTTCGCTTTTGTCCTCAATTCTTGGGTTTGAGAGTTGGGCGGGCTTTGGGCGATGACGGCCAGGATCCGATCCATCATCTCCTGGGCCTTGGCATAGTTCTCTTTTTTGAAATAAGCGACGCCTAGGTTGTAGGTCACGTTCAATTCGTCCGGCGCCAACTTCTGGGCCTGCTGGTAGCTTGAGATCGCCTCATCCTGTTTTCCCTGCTCGTCATAGATCAAGCCCTGAAGATTCCAGGCGATGACCGAGCGGCCGTATTTTCGGAGCGATTTTTGGATATAATCCAGGGCCGTGTCCATGTCCTTTTTCAGGAAATAAAGCTTGGCCAGGTTGTAGCTGGCGTTATAGTTTTGGTCCAGGGCAAAAGCTTTTTTGTATTCCTCTTCGGCCCGGTCGAGGACTCCCAGCTCCTGATAGGCGGTGCCGAGGTTGTTGTGGCCTTCGGAAAAGCCGGAATTGATGGCCAGGCTTCTTTCGAAGGCCTTGACCGCTTCTGCGGCGTTTCCTTTCATCATGTGAGCGAGTCCCAGCAAGTTCAAAGCCAGGGCATGCCGCGGGTCGAGAATCAGCGCTTGGTTCAGGTATTTAAAGGCCTCATCGACCAAGCCGGCCTGCATGCAGACAACGGCCTTTTCATACTGGTATTGAGGATCCTTCTCCCGTTCTTTGGCCAGCCGTTGCTGGGATGTGGCGCATGAGACAGCCAAGAGACCGACGATCAGGACGACGGCCAATGCTTTATTTTTCATGGTAAGCTCCCTTCTTCATCCCTCAATGTCCTCGACATAAGGTCGACCAAAGCATTTTGAGGGTCTTTGTTTTTATACAAAGTGAGATAGACTTGTTCGGAGATGGGCATCTCGACGTTTTCCCGCCGGGCGAGCTGGCGTGACGAAAGCGTCGTCACGATGCCCTCGGCCACCATGCGCATCGAAGCAATGACCGCGGACAGGGGCTTTCCTTTTCCGAGCTCGAAACCGACATGCCGGTTTCGGCTGAGCGGCCCCGTGCAGGTCAAAACCAAGTCGCCCATCCCGGCCAAGCCTGAGAAGGTTTCCTTTTTAGCGCCGAGCTTAAGTCCGAGCCGGCCGATTTCGGAGAGGCCCCGTGTCACAAGGGCGGCCCGTGTGTTATAGCCAAAGGCGAGGGCCTCGGAGATGCCGGCGGCGATAGCGATCACGTTTTTGAGGGCACCGGCCAGTTCCACTCCGATGATATCCCGGCTCGTGTAAACCCGGAGGGAAAGGCTCGAGATAAAATGCTGGACCTTCTTGGCCAGGTCAGGCTCGGCCGATGCCAGGACAACGGCCGTGGGGTGCCCCTCCGCGACTTCCTTGGAGAAACTGGGGCCGGAAAGAACGGCCAGGTGAGGCTGATCGAACGGCTTGAAGACTTCGGCCATCACCTCGCTCATCCGCATCAAGGTCTTCTTTTCGATCCCTTTGGTCAGGCTGATCACAACATGATCGCGGCTTAAAAAAGGCGCCATATGGGAATACGTTGTGCGGCAGAATTGAGAGGGAACGGCAACAAAGATCAGGTCTGTAGCTGATAAGGCTTCTTCGAGGTCATGGTGGAAGGAGACTTCGGGTGGGAAAATATAGCCCGGGAGAAAGACCTTATTCTCGCCCTCTTTCCTGGCCGTCTCAAAAATGTCCGGTTCGCGGATCCAAAGCTTGGTCTTGATATTCTGGCGGCCGAGGTACAGGGCAAAAGCCGAGCCCCAACTGCCGCCGCCGATGACGCTCGCTTTCATGGGTCGAGACGGACCTTCTGGCCTAATTTCCTTTCTTTGCCCCGGAGAAGGCGCTTGAAATTTTCCAGGTGCCTTATCAGGATAATCAAAAGAATGGGCAAAGACAAGAGGATGAGCTCTGTCGGACCGCGGAGGAGGAGGATGAACACGGGAAAGCAGATGACGGCCAGGATCGAACCCAGCGAGACGTAGCGGGTCAGGGCAACCGTCAAGACAAACACGCCTACACTGCCCAGCGAGGGCAGGAAGTCCAGCGAAAACATTGCCCCTGCCGCCGTGGCCACCCCTTTTCCTCCTTTAAAACCGATATAGATGGGAAAGCAGTGCCCCAGGACAGCCATCCCTGCCGACACGGCGGCCAGCCTCTCGTCGCCGAAAATTTTCATGGCCAGAAAAGCCGGGAGGTACCCCTTCAGGATATCGATCAAGGCGACCGGCAGGGCATAGACCCATCCCTTTAGGCGCAGGACGTTGGTCGCACCCGTCGCTCCGCTGCCGTAGCTCCGGATGTCTTTTTTTTCGAGAGACCGGAATAAGACATATCCCGTGGGAAACGCGCCGACCAAATAGGAGGCCAGCGCGAATAGAATCTTCATGAGAGTTCCGACTCGGAGAGCGCCGTATATTCTGCGCCCGACGGCTTGAGCTGGCTCTGGAAAAAAGTGATTTTTTGGACAGTCATGGCCCCAAAAGCCGCGATTTTATTTGTTTCGAGCTCTTCCAGAATCTCACTCAGGTTTGAAGGAGTCCGGACCCGGCCCAATGTCAAATGAGGATGGAAAGCCCTCTTTTCCCGGGCGAAACCCAGCTTTTCGAGCTCGGATTCAAGCTCCCTTTGCAATCCCATGAGGGCCGGCTGTTCTTCGACGCCTACCCATAAGACGCGAAGGTATTTCGGGTTGGCCGGGAAAAAACCGGTTCCCCTAACGGTCAGCGGAAAGCGGGGATACTTCTTTGAGACGGAGCCCGTGATGTTCTTAATCGGAGAAACCTGCGCGTCTTCGATCTCGCCCAAGAATTTCAGAGTGAGATGCATACCTTCCTCTCGGACCCAGCTGATGTTTTTCGGACCGAGCTTTTTCAGCCGGCCCAGAAAATCCGAAAGATTTTTCTTGATAACAGGGTCAAGGGCGATGGCGATAAATGTTCTCATAGGAGACGCCTCCGGAGAATGTCCAACGCTTTCTGGGAGGATTGGAATTTGACCTGTTCCCTTTTTCCCAAAAAGATATTCTTAATGACTTCCACGCCGCCGGCCCAGGCCAGCGCCGTATAGACGAGCCCGACGGGTTTTTCCGGCGTTCCCCCCGTCGGTCCCGCAATGCCCGTAATGGCCAGCCCGAAGCTTGATCCGGCCCTCTGGCGAACTTCGGTCGCCATCTCCCGGGCGACCTCGGCACTGACGGCGCCGTAGTTCTGAATCTTCGCCTCCGACACATTCAGATCCCGGATTTTGCCTTGATTGCCGTAGACGATAAATCCTTCCAGAAAATATTCCGAGCTGCCCGGGACATTGGTCAAACGATGACTCAGCAGGCCTCCGGTGCAAGATTCGGCCACGGCTAGGGTTTTCCGTTGTGCGCGCAAAAGCCGTCCGACGACTTCTTCAAGCTCCTCGCCAGACGTGGAAAAAATATAGCTTCCCAGCGCGTCCGAAATGCGTTTTTCGAGCGCTTCTATTTTTTGGGCGGGTAGATCGGATGGCTTTGGCGCAAACACATAGAGATGAATCTCAATCTGGCCGGGAGAGGCGAGGACCGTCAGGCCGAGCTCCTGCCCTCTGGGCGTGAGGCTGCTGATTCGGGTTTCGACTTCGGATTCGGTAAGCCCTGTAATCTTGAGCACCCGGCGGACGGTGAATCCTTTCGCCAAGGCGGCCAGCTTCGGCCAAACATGCTCTTCGAACATCGGCTTGAGCTCGGCCGGCGGTCCAGGAAGGAGGACGATCCGGGTCGGGCCTTCCTCGAGCCAAAGCCCGGGCGCCGTGCCATTTTTGTTTTCCAAGACCTCGGCTCCTTGGAGGATATAGGCCTGTTTTTTATTCGGGGCCGGCATGGTCAAGCCGCGCCGCGAGAAGCGGGCTTCGATTTTTTGACAAATATCATCGCGAAAGACGAGTTCTCTGCCGAGCGCTTCAGCCAGGACTTCCCGGGTGATGTCGTCCGTGGTGGGGCCGAGGCCTCCCATGGCCAGAAGGAGGTCCGCATGACCGAGGATATTCTTAAAGCTCAGAAGAAGGTTCTCGCGGTCGTCGCCGACGATCGTCTTGAAAGAGACATCTAAGCCCAGGTCATTCAAGCGCTGGGTTAAATAGAGGGAATTCGTATCCTGATAAAACGGCGTGAGAAGCTCGGAGCCGACGGCAAGGATTTCGATCTTCATTTTAAAATGAGATAAACGTGGACCAGGATTCCGGCATAGAGGCCGGCCAGGACGTCATCGGCCATGATGCCCAAGCCCTCCTCGAGGCGCTCCAGCCTGCGGATCGGATAGGGCTTGACGACGTCAAACAGGCGGAAGAGTAAAAACGAAAGGAGCACGGGGAGCCAAGACGCAGGGACCAGAAAAAGGGCAGTCATTTGTCCGCAGACTTCATCGATGACGATTTGACCAGGATCTTTTTGCCGGAGTTCGCGGGAAAATAGCGTCGAGAAGACCAACCCGACGAGGAAAACGGCCAGCCAAAGGCGGACATAGAGTCCCCATTCCCATTGGGCAAGAAAAAATTTATAGACAAGCGCAGTGATAAGACTGGCAAAGGTCCCCGGAGCGACGGGAAAATATCCGGCGCCGAAGAAAGTGGCGAAAACTTTGGAAATGAATTTCATGGAGCGAATCGTCCGTGTAAATCATATACGTCCGAAGAGACGATTTCAACTTTTTGAAGCGGACCGGCCAAACGGCCATGAGATTCGGCCGCTTCGATGAAGATACAGCCATCGACCTCGGGCGCCTGGAACCGGCTGCGGCCGAGGAACAGAGAAGAATCCTTCCGCAAGACGCCCTCGACAAGGACCTCTATGGTCTGTCCAATATACGTTCTTAAATTTTCTGCGGATATTTCAGCCTGGACCTCGAGAATCTTTTCCTTTCTCTTCTGCTTGACCGCTTCCGGCACAGGATCTCCGAGGGAATAAGCCTCCGTCCCTTCCTCGCGGGAATAGGTGAAGACCCCGAGATGGTCAAACCGGGCCTCCTTGACAAAACGGATAAGGCCTTTGAATGCCTGGTCTTGTTCGCCTGGAAAGCCGACGATCAGGGACGTCCTGATCGAGAGGCCTGGGATTTTTGCCCGGATTTTCTTAAGGAGATCGAGCGCCCGCCGGCCATCCATGGCCCTTTTCATCCTCCGGATAAGAGCAGGGTCGGAATGCTGGAACGGTATGTCCAGATAGGGGCAGATTTTCGGGTCGTGCATGACTTCCAGCAAAGCGTCGCTGATCTCCTCTGGATATCCATAGAGAAGCCGTATCCATTCGATTCCCCGGACCCGGATGAGACCTTGAAGGAGTTGGGAGAGGCCTTCTTTGTTCCCGCGGTCTCGCCCATAATAGGTCGTGTCTTGAGAGATGAGATTGATTTCTTTGACGCCCCGGGCAGCCAGCGTTTCCGCTTCCCGGACGATCGAACGGATGTCCCGGGACCTGTATGTCCCCTTGATCAGAGGAATGGCGCAGAAGGCGCACAGGTGGGAACAACCTTCGGAGATCTTGATGTAAGCCCAGCCGTCGGGTGTCGAGACCGAGCGGGGCGAAGTATGACTGTAGAGGAAGGTCTGGGCCGACCCGGCGAAATCCTTATTTCTAACAACCTGGACGATCTTGTCGAAATCCTTGACGCCGACCCAAGCATCGACTTCGGGATGCTTTTTCTGGAGCGCCTCTTTGTATCGTTCCGAATAGCAGCCCGTAACGATGATTTTTTTCCGGTCGTCCTCGGCTTTCCGGGCTGCGGCGTCTCGGATCGCGTCTTCGGCTTCCTCCTTGGCCGGCTGGATGAAACCGCAGGTGTTGAGGATGAGGATCTCGGCGGCGGCGGGATCAGAGACGAAACGGTATCCCGCCCTCGCCAAATAGCCCAGCATCACTTCGCTGTCGACCAGGTTTTTTGCGCAGCCGAAAGTGATGAGGGCGATGGTCGTCATTTTCTCTTACGCAAAAAGAAACCGGTCAAGGATAGATTCTGTAGAGAAGGCGGGGGAACGGGATGGTCTCACGAATGTGCTTTGTCTTCGTGATCCAGGCTACGGTCCTCTCTACGCCCAAGCCAAAGCCGGAATGCGGAACTGAGCCGAATTTCCTGAGGTCGATGTACCATTGATAAGCGTCTCGAGGAAGGCCGATTTCCTTAACGCGCTGCTCCAGAAGCTCCAGATCGTGGATGCGCTGGCTGCCGCCGATGAGCTCTCCGTATCCTTCAGAGGCTAAAAAATCCACGGCTAATGCGAGCTCGGGGCGTTTTGGATCCGGCTGCATGTAAAAAGCTTTTATTTTGGCCGGGAAATGGGTGATGCAGACAGGAGTGGGATAGATGTCCGAGATGATCGTTTCCTCCGGGGCTCCGAAATCGTCGCCCCATTGGATTTTCGAGCCTTTTTCTTGAAGCTTGGGGAGCGCTTCCTCATAGGTCAGCCGGGGGAACGGCTTTTTGATTTTTTCTAAGGGTCCGGCGTCCCGCTCCAGTTCCTCGAGTTCCGATTTTCTCTTGGCTAAGACCCTCTCCAAGATGAAGAGGATAAGATCCTCGCCCAATTCGATCGTGTCTTCGAGCAGAGCGAAGGCCACCTCAGGTTCGACCATCCAGAATTCGATCAGGTGGCGCCGGGTTTTGGATTTCTCGGCGCGAAAGGTCGGACCGAAACAATAGACTTTGCCGAAGGCCATGGCCGTCGCCTCGTTGTAGAGCTGGCCGCTCTGGCTCAGGTAGGCTTTCTGGTCGAAGTATTGGGTTTCGAAGAGGGTGGTTGTGCCCTCGCAGGCGCTGGGCGTCAGGATGGGCGTGTCCATCAATCGGAAGCCGCGGCCGTCGAAGAAATCACGGATCGCTTTGATCACCTCAGCCCGGACCTGGAGAATAGCATGCTGCTTCTTGGAGCGGAGCCAGAGATGACGGTGCTCCATGAGAAAGGGAGTGCTGTGCTCCTTGGGCGTGATCGGATAATCCCGGGCGATTTGAATGATCTCAATTTCCTGGAGATTGAGCTCGAACCCGCCGGGCGCCCTTTGGTCTTGGCGAACGCGTCCCCGGACGATGAGCGAAGTTTCTTGCGTCAGGGCGTCGAACGTTTTGAAGAGAGGATGGGATTCAGCCTGGCCGAAGATCGTCGTCTGAAGAATGCCCGTCCCATCGCGGATGAGGATAAACCGGATTTTACCGCTCGATCGTTTGTTATACACCCAGCCGCGGACTTCGACATCCTGGTCCGCATGGGCGCCGATCTCTTCGATGTAAACCCATTTCATAGCGCCAAAATTATAAGGAATCTCGGGAGCAAGGTCAATCCATTTTCCTCCGCCGAGCCAGGACTGAACTGTGCCCGGTCCTGTCTTGCGAATCGGAAGTCGTTGGGATTGCTTTTTAAAGGAAGATGCTCTAACTTTATGAGGATGGCGGACATCAAGCCTTTTCAGCCGGTCAAGCTCATCTGCGGTGTCATCTTCGCCAAGGAAGAACATCTTCGAATGGCGGAGGATCGTCTTATCGAGCTGCATGGCCCTGTGGACAGCCGCAGCCTTCCGTTTGATTTCAACCTAACCGACTATTACGAGTCGCAGATGGGGAAGGACCTGAAGAGGACATTCTTCAGCTTCCAGGATCTCATCCCGCCGCAACGGTTGAGCGAGATCAAAGTCCGCAGCAACACTTTGGAAGAGGAGATCCGCCGGGAATTCAAGGCTGATTCCCGGATCGTCAACCTGGACCCGGGCTATCTGACCCGGGCGGCCCTCATCATGGCCACGGCCAAGGATTTTTCTCACCGCGTTCCTTTAGCGGGCGGGATTTATGCCCACCTGGAATTTCTCTTTACAAAAACCGGCATTCGACGGCTCGACTGGACCTATCCGGACTTCCTCAAAGAGGAGTATCAAGCGTATTTTCTCGGCGTAAGAAAAACCTACCTGGACCAGCTCAAGCCGGGGTCACGAAGACCATGACGGCGATTGGCTGCGCATGAATTTGAGATAATTCTTAAGGGAAGGGTCTTTTCCCAACAACGCCTCGGCAGCGATTAATTCCGACCGGAAATACTCATCCCTTTCCTGGAGAGCTTCAAAGACGCCCCTGCGGCTGGAATTCAACCGTTCGCCGACGATGATCATGTCGTAGAAGCCCTCCCTCGATGGGCTGCGGGCTATTTATTTACGGTTTTGACGATATCGGCCATCCGCCAAATGTATTCGGGAGTCGTCCCGCAGCAGCCGCCGATCAGGCTGGCGCCGTTTTCGATGAGGAGCGGAACATGGCGGATAAACTCGTCGATCCCCTGGGAATAGACGAGCTCCTGGGAATCGGACAATTCGGGCTGCCCGGCATTCGGCTGGGCGATCAGCGGCAGAGACGTCTGGGATCGCATTTCCTTGATGAGATCGACCATATCCCGGCTGGTGAGGGTGCAGTTGGCCCCGATGACCGGAACCTGATTTTTTTCAAGAGCTGCGACGGACTTGGCAACACTGTCGCCCATGAGGGTGAAAAATCCTCGGGGTTTGCGGTCGAAGGTCATCGTCACGAAGACCGGAATCGACGCGGCGGCTTGTCTAACGCCCTTGAGAGCGGACAGGGCTTCTCTGAGGTCAAACATCGTCTCGATGAGAAGGAAGTCGACTTTGCCCATGACCAGGGCTTTGGCCTGGACGATAAAAGCCTGCTCGAAATCGGCTTCGCTGAATTCGCCCTGGGGCTGGAGAAATTTTCCGGTCGGGCCTAAGCTGCCGCCGACAAAGCGGCCCTTGGGCTTGACGTCTTGAGCCAGATTGGCTGACGCGAAATTCAGCTCGTGGCATTTATCGGCAAGCCCGTAGGAGGCCAGCTTGATTTTGTTGCCGCCGAAGCTGTTGGTGACGATGGCGTCCGACCCGGCCTCAAAAAAACTCCGGTAAACGTCTTTCACGGCGTCGGGATTGCTGACATTCCAAAGCTCGGGGCAGGTGCCCTGAGGAAGACCGCGCTTCATCAGCTCCGTGCCCAAGCCTCCGTCAAGAAGAACGGTCCGCTGTCGGATCATGTCCAGAATGGTCGATTGGGCCATGGTCGTCTCCTTAATAAATCTCCTCCGGGTGGAACGAGGAAATTTTCCTGAGTTTTTCGATGATATCCGGGAGCTCCCGGAGTACGATGTCGATATCCGCCTCGGTATTAAAGCGGCCCAGCGACATGCGGATTGTCGAACGGGCGATTTCCGGCGGCAGGCCGATCGAAAGCAGGACGTGAGACACTTCCTCGGCATCTTCGCTGCAAGCCGAGCCGGTGGAGACATAGATCTCTTTGGTGGCCAGGGCTAGGAGGACGGCTTCCGCCTCCAGTCCCAGGAAGGAATAGCTCAGGGTGCTCTTGATCCTGTTTTCCGGGTGGCCGTTGAGCTTGATCTTGGGGATTTTTTCTTCGAGGCCCTTCTTGAGCCGGCCTGAGAGTCTTTCGATCCGCTCCTTGTCGGCGAGAAATTTCTCTCCGAGAATACGGACTGCTTCTCCGAAACCGACGATGCCGGCGGTATTTTCCGTGCCTGCCCTCAGCTTACGCTCCTGATGCCCGCCGTGGATAAACGGAGCCATGGGAGTGCCCTTCCGGATGTAAAGGGCGCCCACGCCCTTGGGCCCATAGATTTTATGAGCGGATATCGACAGGAGGTCGATACCGAGCTGGTCCACCTTAAAATCGATTTTGCCGAATGTCTGGACGGCGTCTGTGTGGACGAGGGCGCCTTGAACTTTGGCGATCCTGACGATCTCGCCGATAGGCTCGATCGTCCCCAGCTCGTTGTTGGCATGCATGACCGAGACCATGGCCGTTTGGGGAGTGACGGCATCCCGGAGAAAATCGAGGTCCACGACGCCGTGACCGTCTACCGGAACATAGGTCACTTTGTAGCCCTTTTTTTCTAAATAAACGGCGGTTTCTTGGACGGCGGGATGCTCAATGGTCGAGGTGATGAATTCTCGTTTATCGGGCTGGGCATCGAGCGCTCCCAAGATAGCCTGGTTATCGGCTTCCGTGCCCGAGCCCGTAAAATAGACCTCGGCCTTAGAAGCGCCGAGAGCTTGGGCGATCTGTTCGCGGGCCTCGTTGATCAGTTCCTTCGCCTGTCGGCCGATCGGATACAGGGACGAAGGATTGCCGAAATGGGTTTTGAGAAACCAGGCCATCTTATCCGCGACAACCGGGTCGAGGGGCGTCGTGGCGTTGTTATCGAGGTAGACCATCCTTTAGACTCGCTCTCTCCAAAAACAAATCATACAGAACCTATATTTTATATAAAAATACCGCAAAAAACTATTTTTTCTTGAATAGAGCCAGCCCTTCGATTTTAAGAGCAAACGAAAAGAATGGGATCAACCCGGGCTAGGCCAGCTTTTCCTTGAGGATCTTCACGACCTCCAGCCCCGCCCTTTTTTGGCCTTCTTCAGCCGCTGCTCCTATATGAGGGGAGGCCATGACGTTGGGGTGGTCGATAAACGCGAAATCTTCGGGAGGCTCTTTTTCGAAAACGTCGAAAGCCGCCGCCCGGATTTTCCCCGTGTTCAGGCCTTCCAGGAGGGCTTTCTCATCCACGACCCCGCCGCGAGCCGCGTTGATGATGATCACCCCACTTTTCAGCTTCGCAACCTCATCGCGGCCGATGACGTATTTCGGCTGCTTCGGGATATGAAGCGTGATGAGATCAGCCTTGGCGAAGAGTTCGTCCAGGGAGACCTGTTTCACGGGGAGCTTCGTTTGGATCTTGATGACGTCATAGGCGAGGACGCTCATCCCGAAGGCCAGGGCTCGCTCGGCGACCGCCAGGCCGATGCGGCCAGCGCCGATGATGCCCAGCGTCTTGCCATAGAGTTCGGTCCCGGATAAAACCTTCTTCTCCCACTTGTGTTGCTTCATGGATACGTTGGCCCGTCCGAGCTGTCGGACGGCGCTGAGCATGAGGCCGAAGGTGATCTC
>Ga0153915_10000347_pt1 | contig 42360 bp, 33 predicted proteins | sample Opewatmetagenome_2_FD_107003 | JGI IMG/M metagenome (GOLD analysis project Ga0153915, IMG submission 107003) | Freshwater wetland microbial communities from Ohio, USA - Open water 3 Core 3 Depth 3 metaG | ecosystem: Environmental > Aquatic > Freshwater > Wetlands | place: USA: Ohio, Lake Erie...
CGACCTCCCGCCATGCAGCGCCGGCGCGGCGAGGACCGGGACGCCGGCCTTCAGCAGCGCGCGCGCGGTCCTCTGCACCGACTCGTGCTTGTCCATGTAGTTCTGCTCCATGGCCGGCATGAGACCCTTGGCGATGACGTCCGCCTTCGGCAGGAAGTAGTCCAGGATGTCGGATGCGTGCTGCCGGGTCATTTCCCGGGAGGGCACGCCGCCTTCGTGCTTCGCGGAGATGTTCTTCACCTTCTGCGCCAGCTCCACCAGCTCGTCCAGCCGGTCGTAGGGCTGGCGGACGATGCTCTTGAAGGTCTCCGTGATGTGGTGCTCGAAGCGCACCGTCTTCTCGAACCCCAGCGCTTCGCGGATCGCCGCGGCCTTCTCGATGGTCGAGTTGTCCACCGAGTTGGACAGGTTGAACCCGATCAGGGACGTGCTGCCATCCTGCCGGGCAAAAAGCCGCGCAGTCAGGAGGGTCCACAGCACGTTGAACGGGTTGTCGTTGCCCATGAACACGGAGATCTTGAACTCCATGTCCACTCCGAGCCGATGCAGCAGATACCCGGCCAGGACCGTTCCCCCGTTGAGGTTGAGGACCTGGCGGACCCCGTAGGTGGTGTAGTAGTGCAGGTACTCGTCCAGCCACTGGTACGGGTGATCGTTGGGCTGGCCGACGCCGCCGAAATACCCGGTGATGGTGTCGGGGCCCCCCAGGTGGACGTTCGAGCCGTCCGTCCCCCGGGTATCCAGTGACTCGACCCACGAGGCCCCCAGGATCTTCATCGCCGCCGCGACCGCGGGGAGGTCGCCGTCTTCCTCCTGTTCCTTCATGGCGCGGACCCGGATGAACCTGCCCGGCATCAGCTCCCCGTCGCGGATCGCCTGCCGGGCCTCGGTCATGAGCCAGGGGAAATACTGCAGGGCCGAGATTTCCAGGGTCACCTGCCAGCTCTCGTCGCGAAGCGGCGCCGACGCTCCGATCTTCCTTAGAAACTCATCCATTGAGATGAACTTCCCGCCGTCCTTCTGCCCGGCCAGCCACTCCAGCTCTTCCGCGTAGCCGGGATTCTTCTGCCGGACCTTCTTCATCAGTGTCTCCAGCCGGCCGTTCTCCGCGGCCGCGCGGTTGACCGCTTCGGCTCCCCCGTAGCGGTCCAGGACCTTCAGCAATCCCTGGGTCACCGGGTTGTCGTCATGCGCGAGGAACGCGTTGACGGAGTCCAGCGCCTTGCGGTCGATCTTCAGGTGTGCGCTCATTTCCGGACCTTCCTGGCGTCACTGTATTTCGCAACGACGCTGTTGAACGCATCCAGCTCCTTTTCCAGCACCGAATAGCCGTGCTCGGGGCCGGGGAACGCCCCTGAGTGCACGTCGTCCACGTAGCTCTTCATGGCGTCCGTGATGACCTTCGCGAGGTTGGCGTACTTCTTCACGAACTTGGGGGTGAACGCGTCGAAGTACCCCAGCATGTCGCCGTTGATGAGCAGCTGGCCGTCGGTGTGCTTGCCGGCCCCGATGCCGTAGACGGGAATCTCCAGCAGCTCCGAGATCGCCTTGCCCAGCTCGGGCGGCACGGCTTCGAGCAGAAGGGCAAACGCGCCGGCCTCCTGGATGGCGAGTGCGTCGAGGATCAGCTCTTCGGCGCTCGCGGCCGTGCGACCCTGCGCCTTGAATCCACCCAGCTGGCCGCTGCTCTGAGGTGTGAGCCCGATGTGGCCAATGACCAGGATGCCCGCGTCCACGATGCCCCGGATCTTGTCCACGACCCGGCGCCCGCCTTCCAGCTTGACCGCGTCCATCCCGGCTTCCTTGAGGAAACGTCCGGCGTTCAGAATGGCGTCTGGGACACTGACCTGGTAGGAAAGAAACGGCATGTCTCCCACGACGAACGTGTGGGATGCACCGCGGCGCACTGCCCTGCAGTGGATGAGACACTCGTCCATGGTGACCGGGATGGTCCCTTCATAGCCGTAGACCACCATCCCGAGGGAGTCACCGACGAGGATCATGTCGATCCCCGCCACCTCGGCGAAATGGGAGATCGGGTAGTCGTACGCGGTCACCCATGTGAGCTTGACGCCCTCCTTCTTCATCTTGATGAAGTCGAAGCGTCCCTTCTTTTGAACGGCTTTTTCCTTCTGTTCCATCGTTTTCCCCCTGCGAGCCCCGATTTTGATGCTGGAGATTATACCCTATCCCTGGCGCTTGACGCGACTGTCAGGCTGGGACATTCTACCGAGGATGTCCTTGAAAGAGACACCCGAGGCGTCATCGTCACCATGCAGATAAGCGTCAAGGAAGCAGCAAGGCTTCTCGCGGTTTCCGAAAAGACCATCTACCGCTGGATCCGCCAGGGCGATATCCCCACGTATCGCATCAACGACCTGTACCGGTTCAGCCGGGCCGAGCTCCTGGAATGGGCGACGGCCAAGCGGATCAGCGTATCGCCGGAGATTTTCTCGGAGGCCGCGGGAGCCGAGCCCCTGCCGGGCCTCGCCGAAGCGATCAGCGCCGGGGGCATCCACTACCGGGTCTCGGGGACCACCAAGCACGAGGTACTGGAGCAGGTCGTGGAGCTGATGCGTCTGCCCGAGGAGGTGGACCGCAAGTTCCTCCTCAGCGTCATCCTGGCGAGGGAATCCCTCGGTTCGACCGGGTTCGGCGGGGGGATCGCGATTCCGCACGTCCGAAATCCCATCGTCCTTCACATCCCCCGGCCCATGATCACGCTCTGCTTTCTCGACACTCCCGTGGAGTTCGGCGCCATCGACGGGCAGCCCGTGCACACCCTCTTCACGCTCGTCAGCCCCACGGTCCAGGCGCACCTGCACCTGCTCTCGCGGCTGACCTTCGGCCTGCGCCGGCCCGAGCTCAGCGAGCCGGTCGCGGCGCAGGCGTCGCGCGAGGCTCTCCTGGCGGGCGCGCGCGCCGTGGACCTCGCCGCACGCCCGGCGGTGAAGGCAACCGGCGCATGATCGCCGTTCTTCTCGGGACTGCCGCCCTGGTCGTCCTGTTCGGGCTGGCCTCGCTGCTGCTGGCGCGCGCGCCCGGGGTGTCGCACGCAGTGGGGAGCGTGGGGATCGCCGCGGCGAGCCTCGCAGGTCTCGCGGCGACCATCAGCGCGCTGGTGCTCGGGGACGCGTCGTCCATCACCCTGCCGTGGAACCCGGTGATCGGCGCCTCGTTCTCGATCGGCTTCGATCCTCTCACCGGGTTCTTCCTGCTGCCGATCTTCGGGCTTTCCGCCGTCTGCGCCGTGTTCGGCGCCGGGTACCTCTCCCACGGCTACCCGGGCCGGGGCACCGGCGCGCACTGGCTCTTCTACGGCCTGCTCGTCTCCAGCATGGCGCTCGTGGTCCTGGCGAGAAACGGCGTGCTCTTCCTCGTGGCATGGGAGGTCATGTCCCTCTCCTCGTGGCAGCTGGTGACCTTCGAGCATGAGCGCGAAGAAACCCGGGCGGCGGGGCTCACCTACCTCGTGGCCACGCAGATAGGGACCGCGTTCCTGCTGGTGATGTTCCTCTTCATGGGAGCGCCGGGCGCCGCGGGAGGGACCGCGGGGGAAGCCGCGTTCCTCGACTTCTCGATGCTCTCCGCCGCGGGACCCGCTGCCTCCGCGGTCTTCCTCCTTGCCCTCATCGGGTTCGGAACCAAGGCCGGCATCGTTCCCCTGCACGTGTGGCTGCCCGAGGCGCACCCGGCGGCCCCCTCCCACGTCAGCGCGCTCATGAGCGGGGTGATGATCAAGACCGGCATCTACGGGATCGTGCGCGTGCTCATGATCCTGGGATCGCCGCCTCCCTGGTGGGGCTGGACGCTCGTCCTCATCGGGGCCGTCTCCGGGGTCATGGGGGTGCTCTTCGCGCTGGCGCAGCACGACATCAAGCGGCTTCTCGCCTACCACAGCGTGGAGAACATCGGGATCATCTGCCTGGGGCTCGGGATCGGGCTCCTGGGCCGCAGCTACGGGTCCCCGACCGTGGCCCTGCTGGGCTTCGCGGGCGGACTGCTGCACGTGCTCAACCATGCCCTGTTCAAGAGCCTCCTGTTCATGGGGGCCGGCGCCGCCTCCCACGCGGCCGGCACGCGCGAGATGGACCGGCTGGGCGGGCTTGCCCGTCGCATGCCGCTGACGGCGCTCGGGTTCGTGATCGGCGCGGCGGCCATCAGCGGGCTGCCGCCACTCAACGGGTTCGTGAGCGAGCTCCTGGTGTTCCTGGGCGCCTACCACGCGGCGGCGACGGGAGCGGCGGCCCAGGCCGCGGCGGCGGGCGTCGTGGCGGCGGCCCTCGCGCTGATCGGCGGGCTCGCCGTGGCCTGCTTCACCAAGGCATTCGGCATCTCGTTCCTCGGCGAGCCGCGCACCCCGGCGGCCGCGGCCGCGAAGGAAGCCGGCGCCTCCATGACGGTGCCGGTCCTCCTGGTCGCCGCCGCGTGCGCGGCGATCGGCCTCCTCGGGTTCCTCGCCATCGACCTGATGGCGCCCCTTGCCGCCGCGGTCTCGGGCACCGCGGTGACGGACGCCGCCGCCGTCATCGCCCAGGCGGGCCCCGGCTTGCTCAAGGTGGCCGCCGCGGGGGCCATCCTGGTGGTGCTGGCCGCGGGGCTGGCGGCTGTGCGCGCGCTGCTGCTTTCCCGCCGGTCGGTTCGCAGGGCCGGTACGTGGGACTGCGGGTACGCGCTGCCGGACGCAAGGATGCAGAATCCGCCTCCGGCGGCGCAATACACCTCCTCCTCGTTCGCCCAGCCGCTCATCTCCATGTTCCGCTTCCCGCTGGCCACGCACCGGCGGTGGAGCCCGATCCGCGAGCGCTTCCCCGCGGAGGCGGAGTTCGAGAGCCACACGCCGGACCTCTTCGCCCAGGGCGTGTTCCGCCCTGCCTTCGCGGGGATCGGGGGTCTTCTCTCGCGGCTGCGCTGGCTGCAGCACGGGCGGCTGCAGCTGTACGTGCTGTACGTGGCAGCCACCCTTCTGGTGCTGCTCGTGTGGAAGCTGAGCTGAAGCAATGAGTGAGACGCTCCGCGCCGTCATCCAGCTCCTCGCCGCGCTGCTCCTCGCGCCCGTCCTGCTCGGGATCGTCAACCGGGTGAAAGCGGTGTTCGCCGGGCGCAGGGGCTCTCCGCTGCTGCAGGCCTGGTACGACGTGGCCAAGCTCCTTGGAAAATCCGCGGTCTACAGCCGGACCACGGGATGGGTGTTCAAGGCGGGGCCGGTGGTGGGTCTTTCCGCCATGATCCTCTGCGTCGCCCTGCTCCCGTGGACGGGCGCGCCGACGCTCCTTGCGTTCGATGGAGACCTCGTCCTGCTGGTGGGGCTTCTCGCGCTCGCGCGGTTCGTGACCATCGCCGCGGCGCTGGACACCGGCTCAGCCTTCGAAGGCATGGGGGCAAGCCGCGAGGCGTGGTTCTCCTCCCTCGGGGAGCCCGCCCTGCTCGTCGGGCTGGCATCCCTGGCCCGCATCCGGGGCAGCCTTTCCATCGCCGGCGTGTTTGCCGGCTCCGTTGACCTGGCAGCACCGGGCGGCGCGCGGTTCGTTTCAGGGCCGGCCGCGTTCGGGGGAGCCGGGGCCGTCTTCGGTGGCGCCAGCTCCGCCTTCAGCGGCGCGGTCATGATCCTTGCGGCCGTGGCGCTGTTCATCGTGTTCCTGGCCGAGAACGCGCGGATCCCGGTGGACGATCCCGCCACGCACCTCGAGCTCACGATGATCCACGAGGTGATGGTGCTGGATCACGGCGGCGTGGACCTCGCCTACATCCAGTACGGCGCGTCGCTCAAGCTGTGGGTCCTCGGAGGCCTCGTCGTCTCGCTGCTGGCCCCGCGCACGGGCTCGTGGTACCTGGACGTCGCCGTGTCCCTCGCCGGCCTGGCCGTGGTGGCCGCGGCCACGGGGGTGGTGGAATCCATCATGGCGCGGCTTCGCCTGGTCCGGGTGCCCCAGCTCCTGGTGGCGGCGCTGGCGATGTCCGCTCTCGGCCTGTGCCTTGCCCTGGTGGGTGGGCCGGGCGGCCAGCTCGCGTTGACCGCAGGAGGGACCCCGTGACCGTGTGGATCGAAGGGTTCCTGGTGGTGTTCATGATCACGAGCCTCTGGCTGCTGGGGTCCGCGCGCCTCCTGTCGTGCATCGCCGCGGTCTCGGTCCAGGGAGTCCTGCTGGCTGCCCTTCCCCTGCTCATCGGGATCGACGCTCCTCCCTGGAGGCTGTTCCTGCAGGCAGGGGTCAGCCTCGGCCTGAAGGGCATCGCCTTCCCGCTGCTCCTGCTGCGGGCCGTGCGGTCCGTGGACGCCCGCCGGGAGATGGAGCCCCTGGTGGGCTACTCGCTGTCCCTCATCGTCGGGGTCGCGCTGCTCGCCGGGTCCCTGGCGGCCGGGACACGACTCTCCCTCCCTGCCCAGGGCATGCCGGCGCTCCTCGTGCCTTCCGCGATGTTCACCACGCTGACGGGCCTGTTCGTCATCGTCGGGCGGCGCTCGGCGATCGTCCAGGCGCTGGGGTACCTCGCCATGGAGAACGGGATCGCCGCCTTCGGTCTTGCGCTCGCCGAGCAGGAGCCGCTGCTCGTGGAGATGGGCACCCTGCTGGACGCGTTCATGGCCGTGTTCGTGATGGGCATCACGATCTTCCACATCAACCGGGAGTTCGACCACATCGAGACCGACCGCCTTTCCTCGTTGAAGGACGCCCCCGAATGATTCTCCTTCCCGTGCTCCTGCCCGCGGCCGCCGCGGTGATCGCCTTCTTCATCCAGGCGCACGGGGCGCGCCGCTTCCTCCTGGCCGCGACGGCGGCCGCGCACTCGCTGCTCGTGGCGTGGATGTGGGTGGACCCCGCGCGCTTTCTTGCCCTCGGGGACTGGATGGCGATGGACGGCCTCGGGCGGCTCTTCCTCGGGATCACCAGCGCGCTGTTCCTCGCCGTCTCCCTGTACGCCGTGGGATTCCTGCGCCGCGAGAGCGGGTCTACCGCCGCGGACTCCGAGGAAGGCTTCCTCTTCTCCAATACCCCCGAGGCGCTTTTTACCGCTTGCCTCCTGGGGTTCCTCTCCACCATGACGCTGGTGACGGTGAGCACGCACTTCGGCCTGATGTGGGTGGCCATCGAGGCCACCACGCTCGTCAGCGCCCCCCTCATCCACTATCACCGCCACCACCGCTCGCTGGAGGCGACGTGGAAGTACATCCTGCTGTGCTCGGTGGGAATCGCGGTCGCGCTGCTGGGAACGTACTTCATCGCGGCCGCCGTACCCCGGGGAAGCGGCGGGGTCAGCTCGCTCACCTTCGGGCGCCTCGTGCAGCGCGCCTCCGAGCTGGACGCGCGTTGGCTGAAGGCAGGGTTCCTTCTCCTGGTGGTCGGCTACGGCACGAAGATGGGCCTCGCGCCGCTGCACGCGTGGCTGCCGGATGCGCACAGCGAGGCGCCTGCGCTGGTATCCGCGCTGCTCTCGGGCGCCCTTCTGAACTGCGCGTTCCTCGCCATCCTGCGCATCGTCGCCGTCCTCGGTTCCGCGGGCCTGGGCGAGTTCTCCCGACAGACCCTCCTCGTCTTCGGGCTGGCCTCCATGGCCGTTGCCGCCGGCCTCATCATCGGCCAGGGGGACTACAAGCGGATGCTCGCCTACTCCAGCGTCGAGCACATGGGGATCCTCGCGGTGGGCATCGGCCTCGGCGGAACCGGCGACTGGGGCGCGCTGTTCCACGCGGTCAACCACTCCCTCACCAAGGCTGCGCTCTTCCTCCTGGCAGGCAACCTCCTGGCCGTCTATGGCAGCAAGAGGATCTCGGACGTCGGCGGTGCGCTGCGCCGGGTGCCGGTCACGGGCGTGCTGTGGATCGCCGGGTTCTTCGCGATCCTCGGCGCGCCGCCCTTCGGCGCCTTTTCCAGCGAGCTGGCGATCCTGCGCGCCGCAGTGAGCTCGGGCTCCTGGGTCGTGGTGGTCCTGTACTCGCTGTTCCTCGCCGCGGTCTTTGCGGGAATGATCGCGGTCCTCGTGCGCATGGCACAGGGCGGGAGGGCACCCGGATCGCCGGCGCGGGGCCAGGCGGTGCGCGCCGGGGCCGGCCACGCAGCCGGGGGCGCTCCCGGGTTCGGTCCTGCGGAGAGCCACGGTCTTGCCGTCGCCGTGCTGGCCCCGGCGCGTGAGCCCGTGCTCGGACTGATCTCGCCAATCGTGCTCCTGGCCGGCACGCTTGCGCTGGGCCTGTTCGTGCCGGGGTTCCTCGCCAGCTCGCTCGAGCAGGCGATCCGGCTGCTGGGAGTGTAGGGATGGCCAGGGTGAGCAAGGCGACCGTTCCCGCGCTGCACAACGGCGGCGTCATCCCAGTCTCCAGAATCCCGGTGCTTCCTTTCGCGGCCTTTCGCCGGACCGTGATCGACGCGGTGGCCGCGGGGTCCGAGCTGGGTTCCTTCTTCGCCGCCCCGCAGTCCGGGGCCGGGTTCCTGCTGGTCGCGGTCCTCTCCGAGCCCCGGACCGCGACGCTCCACGTCGCCGCCACACGCGTGAAGGAGTCCTGGCAGTCCCTGACTCCGGACTGCGAGGCGGCCCACCTGTTCGAGCGCGAGATCGGCGAGCAGTACCGCCTGCGCCCGGAGGGCCACCCCTGGCTGAAACCGGTGCGGTTCCAGCCCCCCATGGACGGGGCCCGGGCGGCACGCGGAGACAAGGGCACTCCTCTTATCGGCGACGCCCCGTTCTTCCGGGTCCACGGCGAGGAAGTGCACGAGGTCGCGGTGGGCCCGGTACACGCGGGGGTCATCGAGCCGGGACACTTCCGGTTCCAGTGCCATGGGGAGGAGGTGCTGCACCTGGAGATCTCCCTTGGCTACCAGCACCGGGGAGTGGAGGCGCTCCTGGACGGTGGTCCCGACAAGCGCTCCCTGCACATCGCCGAAACACTGGCGGGAGACACGACGGTCGCGCACGCCACCGCGTACTGCGAGCTCCTGGAGGCGCTGGGCGGAACCCAGGCACCGCCACGGGCGCTCGCCATCCGGGCCATCGCCCTGGAGCTGGAGCGCGTGGCCAACCACGTGGGAGACCTCGGCGCCCTGGCGGGAGATGTCGGGTTCCTGCCCACCGCCTCGTGGTGCGGGAGGATCCGCGGCGACGTGCTGAACCTGACCGCGCTGATCTGTGGCAACCGGTTCGGCCGCGGCATCGTGAAGCCGGGCGGCGCCGGGTTCGACCTGGACGAGCGCAGGGAGGGGATGCTCGCCGAGCGAGTCACAACCTGCGTGCGAGACTGTTCGGGCGCCATCGACCTGCTGTGGAAGACTCCCTCGGTGCTGGCGAGGTTCGAGGGCACCGGCCCGTTGAGCGCGGAGACGGCCAAAGCGGTCGGTCTCACCGGGCCGGCGGCGCGCGCCTGCGGGATCTCCCGGGATGTCCGGCAGGACCTCCCCGCGGGCATCTGGCAGTTCACGCACGTTCCCGTTTCCACGTGGCGGACAGGAGACGTCTTTGCCCGCGCGTACGTCCGCTCCCTGGAGGTGCAGCGCTCGCTGGCGTACATCCAGGAGCAGCTCGCCTCGCTGCCGTCCGGCGACGTGCGGGTGAGCGTGCGGCCCCCGGCGAGCGGCTCCTTCGCGGTGACGCTCGCGGAGGGCTGGCGCGGGGCAGTCTGCCACGCGGCGATCACCGACGAGCGCGGAAGGTTCTCCCGCTACAAGGTGGTGGACCCCTCGTTCCGCAACTGGTTCGGGCTCGCCCTCGCGATGCGGGGCGAGCAGATCTCGGATTTCCCGCTGTGCAACAAGAGCTTCAACCTTTCGTATTGCGGGCACGACCTGTGAGGGAGGGCGGATGCTGCGCATAATTCGGGAACGGCTGCACCAGAAATACCGCACGATGCGCTACCCCCGGGGAGAGCCGCCCGCGCTGCCTGACCGCTTCCTCGGGGCGCCGACCCTCCCCGCCGAGCCCTGCCCCGACGGCTGCCGCCAGTGCGTCGACGCGTGTCCGACGGAAGCGATTTCCCTGGTCGGCGGAACGTCCCCCCGCGGCGCCGGGTCGCACGATGCCGGGCCCCGCAAGCCCGGGGATCGCAAGCCCGGGGATCGCAAGCCCGGGCACTACGCCACCGTCGCAAGCAAGGCAGGCCCTGTCCGCCTCCAGATGGATCTCGGCCGCTGCATCTTCTGCGCCGAGTGCACCGCCGCCTGCCCCGAGAAGGTGCTCTCGTTCTCCCGCGACCACCGGCTGGCCGTCCGAAAGCGGGAGCACCTCGTGGTGGGGCCGAAGGACCTCGAGCGCGCGAAAGCGCTGGGGACGGACCTCCGCCGGCTGCTCGGCCGGGCGCTGAGGCTGCGGCAGGTCAGCGCCGGCGGGTGCGCCGGCTGCGAGCTGGATGCCAACGTGCTCACCACGGTGGGATGGGACATGGGAAGGTTCGGGATCCAGTTCGTCGCATCCCCGCGGCACGCGGACGGCTTGCTGGTCACGGGACCGGTCACCGCGAACATGCGCACCGCGCTGGAGAAGACCTGGGAAGCGGTGCCGGAGCCGAAGATCGTGATCGCGTGCGGCGCCTGCGCGATCTCGGGAGGGATCTACCGGCGATCGCCCGTCACCCACGACGGGGTGGCCGGGATTCTGCCCGTGGACCTTTTCGTGCCGGGCTGCCCGCCCCACCCTCTCACGCTCCTGGATGGACTGCTGAGGCTGCTGGGGCGGATCCGGGACACGGCCGCCGGGGCGAAGACCCCTACTTCTGGGTGACGACCTCCCTGCCGTCCCAGTCCGGCCCGGGAGGGTGCTCCCGGTTCATGTGACAGCGTTCCGAGAACGCGGCAGAGAGCTGGTCTCCCGGCAGGAACTGCCGTACCTTGGCGAAGCACAGCCTCGCCTTTTCGAACTCGCGGTTGTAGTAGAGCTTCATTCCGAGGGCGTGCACCACCCAGCCCTCCTCCTCCTGCGGGGTGAGATGCCGGCGAACGGCGTAGATCTTCACGGCTTCCGCCTTTCCCTTCACCTCGACCAGGCCGAGCAGCCGGCAGTGAACCCGGGATCCTATCGCGACGACCAGCGGCTCCGAGACGATCAGGGGCTCGTGGTAGACCTTCGTGAGCCCTTCCAGCCGGGAAGCCAGGTTCACCATGTCCCCGATCACCGTGTAGTCCATCTTCTTCTCGGAGCCGATGTTTCCGACGGTGACTTCCCCGTAGTTGATTCCCGTGCCGGCGCGGAAGCCGGGCCGGCCTTTCTTCGCCTGCTCCGCGTTGAAGCGCCCCAGGGCGTCCTGCATGTCCAGGCCGGCCATCACCGACTGGTAGGCGTCGTCCGCGCGCCGGACGGGAGCGCCGAAGAATGCCATGATCGCGTCCCCGATGTACTTGTCCACGATCCCGTGTCGGGCGATGATCGCATCCACCATCCGCGAGAAATAGTCGTTGAGGGACTCGACGATCTGGTCCGGCGGCATGCGCTCGGCGATGGTCGTGAAGCCGCGGATGTCGGAGAACAGGACCGCCAGGACACGGTTGTCCCCGACGAGCATCTTCTCGGGATTGCGGAAATAGATGTCGATGACCTCGTTGGGCACGTACTTCTGGAAGATGTTGCGGATCTTCTGCTCCCGCCGCCGGGCGATGGCTGTTTCCAGCGCGTACCCCTTCATCTTCGCGTAGGCGCCCTGCAGCTCCTCGGTCATCAGGTTGAATGAATGCCCCAGCTCGCCGGTCTCGTCGCGGTACATCAGGTCCACCCTCTCCGAGAGGTCATCCGACGCCACGATCCTGCGCATGGCCTCCACCACGGTGCCAAGGGGCCGGGTGAGGTGCCCCGAGAACAGCACGAGCAGGACAATGGAAAGCGCGGCGAACACGACCAGGATGAGGAGGCTCTGCAGGAAGATCTGGTTGGCCGCCGCGTAGAAAGAATCCCGGGTGGAAGTCACGAGGAGGTACCACCCGAAGTCCGGGACCACCTGCGCCACGCCGACCCGCGCGATCCCGCCCACGCGCAGGTCGATCCATCCCTCTGCCCGCCGGGCGGCAAGTGAGGCGAGCATCCGCCTCTCCTCCGGGGTCGGCGTGACCTCGGCGGTCGTCAGCGCCGGCGCCCCCGAGGGGTCTACTGCGAGGATGAGCTCCGCGTCGCTTCGGATCATGCCGCGGGCGAACGAGTCGATGGCCGCCTTGGACAGGGCCACGAACTCCGGCCGGTCGGCCAGCCCGTTGTCGCGCAGGGTCGCCCACTGGCTCGACGCGTACTTGGCAAGCTCATTCGCCTTGAAGCGCATCAGCTCCGCGGCGACGGACGTCACCCCGTTGCGCGCCGTGTAGACCGAGGCAAGGGCCATGATCACCAAGGGAGCGACCACGAGTGGAAGCACCACGATGATGATCTTGGATCTGATGCGCACCGTGCCATCACTATAGGGCCGGCCGCCGCCGCCGTCAATCGAAGATGCGCCGCGGAGGGTGGCGGTGGGCCCGTCGGGGGACTATAATACCGTGATGGCCGGACTTCTCGACCGGATGCAGACGGCCCGCGGGCCGAAGGGCACGCCGCAGGACCCCGCCCCTTCGCCGGACATCTCGGAGGAGGAGCGCACGGCGCTCATGGCCCAGATCGAGAAAGCGGTGGCCCGGTCTCCCCGGCCCGCCTCTCGGGAGGCACAGGACTACGCCCCCCGGCGTTCCGGCCTGGTCCTGCCGATCACCATCAACGCCGCCGCCCTCCTGCTCATCGCCCTGGCCGCGGCCCTCGTGCCCGCGTATTCCGACCGGCAGGCGGCTGCGCTGACCGGAAGATCCGGCACGCAACTGAGCGGAGAGAGCAGGCTGATCGGCGCCGTGAAGCGCGACGCAGAGTCCCAGTTGCGGACCAAGGACGCGCAGATCGGCGAGATCCGGGGAACCCTGGACCGGACCTCGCGGCAGCTGGATGCCTTGAAGGCCGACGCGGATGCACAGGTGAGAAAGAAGGAGCAGGATCTGCAGGCCGCCTTCGAGTCGCAGCTGGCGGCGGAGAAATCGCGGTTGCAGAAGAGCGGCGTCTCCGCCGACACGGTGGAACGGCAGCTCGCGGGGCTCCGCGCTCAGCTGCAGGATGCCAACGATCGACGGTTGGCCGATTTCCAGAAGCAGGTCGAGGCGGAGACCTCCCGCCGGCAGGCGGTGCTGAACACGAGCCTCGAGGACTCCCGGCGCGGCCTGGCCACGGCCGAGGCGGAGAAGGCACAGCTGCAGGCCAGGCTGGATTCCGCGGCGCAGGCCGCCTCCCGCGCGCAGGGAAACGAGGCCGAGCTGGCGGCGCGCCTGGAGGAGCTCAGCGCCCGGGGGCAGCGGGAGCAGCTCGTCATGGACCAGATCACCTCCTCCTATGCATCCGTGGCGGCGGCAATCAAGGCTTCCCGGTTCGACGAGGCCCGCTCATCACTTTCTGCCTTGTCTGCCCTGCTGGACCAGCCGGGCCTCGCTTCGATTGCGGCAGTCCAGCGCAGGAAACCGGTCGATCTCTTCCTGATCGACTCCCTTTCCCAGCAGGTCGCGGCCCGGGAGGCCGCAACGGCTCCCGGCGTGGTGGCTCCCGTACCGGTGCAGCCGCTTGAGCCCGCCCTCTCCTCGGAGCAGGCGGCTACCCTGGCGAGGCTCACCGCCTTCTCGCGGGCCCTGGCCGCCGGCGACGCGCTGTACGCCGCCGGCAACGTGCCGCAAGCCGTCGAGCGGTACGGGGCCGCGCTGGCTCTTCTGAAGGAAGACGTTCCCGGAACCGCGAAGCTCGCCGGCCGCATCGCCGATGCCGGGTTCCGCCTGGGACAGGCGGAACTCCAGGCGCGCGTGGACCGGGCGGCCCGCCCGGCCGTGGAGGCGGCGGACGAGCTGGCCCGCCGCGGGAGCTTCGCGGAGGCGGTGACAGCATATGAAGCGGTCGTGCGCAACTGGCCCGAGTCCTCCTTCGTCTCCCGTTCCCTGGACGGTATCCGCGGCTCCCTGGAGTCCATGCTGAAAAAGAAGGACGAGGAGATCGCCCGCAAGGCGCAGGCACGGAAGGCCGCCGCGAACGAGATGCTCGGCGCGGTCGGCGCGGGATTGGCTTCCGCCTCGCGCTCCGCTGACGCCGCTGCGAGCGCGGCGCAAAAGGAGCTCATCGCGCTGCTGGACGCCAAGGTGAAGGTGAAGGGCATCCTCGGCTCCGACGCGGTCGAGGCCGCGAACCCCGGCCTGGCGGAAGCGCTTGACCGCTACCTTCAGCTGCTCGGAGAGGAGAAGGCGGAGGAGGGGCGCATCCTGGGGCTGCAGGACGGCATCGCCATCCTGGATTACCTGCAGGGGCGGCGGGACAAGGACTCACTGGCACCGCTGTGGTCGCGCTACGGTGACGCCGCCGGCCGTGCCGCCCTCCAGCAGCTCCTGGACCGGCTGCGGCAGCTGTACCCCTGAGCGCGGGCGCAGCCCGGCGGATCCCTACTGTTTCGCGAACTTCAGGTCCTGCGCGGTCTGGTCGTAGTACGCGATGCGCGGCTTGCCCGACAAGGGGTCGAACGCAAGCGAGCTGTATTGTCCCACATTGTTCAGAGAGCCGCCGTTGTCCACGACCTGGGGTACGTTCCAGAGCCAGCTCGACCCGCTCCATGACGCATCCACATACTTGAGGGACTTGTTCGTGACGTCGTAGTAGCTTATGCCCGGGTTCTTTGATACTGGCTGGAGGGCAACGGAGGAGTACGAACCCACGTCCCCGGTACTGTCGATGAGCTGAATGCTCCAGCTCGAACCGTTCCAGGAGGCGAACTTCAGGTCACGGTTCGAGCGGTCGTAGTAACTGATCCGGGGATACCCGGTTCCCGGCTCGAGCGCGAGAGACGAGTACATCCCGGTGGTGGTCGCGGGGTCGACGACCTGCACCGTCCAGGTCGACCCGTTCCAGGCGGCAAGGCTCAAGTGGCCGGCGCTGTCGTAGAAGCTGATCCGGGCGTAGCCAGCGGTCGGGTCCAGCGCGAGGGAGGTGTACTGCCCGCCGCTTCCCCCCGAGTTCACACCCTGGATGCTCCAGCTCGAGCCGTTCCAGGAGGCAAACTTCAGGCAGTTGTTGGTCTGGTCGTAGTAGCTGATCCTCGGGTTCCCGCTCGAATCCATCGCGAGGGAGGTGTACAATCCCACGGTGCCGCTGGTGTCTACTGCCTGGGGCGAGTTCCATCCTGATCCATTCCAGGCGGCGTAGTCCAGTTGCTTGTTGGTGGAGTCGTAGTAGCTGATCCCCGGATATCCGCTGCCGGGCTTCAACGCGAGCAGGGCGTACGTGCCCACCCTGCCCGCGGTGTCCACCGTGCTCACCGACCACGTGGTGCCGTCAAATGCAGCGAGGCGAAGCTCCCGGGCAGCGCTCTCGTAGTAGGCGATTTTCGGCAGGCCGCCGCTGTCCAGGGCGAGGGAGGCATACTGCCCGGATCTCGAGGCAGCGTCGATGGCGGCGATAATCCAGCCCCCCACGACCGGCTGGACAGTAACGGTAGCGGTGCTCTGATTCAAGAGCGTGTCGGTGACCCGGACGGTGCTTGTTCCCGGGCTGGCAGGAGCATTGAACACGTTTGCGGTCATCGTGCCGCCCCCGACGACCGTGTAGGAATACGGCGGCTTGCCCCCGCTCGCCGTGAAGGGGTACGTCGTGTTGACCTGCACCGTGGCCGTGCCAGGCACAAGGGTGAGCGGCTGGTACGAGTTGACGGTCGCGTCCACGGCACCGGAAGCGTTGTTGTTGTCTGCCAGCCTGATAACCGCCGTTTCCGCAGTCGTCGTCGTGTAGGTGTAACCCACCAGCGTTCCCGACCCGGATGCTACCGAGAGAGTGTAGCTTCCCGAGCCTCCCCCAGGCGTGAAGGTAACGGAGTTGCCGACAGTCACGTCCGCGACAGAAGGCGTGATGGTCAGAGGAGGCGCAGAATTGACGCTGATAGCGGCATCGGCGGTTGCCGGCGATGCCGCGGAGTCGGTCACACGCACGGTTCCGCTGGTCGCGGTCCAAGGTGCCGAGTAGGTGACACTGTTGACCCCGGGAGAGAGGGTGCCGGCGGCAGAGATGAGGGAGTAGGTGTAAGGGGGTGTCCCTCCTCCGACCGAGAAAGCAAAGCTGTCGCCCGCCCCGAGGGTGTACACGCTCGGGCTGATCCACAGACTGGGCAGAGGTACCGTGACGTTGACCGTGGCTTCAACAAAGAGCAGCGTATTGGCGTCCAGAACCTTGACCTTGATCGCCGTCTCCGCCACCCCAGGGGCGGTATACGTGGCCGTGCTGGTGCCGGGAACCAGGAGGCCGCTGCCAGTCGTGGTCCAGCCGTAAGACCCGGACCCGCCGTCAGCAGCGAAGGTGACGGAAGTTCCTGCGATCATATCGGCGGTCACCGGGGTGATCTGAAGGGCCGGCGGGGGGATGATGGTGACGGTTGCCGTCGCCGTCCCCGACGAATCTGTCACGCTGATCACCGCCGAGGTTTCCCCTTGCCAGGGAGCCGTGTAGTCCGCGGTGCCGCCGCTGTACGTCAGGCCGCCGACGCCCGTCCTGGCCCAGATCTTTGCCCCCGATCCGCCGCTCGCGGTGAAGTGCGCAACGCTGCCGGCGTTCACCGTGGTGCTGGCCGGGCTGATGGAGAGGGGAATCGCGGCAGAAACCTGGGCAACGGCCTCGCTGGTTGCGCCGGAAGAATCTGTCACGATCACGGAGTACGTTCCCGGGGCGGCGGGAGCCGTGTATAGTCCGGTTGAATCGACAGAACCGCCGGCGATTCCCTCCAGCACCGAGAAGCTGTAGCCGCCGGTGCCGCCGGTCGCGATGAAACGCTGCGTCCCGCCGGTCAGAACGTTGACCGTGGCGGGGTAGAGACGGAGGGTCGACTCCTCGCTCGGCGGCGGCGGGGGCGGCGGCGCATCGAGGATTCCAAGAACGGAGAAATTGCCACAGCCGGCGAGCAGCGCGCAGGCAACGGCGACACCCCACGCCGATCGGCAAACCGGGTTTCCGAGAGTCCGCACCCCGTGACAGGACTGCAACTTTCCCTTCTCCTGCCTACAACTTCAATACGACCGAAAGGGAGGGGGTGAAGCCCATGATCACAGCTGAGGAATCGAAGAAGCAGGTATAACTCGCGTCGATCGACACCGCAAGGATGTCGAGCGCCGACCAGGCGAACCCTATCCCACCCACGACAAAGGGTATCACTTTCGCGAGGAGATTTCCCGCGGCGGGCTTCGCCACGAGAACGGCCGGTCCGCCGCCGAGATGCAGGAAGAAGTCGAGCGGGCCGCGGGTCAGTGCTCCGAAAAGAATATCAGCGCCGACGGGAACGACGTAGAAATCCGCCTGGGCGTACGCGCCGCGGCCGTGAAAGGCGCAGATCCCGGTCAAAAAGCCGATCCCCACGAAGCCTCCCGGGGCGCGCATCTGGTAGCGACCGCTGAGAGACACCGAAAGCCCCACCCGAAAATAGTCGAGGGCGGTGAACGTCGCGATGAAAGGTGCCGACCCCACGGAGAAGGCCAAGGGCGCAAGCCTTTCCTCTGCAGCCGGAGGTCCGACCGCATGGGCAACCGGCTCTGCGGTGCCCGCCGCGGGTGCCGGCTCGGCCGCAGGTACCGGCTCGGCCGCGGATGCCGGCTCGGCGGATGGCTGCCGCTCGGGCGGACCGGGAGGCGGTGGTTCCGCCACCCGTGCCTCGGGCGGAAGACTGGCGATTGCCTCCTTCTGGCTCTCGACAAGCTCATCGACCAGGTCGGCAACGAGGGCATCGAAGTCTATGTCGAGCTGGCCGCTCCTGGAGGCTTGTCCGGCCTCCCGCCTGTCTGCAAGATCGAGCCATCGCACGTTGAGCTGGACCTCGGACCCTGTCAGCGTGTAAACGCCCGAAAGGGCGAAATCCGCGTGCGTTCGCTGTTCCAAGGCCCCGAGAGCGGCATCATCCGCCGCGGCGCCCGGCGAAGGCATGACGTCGATTTTCCTTGCTTGGAGCTCCATCGACATCGAGTCCGCAATGAGGGTGCTGAGCGCGGGGTCGTCCACCGTGCTCGAAGAGCGGATCAGCACAACGGCTCTGGCGCGGCGGGGGACACTTTCCTCGGCGCTGCACGGCCCTGCGGTCAGGAGAAGCAGCACCGCAGCCATCAGGGCGCGGCAGAGCAGCGTGTCGACCTGGGAGGGTCTTGAGCATCTGCCCATTCTGCCTCACGGTTTGGGACCTGCCGCACGTCGGCACGATTCCCACCCCTCCCAGGCTCGCTACAGGAAATCATAGTGAATTTCGGGCGTCAGTGTTAGGGAAGCCTCGGCAGCCTATGCTCGCGTCAAGACGCCGCGGGCCCCCTGGCAGAGGCCCGCGCGCTACGCCCATTGGACAAGGAAGGCAGGCCCCGCGATTCCGGAGCCTGCCCACAGATCGAAGGGGGATCTACATTTTCGGCGGGAACTTCGCAGGGTCGATGACGAACCAGACCTTCCCGACATTCTGCCCCGTGACGTCCCCCCGCTTCGCGTCCTTGACCCAGTAGTACAGGGGATATCCCTTGTAGGTCGTCTGCGAGGTTCCATCTGCCCGCGTGATCGTGGCGAAATCCGCGGCGTTCAGGGCGGAAGGAACGACGACGGAATCCGCGCTGAATGCGGGCCACGCCTTCAGGCAGTCCCCCGAGCAGGCGCTCTGCCCCGGGGAGTCCTTGGTGAACCAGTACAGCGTCTTGCCGTTCTCGTCCACGAGGTAGTTGCCCAGCGCCGCGTTGGTGCTCACCGTGACCGAGTACCAGGGAACCTTGATGATGTACCAGACCTTGCCCACACCCTCGCCGGTCATGTCGCCGGGCTTCTTGTCTTTCACCCAGTAGTACAGGGGCCAGCCGTAGTACGTGGTCTGCTTCGAGCCGTCCTTGCGCGCAACCGTGCCGAAGTCCCCCGCATCCAGTGAGGATGGGATCGTGACGTTCGACTCGTAGAAGACCGGCCACGCATCGGCGCAGCCGCCGTAGCACGCGCTCTGCCCGTCCGCGTCCTTGGTGAACAAGTACAGCGTCATCCCGCTGGCGTCGGTGAGATAACCGGTCCCGTCCGGGGCCTGGCGGACCTGGATCGTCGTCCCCTGGGCCCAGCCCATCCCCGCACCCGCGGCGATCAACAGGGCTGCGCACGCGATCATTGAAACCCGTCTCATGCACCACACCTCCTGAGAGTATCCGCGGGAGCCCCGCGGGTCGGTGGTTCTTCACCGACATGGAGCATACGGGGGAGGCGTGCAGACGGATTGGCAGGGAGGAAGAATACGGGAGGGCGATGAGCGGACGCGGCCACGCCGATTTGCGATGGGGACTCGGCTGACCGGCCATGGAAGGAAGCGGCCGCCCTACTCGGCGATGGCCCCGCCGCCGACCAGGATGTCCCCGTCGTAGAACACGGCCCACTGCCCGCGGGCGATCGCCCGCTGCGGCTCATCGAACGTCACGCGGGCCGCACTCCCGGCCCCGGGCGTCACCAGCGCGGGGACCGCGGGGTTGCGGTAGCGGATCTTCACCTGCAGGCGGAGCGGTCCGGTGCCCTGCGGCGGCGGGGCGATGCTCATCCAGTTGACACCGAGGGCCGTGAGCTCGCGCCGGTACAGGGCCGACTCCGGGCCGGCCACCACGGTGTTGGTGCGCGCGTCCAGGCCCGTCACGTACAGCGGCTCCCCCCCGCCCACGCCCAGGCCTCTGCGCTGGCCTATGGTGTACCCCCAGATCCCGCGGTGACGGCCGATCACGGTGCCGCTGCCGTCCGTGATGGGGCCGGGATTCTCCGGCGCATTCACCACCGCCTTGTAGCCGCCGAAGGCGAAGTCCTGGCTCTCCGGCCGGTCGTGGTTGACGAGGCCGGCCGCGCGGGCGATCTCCCGCACCTGCGGCTTGCTCATGTCCCCGAGGGGAAAGTGCACCCGCGCGAGACGCTCCTGCGTGAGCATGCAGAGGAAATACGACTGGTCCTTGGCGGGGTCCGCGGCGATGCGGATGGCGCGGCGTCCCGTGTCTTCCATGACGGCCGTACGCGCGTAGTGCCCCGTGACGAACAGGTCGAACCCGAGCCCCGCCGTCCCATCCAGCCGGTCCAGGAGCATCCCGAACTTCACCTTCTGGTTGCACAGGACGCAGGGGTTGGGCGTACGCCCGTCCAGGTACTCCTCCCGCGCGTAGTCCAGGACCATGGAGCGGTACTCGCCCTTGAGGTCGATGACGTGATGGGGAATGCCCAGGCGGGCGCAAATCTCGGCGGCCTGGGCGATGTCTCCGGGCTCCCCGGGGCCATAGCACGAGTCCGGAATGGGGCCATCCGCCGGCCTTCCCGAGTAGATGCTCATGGTGACCCCGATGACCTCGTGGCCCTGGTTTCGCATGAGCAGAGCGGCAACGGAGGAATCCACCCCACCGCTCATCCCGACAACCACGCGCTTCATACTGCTCAATCTCGGCTCCGCCCGCGCTAGATGCTGTAGTTCGCCGCGGGCGGCCCGATCTCACGGGCTTCCCTGGCCAGCGCGGCGAGCGTGTGGGCCGCCAGGGAGCTCTCGATGTCATCCCGGAGCTTCTGCCACACACGGGTGGCCACACAGGTCGTCGCCCGGTCGCACCCGCTGAGATCGTCCCCGCACTCGGCGCGTCCCGCGCCCCCCTCGGGGTCCACGCAGGGCACCGGCGCGATGGCTCCCTCGATGGCCTCCACCACGTCCTTCACCGTTATAGCCTCCGGCGGGCGGGCGAGGGAATAGCCCCCGTGCGCCCCCCGCTGGGCGGACAGGAGGCCGGATGCTTTCAGGGGGATGACGATCTGGCCGAGGTATTTCTCCGAGATCCCCTCCTGCCGGGCCAGGTCCTTCAGGAGGGTGCTTCCCCGTCCGTAGTTCAACGCCAGGGCCACCATGAGTCTCACCCCGTAGCGGCCCCGGGTCGACATCTGCAGGGACATTTAGCCCGCATCGCCCGAAGGGCGATATCGACGGAACTGGTTCGCGGTGCCAGGCGTGCCCATTGCGGTAGTCTCCTAGGCGTCCTCGACCAGCCAGGTGCTGAGGTAGCGCTCACCCGAGTCGGGCATGATCACCACGATGGGCTTGCCGGCATTCTCGGGGCGCTTGGCCAGCTGCAGACCTGCCCAGGCGGCGGCTCCCGACGATATTCCCACGAGAATCCCCTCTTCCTTTGCCAGCCGCCGGGCGGTCTTGCCGGCATCCTCTTCCTCCACCTTGATCACTTCGTCGATCAGGTCGCGCCGGAGCACGGCCGGGATGAACCCCGCTCCGATGCCCTGGATGCGGTGCGGGGAGTGAGTCCCCCCCGAGAGCAGGGGAGACTTGGCCGGCTCCACCGCCACGGCCTTGAACGACGGCTTTCGCTTCTTGATGAACTCCGACACGCCGGTGATCGTCCCGCCCGTGCCGACGCCGGCCACGAGGAAGTCCACCTTCCCGTCCGTGTCCTTCCAGATCTCCTCCGCCGTGGTCTTGCGGTGGATCTCGGGGTTCGCCGGGTTCTCGAACTGCTGCGGCATGAAGGAGTTCGGGGTGCTCTCCAGTATCTCCTTGGCCTTCTCGATGGCTCCCTTCATCCCCTGCGGGGCCGGGGTCAGGACCAGCTCCGCGCCGAAGGCCTTCAGCAGCTTGCGCCGCTCGATGCTCATGCTCTCGGGCATCGTGAGGATGCAGCGGTAACCCTTGTACGCGGCGATGTACGCGAGCCCGATGCCCGTGTTGCCGCTGGTGGGCTCCACGATCACGCCGCCCTTCTTGAGCATGCCGCGCTTTTCCGCGTCCTCGATCATGGAGAACGCAATTCGGTCCTTTACGCTGGACATGGGATTCCGTGACTCCAGCTTCAGGACCACGTCTCCCTTCGCCCCGTCCAGGACCTTGGTCACCCGTACCAAAGGCGTATTTCCGATCAGCTCCAGGACATTCGCCTTGATGTTCATTGCAGTCTTCTCCTTCGAAGGCCCCGCCAGGTCAGGTCCTGGCCAACGCCTGATCGATGTCTTCCTTGATGTCGTCGATGTGCTCGATGCCTATGGAAAGCCGCACGAGCTCGGGGGTCAGACCGCCGGCGCGCTGCTGCTCCTCGGTGAGCTGTGAGTGCGTCGTGCTCGCCGGGTGGATGGCGAGGCTCTTCGCGTCCCCGACGTTGGCCAGGTGAGAGAGCAGCTTCAGGCTGTTGATGAACTTCTCACCTGCCGCCTTTCCCCCCTTGGTTCCGAACACCACCATGCCGCCGAATCCCTTCTCGAGGTACCTGCTCGCCACGGCGTACGTGGGATCGTCGGGCAGCCCGGGGTAGCGGACCCAGGAGACCTTCGGGTGCTTCTTCAGCCACTGGGCCACTGCCAGCGCATTGACCGAGTGCCGCTCCATCCGCAGGGGAAGCGTCTCCAGCCCCTGGAGAAACAGCCACGCGTTGTCCGGCGAGATGCAGGCGCCGAGGTTCCGCAGGGGTACGGTGCGCAGGCGCAGGGCAAACGCGATCGGCGCGAGCGCCGCCGGCAGGTCCGACGCCCAGTGCAGCCCGTGGTAGTTGGGATCGGGATCGTTGAACAGGCTGAACTTCTTGTCCTTCCAGTTGAACGTTCCCGCGTCGGTGACGATGCCGCCGATCCCGGTGCCGTGCCCGCCCATCCACTTGGTGAGCGAGTTGACCACGACGTCCGCGCCGTGCTCGATGCTCTTCAGGAGGTAGGGCGTGGTGAACGTGGCGTCCACGATGAGTGGAATGCCGTGGGCATGGGCGACCCTTGCGATCTCCGCGATATCCGTGACGTCCAGCAGCGGGTTGCCGATGGTCTCGATGAAGATGGCGCGCGTCCTGGGAGTGATCGCCTTCTCGTAGGCCTTCGCATCATTCGGCGGAACGAACTTCACGTTGATCCCGAATTGCGGAAAGATCGCGTCGAACATGGTGTAGGTGCCGCCGTACAGATTGTTGGCGGACACGATCTCATCCCCCGCCTTGGCCAGCGTGATGATCGCGTAGTGGATCGCCGAGGTGCCGGAGGCGAGCGCAACCGACGCGGCGCCGCCCTCCAGCAGCGTCACCCTCTGCTCGAGCACGTCCTGCGTGGGGTTCATGATCCGGGTGTAGATGTTGCCCAGCTCCTTCAGGGCGAACAGGTTCGCCGCCCTCTCCGTGCTGGGAAACACGTAGGAGCTGGTGCGGTAGATGGGCACTCCGCGCGACGTGGTCTCATCCACCTGCTGGCCGCCGTGAACCGCCAGGGTTTCCAGCCTCTGCTTCTTCGCCTCGCTCACTGTGAAACTCCTTTCCAGACCAATCACTACCAAGTCGATAGGATTGGTAATGAATCTACAAAGGGGTGGGTATGATGTCAAGTGGCATTCAATACTGAAACAGTAGACTAAACAGGGATTTCCGGCGATGACGGCAGCGGCCGGCTGAACGCCATGTCAGCGCTTACTCCAGGACCGCAATGGGCGCATCAGGCACCACCAGGGATGTTCCGACGCTATCGCCCTTCGGGCGATGCGAGCTCGAGCTCGAACGCGGTTGCCAGCAACTCCCGGGTGTACGGATGCTGGGGATGGGAGAAGACCTCGCCGGCCGGGCCCGCTTCCACGATCCTGCCCTCCCGCATCACGGCGAGGTGGTGGCAGAGGGACTTCAGCACCTTCAGGTCGTGGCTGATGAAGATGTAGGCAAGCCCGTGCTTCTCCTGCAGCCGCCGGAGGAGCTCGATGATCTGGAACTGGATCGTGCGGTCGAGGGACGAGGTGGGCTCGTCCAGCACGAGCAGGGAAGGCTTCAGCACGAGGGCGCGGGCGAGCGCGATCCTCTGCCGCTGCCCTCCGGAGAACTCGTGCGGGAACCGGTCCCGATCCGCGGGGTCCAGGCCCACCTCTCTCATCGCCTCGATGATCATTCCCTCGCGCTCCGCGGGGTCCCCGATGGCGTGCACGAGCAGCCCTTCGCCGATGATCTGCTCCACCGACATCCGCGGGCTGAGGCTTCCGTAGGGATCCTGGAAGATGATCTGCATGCGGCGCCGCAGCGGCCGCAGCTCCTCCGCCTTCAGGCCGGTGATGCCCTGGTCATCGAACCAGATCCCGCCATTGCTCTTCAGCAGCCGCAGCACGGCACGGCCGAGGGTCGTCTTGCCCGAGCCGCTCTCTCCCGCGATGCCCAGCGTCTCCCCGCGCGCCACGCGGATGGCCGCCCCATCCACCGCCTTCACCCAGCCGGTAGTGCGTCGCAGGAAGCCGCGCTGGATGGGGAACCACACCTTCAGGTCCTCGGTCCGCAGGATTGCCGCGCGCGAGGGGTCGGGACGGGGAGACTCGCGGGGCACCTCGGTATCCAGGAGTGCCCTCGTGTAGAGGTCCCGGGGGTTCTGGAAGATCTCCTCGGTCGCACCGGTCTCCACGATCAGCCCGTCATGCATCACCGCCACCCGGTCGGCGAACCGCCGCACGATTCCCAGGTCGTGCGTGATGAACAGAACGGCCATGGAAAGCTCCCGCTGCAGCTGCTTGATCAGCGCGAGGATCTGGGCCTGGATGGTAACGTCCAGGGCGGTGGTGGGCTCGTCCGCGATCAGCAGGCGCGGTCCGTTGGCCAGGGCCATGGCGATCATCACCCGCTGCCGCTCCCCGCCGGAAAGCTGGTGGGGGTAGGCCTTGATCCGTTTCTCGGGGTCCCGAAGCCCCACGCGCTTCAGCCAGGTGAGGGCAACCTCGCTGGCCCGGGCGCCGCGCAGTCCCTGGTGCAGCCCCAGCGTCTCGTTGAGCTGGCGCTCGACCGTGTGCAGCGGGTTCAGCGAGGACATGGGCTCCTGGAAGATCATGCCCACGTCGCTGCCCCGCATCTTCTGCAGCTCCGAGGGGCCCATGCGAAGGATCTGGCGGTCGCGGAAAACGATCTCACCCTCCGGGTAGGAGATCAGGGATTCGGGGATGAGCCGAAGGACCGCCTGCGCGGTCACGGTCTTGCCGGACCCGCTCTCTCCCACGAGGCCGAGGGTTTCGTTCTCGTGAAGCTGCAGGTTCGCCCCGTGCACCACGCGGCGGACCTTGCCGGCAGTTTGAAACCCGACGTGCAGATTACGGATTTCGAGGAGGGGCGCAGCGGCGGAAGGGCCGGCGGAAATGCCGTCTTGGGTGGCCGGCATCAGGATGCCCTCCGGGGATCGAAGGCGTCTCGCACCGCCTCACCGACGAAGAACAGGAGCACCAGCGCTCCACCCAGCACGACGAAGGCCGAGAGGCCGAGCCAGGGCGCCTGGAGGTTGGCCTTGCCCTGCGAGAGAAGGTCGCCCAGGGACGGGGAGCCCACGGGCAGCCCGAAGCCGAGGAAATCCAGCGCGGTCAGGGTTCCCAGGGATCCCCCAAGGATGAAGGGAAGGAACGTCATCGTGGCCACCAGCGCGTTGGGAAGCACGTGCTGGAAGATGACGCGCCGGTCCCTCATCCCCAGGGCCTTGGCCGCCATCACGTATTCCAGGTTCCTCGCCCGGAGGAACTCGGCGCGCACCAGCCCGACGAGGCCCATCCAGCCGAACAGGAGCATGATCAGGAGCAGCCACCAGAAGTTGGGCTGCACCACGCTGGAGAGGATGATGAGCAGGAACATCGTGGGCATGCCGCCCCAGACCTCGATGAAGCGCTGGCCCAGGATGTCCACCCAGCCCCCGTAGAAGCCCTGCAGGGCGCCCGCGGCCACGCCCACCGCGGAGGAGATGATGGAGAGCGTCAGGCCGAACAGCACCGAGATGCGGAACCCATAGATGAGGTTGGCCAGCACGTCCCTGCCGTTCTCGTCCGTTCCCAGCCAGTTCACGGACGTCGGCGGCGATGGCGCGGGGCTGGGCAGGTCGTAGTTGATGGTCTTGTAGCTGAACGGGATGGGCGGGAACACCATCCAGCCCTTTGCCTGGATGAGCCCGCGCACGTGCGGGTCCCGGTAGTCGGCCGCGGTCTCGAAGTCCCCTCCGAAGTCCTTCTCGCTGAAGCTCTTGAACAGCGGGAAGTACCACCGCCCGTTCCAGCTCACCATGAGGGGAACGTCGTTGGCGATGACGTCCGCGAGCATCGAGAGGCAGAAGAGGGCCAGGAAGATCCACAGGGACGCGTATCCCCGCTTGTGCGCCTTGAACCTCCGCCACCGCTCCTGGTTGATCCGGCTCACCTTGATTTTCATCATCAGGTCCGCCTCGTCTCGAAGTCGATGCGGGGATCCACGATGGTATAGGTGAGGTCGCTGATGAGGGTGAGCACCAGGCCGAGCAGGGTGAACATGTACAGCGTCCCGAACATCACGGGATAGTCGCGCTGCAGGGTGGATTCCAGCCCCAGCAGGCCGAGGCCTTCAAGGGAGAAGATCGGCTCGATGAGCGCCGCCCCCGTGAAGAGGATCCCGATGAACGCGGCCGGGAATCCCGAGATCACCAGAAGCATGGCGTTGCGGAACACGTGGCGGCGGAGGATCCGCTTCTCGGTAAGCCCCTTTGCCCGGGCGGTCATCACGTACTGCTTGTGGATCTCGTCCAGGAAGGAGTTCTTGGTGAGCATCGTGAGGCCGGCGAACCCCCCGATGACCATGGCCGCCGTGGGCAGAGCGATGTGCCAGAAGTAGTCCAGGACCTTCCCGACCAGGCTGAACGAGGCCCAGTCGTTGGAGACGAGGCCCCGCAGGGGAAACCACTTCAGGTAGGAGCCGCCGGCGAGGAAGATGATCATGAGGATGGCAAACAGGAAACTCGGAATGGCGCTGCCGATCACCATCGTGGTGCTCGTCCATACGTCGAAGCGGGTGCCGTTCTTCACGGCCTTGCGGATGCCCAGCGGGATGGAGACGAGGTAGATGATAAGGGTGCTCCAGAACCCCAGGGAGATGGAAACCGGCATGCGCTCGATGATCAGGCCGACCACGCTTCGGCCGCGGAAGAGGCTGTCTCCGAAGTCGAAGGCGAGGTAGCGCTTCAGCATGTCCCAATAGCGGACCAGGAGGGGCTTGTCGAACCCGAACCGCTTGGTGATCTCCGCGACCACCTGGGGGTCGAGCCCCCGGGCACCACGGTACTGCGACGTGGCCTGCTTCTCCGAGCCGCTCGCGGGAGCCTGCTGGGGGGCGACCTCCCCTCCCCCTCCGGAGCCGGTGATGCGCTCCATCATGCCGGACTTCCGCCCCGAGAGATCGGAGAGCGCCTGGTCCACCGGCCCGCCGGGGGCGATCTGCACGATGAAGAAGTTGATCGTGACGATCGCCCAGAGCGTGGGAATCATGAAGAGAAGCCGGCGAAGAATGTAGTGTCCCAAGGCGCTACTTTTTCGGCAGCTTGGATTCCTTCTCCGCGTCCAGCCACCAGGCCCCCAAGCCCAGGGTGTACTTTGGCCGGACGGCGGGTCGGGAGAACTTGTTCCACGATGCCACGCGGAACTTGCTCAGGTACCACTCGGGAATCACGTAGAAGTTCCAGGTGAGCACCCGGTCCAGCGCTTTGCCCAGCGGGAGCAGCGCGTCGGGGTTCTCCTGGTTGGCGTCGATCTGGTCTATCAGCGAATCCACCGCCGGGTCCTGCACGCCGGCCTGGTTCCAGGTGGAATCGATGTAGTTGGACCGCCACACGATCTTCAGGTCCGAGCTGGGGTAGAAGTTCGCCCCGTACCCCTCCGCGATCATGTCGAAGTCCCGGTTGCGCAGGCGGTTGGTGTACTGGCTGGTGTCCACCTGCCGGATGGTCATCGTGATGCCCATGCGCGCGAGGTTCTTCTGCACCGGGACCGCCACGCGCTGCATGGAGGGGCTGTACAAGAGGAGCTCGAAGGTGAACGGCTCGCCGGTCTTCACGTTGACCAGCTTCTGGTCCCGGATCTCCCAGCCTGCCTGCTTGAGCAAATCCAGGGCCTGACGGACCTGGTCACGGATCTCCCCGCTGCCGTCGGTGACCGGCGGGACATACTCCCTGGTAAAGACCTCGTCCGGGATCTTCCCCTTCAGGGGGGTGAGGTATTTCAGCTCGTCCGGTCCGGGGAGACCCCGCGCCTCGTACTTCGTGTTGGTGAAGTAGCTGCGTGACCGCACGTACTGGTTGTAGAACAGGTTCTTGTTCATCCACTCGAAGTCCATGGCGTAGTTCAGCGCCTGGCGCACCCGGCGGTCCTTGAAGATCGGCCGCTGGACGTTGAACACGAGCGCCTGCATCCCCTGGGGGATCTGGTGCGGGATTTCCTCCTTGACGATGGCCCCGTTGTCGAAGTTCTTGCCCGTGTACATCGTGGCCCAGTTCTTCGCGATGCTCTCCTGGTACAGGTCGAACTCGCCGGCCTTGAACGCTTCAAAGGCAACCGTCTCATCACGGTAGTAGTCGTAGCGCTGGAACTCGAAGTTCATCTGCCCCTTGTTCACCGGCAGGTCGTAGCCCCAGTAGGAGGGCATCCGCTGGTAGACCACGTACTGGCCCATCTTGTAGTCCTTCACCGTGAAGGCGCTGGTTCCCAGCGGCACCTCGGTGGAGGGCTCCCCGAACTTGCGGCTCTCCCAGTACTTCTTCGGCAGAACGTTGAGCTGCCCGAGGGAGATCAGCAGCGCCTTGTCCCCCTCCTTGAGAGTGAACTTCACCCGCAGCGTGTCCAGGGCCTCCACCTTTGCCACGCCGGCGTAGTACTGCTTGAACTGGGGGACTCCCTCGTTGAAGAACTTATTGAAGGAAAAGACCACGTCCTCCGCGGTGATCGGCGTCCCGTCCTGCGCCGTCGCCTTCGGGTTGATGAAGAACGTGATCCACGAGTAGTCGCTCGCGTACTCCACTTTCTGCGCGATCAGGCCGTAGTAGACCTCGATCTCGTCCTCGGAACCGGTCATGAGCGTATCGTACAGCGCCGAGGCGCCCGCCGCGGCCACTCCCCGGGTGGCGAACGCGTTGAAGTTGTCGTACGTGCCCTGGACCCACTGGCGCAGGGTTCCGCCCTTGGGCGCGTCCGGGTTGACGTAGTCGAAGTGGCTGAATCCCTCCGCGTATTTCGGCTTGTCGAACAGGCTGAGGTAGTAGGACGAGATGACTTTCGGCGCTGCGGATAGAAGGCTCGCCGCCCCGAGCAGGAACAAGACGGCCGCGTATCTTTTCATGGTGAAATAATAGGGGAACGCGATGATCGTTGTCAAACTTTCTTCTATGAGAGATCCCTTAATGGGAGATCCCTTGACAATGCAGCTTCGGCGTGGTGATGCAGGTGGGGCGCTGTCCGAGCTTTCGATCCCCTGGGTCGCCCGCAAGCCGCGCGCCTCCGTGGTGACATCGATCTCCAGCCCCCTCGGGAGCCACAGGTCGATGAACCCGTTCGACAGCGTGGCAGCGTTCTCGTCCAGGAGCTCGAGCCGCCGCCGAACACGGAGTCGAACGCCCGGCTGGCGGTCCAGATCGTGAGCTTGTTCTCGTCCGCCTTCATGCCCCGCTGGTTGGCCAGGTCCAGCAAGGCGACAAGGAGCGAGCGGGTGAGTCAGGTCAGGGGGCGGTCGCCAGGATGCCCAAACCGCAGCGCCGGGATGTGAAGGGTTTGTGAAGGCCTTTTTGATCGTGGTTGACAGAAGCGCGGAAGGGGTGTATTTTGTTTTCGGACCCCTCCCCTGGTGGGGTGGGGTCCGAAAAGAAGGGGAGAAGCCATGAGGACCGAGGAACTGACTGTCACCGGCATGACCTGCGCATCCTGCTCGGCGAGAGTCGAGAAGGTGGTGGGCAAGCTGACCGGCGTCTCGAAGGCGACGGTGAACCTGGCCACGGAGAAGCTGCACCTGGAGTACGACGAAGGCGTGCTGCAGACCGACGTGGTGCGAAAGGCGGTGGAGGCAGCCGGGTACGGCCTCCAGGAACCCCAGAAGCTGAAGCACGTGACCATTCCCATCGGCGGGATGACCTGCGCCTCCTGCGTTTCCCGGATCGAGAAGGCGGTGGGCAAGCTCGAGGGAGTGGCAAAGGTCTCCGTCAACCTGGCCACGGAGAAGGGAGACATCGACTATGACCCCGCACGGGTCCGGATCTCGGCGATCAAGAAATCCATCACGGACGCCGGCTACGTACCCCGGGAGGTCGATACCGCGGAAGCCGTGGACAAGGACGCCGAGCGCAAGCAGCGCGAGATCCGGGTGATGTGGACGAAGTTCATCGTCGCCGCAGCGGCGGCAGTGCCCCTGCTGTACCTCGCGATGGGACACATGCTGCCCGCGCTGCGACTGCCGCTGCCGTGGTTCGTGAACCCCATGCAGTTTCCCTTTGCCTTTGCACTCGTGCAGATCGTCCTGGTAATCCCCGCCATCGCAGCCGGCAACCGTTTCTACCGCGTGGGCGGGAAGGCGCTATGGCATCGGGCGCCGAACATGGACTCGCTGATCGCAATCGGCACCGCGGCCGCCGTGCTCTACAGCCTGTACTCGACGTGGAAGATCCTGGCCGGCGATGCCGGCGCGGTGGACAACCTGTACTTCGAGACGGCAGCCGTCATCATCGCCCTCATCCTCCTGGGCAAGACGCTGGAGACGGTCTCAAAGGGACGGACCTCCCAGGCCATCAAGAAGCTGATGGGGCTCGCGCCGAAGACGGCCGTCGTGATCCACGACGGGGCGGAGGCCGAGATACCGATCTCCGAGGTGGAAGTCGGAGACGTCCTGCGTGTGCGCCCCGGCGAGAAGGTGCCGGTGGACGGCAAGGTGGTGGACGGCTACACCTCCGTGGACGAGTCCATGCTGACCGGGGAGAGCATCCCCGTGGAGAAGAAGGCCGGTGACCAGGTCACGGGCGCCAGCCTCAACAAGAACGGGACGATCACCTTCCGGGCCACCCGCGTGGGCGCCGACACGGCGCTGGCGCAGATCATCAAGCTCGTGGAGCAGGCGCAGGGGAGCAAGGCGCCCATCGCGCAGCTCGCGGACGTGGTCTCGGGGTACTTCGTTCCCATCGTCATGCTCATCGCCCTGGCGGCAGGAGCCGCCTGGCTCATCAGCGGCCAGAGCGTGGCGTTCAGCATGACCATCTTTACCGCCGTGCTCGTGATCGCCTGCCCCTGCGCCCTGGGCCTCGCCACTCCCACGGCGATCATGGTGGGAACGGGCAAGGGAGCGGAGACCGGGATCCTCATCAAGGGAGGCGCCGCGCTGGAAGCCACGCACCGAATCCAGACCGTGGTCCTGGACAAGACCGGGACGATCACGGAGGGCGCGCCGGTGGTCACCGACATCGCGCTGGCCAACGGGACCGGGGAGGACACGCTGCTGCGACTGGCCGCTTCCGCCGAGAAGGGGTCCGAGCACCCGCTGGGAGACGCCATCGTGCAGAGCGCGGAGAAACGCGGGATCTCACTTCTTCCGCTGGAGCGCTTCCAGGCGGTTCCGGGGCGCGGGATCGAGGCGCGCATCGAAGGCCGCGGTATCCTCCTGGGCAACGGCGCGTTCATGGCGGACCGGGGAGTGCAGCTGGGCGCCCTGCGCGATCGTTCCGATTCCCTGGCTGCGGCGGGAAAGACGCCGATGTTCGTCGCCATCGACGGGGCGGCCGCCGGCATCATCGCCGTGGCGGATGTGCCCAAGCCGGGCAGCAAGGCAGCCATTGCCGGCCTCCGCGCCATGGGAATCGAGGCAGTGATGATCACCGGGGACAACGAGCGGACCGCGAAGGCCATCGCGGAGCAGGTCGGCGTGGACCGCGTCATGGCCGAGGTGCTTCCGCACCAGAAGGCGGAGGCGGTGAAGAAACTCCAGGCGGAAGGCCGCAAGGTGGCCATGGTGGGGGACGGGATCAACGATGCCGCCGCCCTCGCGCAGGCCGACATCGGGATCGCAATCGGCTCGGGCACCGACGTGGCAATCGAGTCCGCGGACATCGTGCTCATGAGGAGCGACCTCGGCGACGTGCTGGGCGCCATTCGACTGAGCAAGGCCACCATCCGTACGATCAAGCAGAACCTGTTCTGGGCGTTCTGCTACAACGTGCTGGGCATTCCCATCGCGGCAGGCGTCCTGTACCTCTTTGGCGGGCCGCTGCTGAACCCGATCTTCGCGGCCGCGGCGATGTCCATGAGCTCCGTGTCCGTGGTGAGCAACGCGCTGCGGCTGCGGCGGTTCAACGGGAGGTAGGCGATGGACCACGGAAGTCACGACAGTCACAAGGCGATGGCGCTGCTGAAGACCGCGCGCGGTCAGATCGAGGGCGTGCTGAAGATGGTGGAAGAGGACCGCTACTGCATCGACGTGTCCAAGCAGGTTCTCGCCACCATCGCCCTGCTGAGGAAGGCGAACCTCGTCATCCTCAAGCAGCACATGGACACGTGCGTGAAGGATGCCATCCGCACGGACAAGGGCGCGGAGAAGATCGACGAGATTTCGATGATCCTCGAGAAGTACCTCGAGAGATAGGAGCACGGTATGGCAGCGGTTTCTACGGACAAGGTGAAGGACCTGGTGTGCGGCATGATGATCGGCCCGAAGACCGCGGCCGCCACCCGGGTCCACGAGGGTACGACCTACTATTTCTGCTCGCAGGGGTGCGCAAGGGACTTCGAGGCCGACCCGAAGAAGTACATCGCGGGAAAGAAGTGATCCCCGCAAGGGAGGCACCGCTGGAGCTCTTCTCCATGGTGACCTGCCCCGCGTGCGGGGCACAGACCCGCGAGCGGATGCCGGAGGATCGATGTGTCATCGCCTGGCCCTGTCCCCGCTGCGGCGGATTGTTGCGCCCGCGCGCGGGAGACTGCTGTATATTCTGTTCCTACGGCAATATGAAGTGCCCGCCGGAACAGGCCCGCCTCGGGGCGGGACCGGGGTCGCGGGGAACTCGTTCGGGCGACGGGAGGTAACATGTCGTTCTACATCCAGAAAGAGCTTGCGATTCCATTCGAGGAAGCCCTGGAGCGCGTGAAGGAAGAGCTCCAGAAGGAAGGTTTCGGCGTGCTTACCGAGATCGACGTGCAGGACACGCTGAAAAAGAAGATCTCGGTCGAGTTCCGCAAGTACAGGATCCTCGGGGCCTGCAACCCCCGGTTCGCGCACCAGGCTCTCCAGCAGGAGGCCAGGATCGGGCTCCTGCTGCCCTGCAACGTCATCGTCCAGGAATCCCCGGGCGGGAAGACCGAGGTCGCCGCGATCGACCCCGTGGCATCCATGCAGCGGGTCGAGAACGATCGGCTCACGGGCATCGCGACGCAGGTCAAAGAGAAGCTCCAGAAGGTCATCGCCGCCCTCTGACAGCCGCAGGCAGCGAACGAAGGCACCGCCGATGGTTCTCATCCTCAAGATGGGCAGCACCCTCCCCTCCCTGCGCGAGAGGAGAGGAGACTTCGAGGACTGGATCGCGCGGGGTGCGTCCCTGCAGCCGGCCGAGTTCCACGTGATCGACGTGCCCTCCGTGCCCGCGCTTCCGCCCCTGGACGGTGCTGCGGGCGTGATCGTCTCCGGTTCCCACGCCATGGTCACGGAGCGCCGTGACTGGAGCGAGCGGACCGCGCCATGGCTGCGAGCCGCCGTCTCGCGCGGCGTGCCGGTGCTGGGCATCTGTTACGGACACCAGCTCCTCGCGCACGCACACGGGGGAGAAATCGGCAACAACCCGAAGGGCCGGGAGTTCGGAACCGTGCAGGTCGAGCTGGACCAGGCGGGCCGCGCCGACGAGCTCCTGGGGCAGCTGCCCGGTGCCTTCCCCGCCCACGAGGGTCACACCCAGTCGGTGCTCCGCCTCCCGCACGAGGCGGTGAGGCTGGCCTCCAATGCGTGGGATGGCAACCAGGCATTCCGGATCGGCGCCCGCGCGTGGGGCGTCCAGTTCCATCCCGAGTTCGACGCAGGCATCGTGCGGGAGTACGTCCGCCACTACCGGGCGGACCTGTCGGCCGAGGGCCAGGACCCGGACGCGCTGGAAAGGACTGCCGCGGACAATCCGCTCGGCGGGGTGATCCTCAGGCGGTTTGTCCGGCTGTGCCGCCGGGAGGGCTGACACCCGGAGAGCCGGCCCCTGGAAAGCCGTCTGCATTCGCGGGGAGACTGATGGTGAACTGCGATCCGCGGCCCGGCTCGCTGGCCGCGCGGATCGTGCCGCCGTGCGCCTCCACGATCGCCCGGGAGATGGACAGGCCGATTCCCGCGCCGCCGGTGGCGCGGCTGCGGGAGTTGTCCGCCCGGTAGAACCGTTCGAACACCCGTGGTAGATCGCGGCGGTCGATCCCGATTCCCGTGTCGGACACCCGGATCTCGGCGCCATCCGGCCGGACCCGCAGCTGCACCACCACGGTTCCACCCTGCGGCGTGTACTCCCGCGCATTTGAAAGCAGGTTGATCACGGCCTGGCTGAGCTTGTCCGGATCCACCGCCACCGGAGTGTCTCCCGCGTCCGAGTCGAACCGCAGGGCGACCCCTTTCGCGCGGAACTGCGGCTCGTGGATTCCCACGATGCCCGCCAGGAGCGCCCGAAGGTCCGTCGGCCGACGCGCCAGGCTGGAATAGTTTCCCTCCATGCGGGCGAGCTTCTCGAGGTCCGCCACGAGCCGGTTGATCCGCAGGATCTCCTCGTGCAGGCCCGCCAGCCGCTCCGGGCTCGGCTGCCATACGCCGTCCATCATCGCCTCGAGGTGGCTCTGGAGGGTGGCCAGCGGCGTGCGAAGCTCGTGCGCCATGTCCGCCGTCAGGCGGCGGCGCAGGTCCTCCTGGTCCCCGAGCGCGCGGGAGAGGTCGTTGACGGACGCGGCGATCCCGTCCAGCTCGCGGACCCGGGTCGTCCCGCTGATGAGGACGTCCCTCCGTCCCTGGGCGATCTGCTGGGTGGCCAGAGCCACGCGCGCCAGCGGGATGGTGATCTGGCGGGCGGAGATCCAGCCGATCAGGACCGCGAGGGCGGTTGCCGCGATGGTCACCCACAGGAGCAGCAGGTTGAGGGAATTGATGAAGGCGAGCTCCTGGTCGTTGAGATAGAACGGGCCGTAGTAGCCGATGGTGACCACCCCGACATTCGAGAAGCTCGCCCGCACGGGATAGACGTTCTCGGTATACGACCCGCGCCAGTTGGGGTAGCGGCTGGCCATGTTCTGCGCCATGTGCGTGATCATCTGGACGCACAGGCCGTTGTTGTGGGTGGTGGCGTCCCAGACCGTCCGGCCGCCGGGCTCGGAGAGCTTCACGATCATTCCCTGCTCCAGGGCCGTCATCCCGACGGCGGAAATCGCGTCCTGGTCCCACGCCCCGGAGGCGCTGCGCTGGGCGCCGATCTGGGAAACCACCCGCTGAGCCTGCCGGACCAGGGTCTCCCGCACGTAGCGGCGGAAGCTGCTCTCCAGCACTCCGTTGGCCAGCGCGCTCACCATGAGGATGCAGGCCAGGGCGACCAGCGCGAAGGAAAGGGTGAGCCGGCTGCGCAGGCTCCAGGTCACGAGGGTGCTCCCGTCATCACCGGCCCGGCCCCCGCGGCTCCTCCGCCCGGAACCGGTAGCCGACGCCGTGGACGGTCAGGATGTACCGCGGAGCCCGGGGGTCGGTCTCGATCTTCTGCCGGAGGTTCTTCACGTGCGCGTCGATCGTCCTGTCGTAGCCATCGAAGTCGTCTCCCAGGGCCCGCGCGATCAGCTCCTCCCGGGAGAAGACCCGCCCGGGATTTCCGGCGAGCAGGCGCAGGAGGCGGAACTCGCTGGGCGTGACGCTCACCTCCCGGCCCGCTTTCCGCACGGTCCGCAGGCCGTCATCGATCAGGAGGTCCTCCTCGTCGAAGCACATCAGGCGCGCCGCCGGCGAGTCGATTCCCCCGGAGCGGCGCAGCACGGCTTCCACCCGAGCCATGAGCTGCCGGGGGCTGAACGGCTTGGTGACGTAGTCATCCGCGCCAAGGCAGAGGCCCTTCACCGCGTCCGCGTCCTCGATCTTGGCCGTGAGCATGATGATGGGCACCCGGGAGCGCGCCCGGATCCTTCGGCAGACGTCCTCGCCGGGGAGGTCGGGAAGCATGAGGTCCAGGATCACCAGCGCGGGGCGCTCGCGCTCGAAGACCTCCAGCGCCTCCGTGCCGCCGGCTGCCGTCAGGGGTTCGTATCCTGCCCGCCGGAGATAGGACCCGACGACTTCTGTGATCTTCCGCTCGTCGTCCACGACGAGCACCCTCTGCGGGTCCTTTGCCATCTTGCTCGGGGAGCTCTAGGGAACGACCGAGTACCCCTCGTCCTCGATTGCCGTCGTGATGGACTGGAGGGTGGTCCGGGTCGGGTCGAACCCTACCGTGACCAGCTTCTTCTCCAGGCTCACCTCCACGGAATCGACGCCGTCCAGCGCCGATACGGAGGTCTTCACCGCGTGCACGCAGTGCTGGCAGGACATTCCCTGCACATTCAGGTTTTGCAGCTCCCTGGCCATTCCCATCTCCTTGCCCTCAGAATATGCTCCGCAAACGCTCTCACGTCCATGCCCCGCGCTCATGTGTAGGGCCGGTTGCCGCCGGCTGTCTCACGCCGGGCATTCTCACCGGCCGCAACAGCCTCCGCCGCCGGCCGCGGGCTTGAAGGCGGCCACCTGCGCCCGCACGGCGTTGAGGTCGACGTGATCGGTGTCATCCACCACCTTGACGTACCCGTGCAGCATGCCCATCCCGCACTGGAAGGTGAAATCGGAAGAGATCTCCAGGAAGGGCGTCTCCAGCTGCCCCTGGCTGAGATCCAGCCCGCCCTGGTATTCGGGGAAGTCCACCGCGTAGTTGCAGCTGCTCAAGTTCCGGGCAATGAACTTCACCTTCCCCTTCACCCCGCGCTTCATGACGATGACGGCAGGGGTGTACCCGTTGCCGTCCACCACGACCTCGGCTACCTGGCCGTCCGCGGTCCGCTTCGCGACCTGGATGACGTCTACCGGAATCTTCCCGTTGGCGAACTTGCCCGGCGTGGAGCCGCAGCAGCCTCCCGACGCGCCTCCGCCTCCCGCTCCTCCCCCGGGGTCGAATGCCGAGGAGATGGTCCCGGAGCCCGGCGAGGCCGGCGCAGAGAGGTCGCTTGCCGTCAGGACCTGCAGATCGGGCACGATGCGGATGGAGCTCGTGATCATGCCCATCCAGCAGGTATACGCGATGGTTCCGTCGCGGTCCGGGGTGAACTCGATCAGGTTGTCGCCGGGAACCAGCGTCTTTCGGATCCCGTACTGGGGAACAGTGAGGGGATTGTTGCACCCATTGAGATCATCCGCCTTCACGCTCACGGTCCAGCGAACCGGGATGCCTTTCTGGACGATGAAGGGATGGTACGCGCCGGACTCCACCGTCGTTCGCACCACCTGGTAGTCTCCCTGCACCCTGGCCACCGCGATGGAGGCGGGCGTCCCCGGGGCGAGCGAGGGCAGGGCGACACCGAAGAGGCTCACGCCCCGGGTGAACATCACCAGGCCGAGGGCCATGACGAGCACGCCGCTGGCCTTCAGCATCCCGCGGTTGAACTTCGCGCTCAGGAACGAGCTGATGGCCCCGAACCCGAGCAGGAGCGGAACGGTGCCGAGGCTGAAGAGGAACATCGAGAGCGCGCCCGCAAAGAAGCTTCCCGTGCCCAGCGCGTAGACCTGCATGGTCTGCAGGGGCCCGCACGGCATCAGGCCGTTGAGTAGACCGACCACGAACGGCCCGCGGCTGGCCGCCGCCGAGCGCAACCGCGTCCCCCCGAGCCCGGGGAATCGTACCTTGAGCCGGGAGACCCAGGGGAAGATTCCCAGCATGCGCACCCCGAGAAAGAGCATGAACGCGCCGGCGATGATGGGCATCACGCCTTTCAGCGCCGTGGAAAGACTGAACAGCGAGCCCAGGGCGCCCACGACGCCGCCGATCACCGTGTACGAGATGACGCGCCCGCCGTTGTAGAGCAGGCTCGGAAGGAGCCGCGACTTCAACCCTTCCGGGTCGGCCGCGGGGGTCCCGCCGGACGCCCCCGGGGCCTCATCGCCCGGCTCCTTCCTTTTCAAGCCCTGCGACAGCACGATCCCTCCGCACATGGCGATGCAGTGCAGCGAGGTGAGGAGCCCGACCACGAAGATCAGCCCGTACCCCATGGACTGCGACACCGCGGGCAGGAAAGTGAATCCGACCGTGTAGCGGATGATGAGGTAGATCGCGGCGACCACGGCGATCAGCCCGAGGAACCGGTAGATGCCCCCGGAACGGGATTTCCCCGCCCCGGACCTCGGTTGCCGGACCGCGGCCCCTTCCCCGGAGACCCGGGTCGGCTGCTCCCGAACCTGGTAGCCCGCCGCGGTGACGGCCGCGCAGATGGCATCCCGGCTCACGAGGTTCCCATCGAAGTAGACCATGACCTCGGAGAGCGGCGCGCTGGCAAAGACGCGGTTCACTCCCTCCAGGGCACCGACCGCCTTCTCGATGCGCTGCTCGCAGCTGCTGCACGACATGCCGTCCACCACGAGACGCGCGGTGCTACGCTTCCCCGCCATTGATCCCCCCTGGATGGTTCCGAAGATGCGGTCAGCCTAATGGGCGGATGTGAAGGAACTGTGAACGCCGTTCTTCACAGTTTCTTCACGTGCGGCGGGCAGACTGGCGCCACATCGAAAGGAGCTCCCTGCATGTCCAGCACACGCTCTTCCGCCGCGACCCTGCTGCTCGCGGCCGCGTTCCTCCTTCCCGGCCTGCCCGGCTTCGCGGGTGGGAAGATCCTTCCCAACGGGGACTTGCAGATCCCGAAAAGCGAGATCAGCGCCACCGCGAAGTTCTACCAGTACAAGATAGACGGCGTGCTGATGGAGATCCTCGCCCTGCGCGCACCGGACGGGACGGTGAGGACCGCGCTCAACACCTGCCAGGTCTGCTATTCGTCGGGCCGGGGCTGGTACAAGCAGGAGGGTGACGTGCTGGTGTGCCAGAACTGCGGCAACCGGTTCAAGGCGAGCCAGGTGGAGATCATCAAGGGCGGATGCAATCCCATTCCGATCACCGCGGATCTGAAGACAGAGGATTCGAAGACAATAACCATCGGGAAATGGCTTTTCCAGCAGGCCAAGCCCTTGTTCCTGAAGTGGAAGAAGAGATAGCGCCCGCGCGCAGGGCCCAGCTTGACCGCAGCCGCTTCTCCCATTAGCCTAGATCCCGGCACCGCGTAGGGGTGCCATACCCTATGAAAACGTCGCCACCGGCGGGCAGTCCGACGAGCTTCGACGATGACTCCCTCAGCCACTGGGTGAAGCTCGCCTTTACTACCATGCGCCGCGAGCTGGACGCCTCCCTGCGGGAGGCCGGGTTGACGGTGCCCCAGTGGAGAGCTCTCGGGGTCCTCCTGAACAAGCCGGGCGCCACCCATTCCGACCTGGTGCGGCAGCTGGAGATCGAGGCCCCGAGCGTGACCAGCCTGGTCAACGGGATGCAGCGCAAGGGCTGGGTCCGGCAGGAGCGGTCCGAGACCGACGCCCGGGCGAAGCGTCTCTTTCTCACCCCGAGCGGCCGGCGGATCCTCGGCGCGGCGCGCTCCGCCTGCGCCCCCGTGCAGGACCGCATGGAAGGCACCCTCCCGGCGGCTGACCGCACGGCGCTGAAGAGGCTCCTGCGCGCCGTGATCGATGGGATGCACTGACGAGCGGATTGTTACCCGCCGCGCTTGACGCTTACTTCGAAGTCTAAGTAAATTGTTCCCCTCGAAAGAGAGGAGCATTCCGCATGCCGCAAGGCCTTTCCATATCGAATCCCCTTTCTCCCGCGTACCGCTGGCGATGGTGGGCCCTCATCGGCGCCTCGCTGGCCGTCTTCATGTCCGCGCTGGACTCCAACGTGGTGAACGTGGCCCTTCCCATCATGGCCCGCACCTTCCACACGGAACGCCAGATCCGGTGGGTGGTCCTGGGCTACATCCTGCCCGGCACGGCGCTGCTGGGAGCGTTCGGAGCACTCTCCGACTCCCTGGGACGGCGGGCGGTCACGCTCATCGGCGTGAGCCTGTTCCTGGCCGGCAGCGTCCTGTGCGGGCTGGCGCAGAACCTCGATCAGATGATCGTCTTCCGCGTGATCCAGGGCATCGGCGCCGCGGCCATCGGCTCCGCGATCATTGCCATCGCCACGGTCAACTTCGCCCCGGAGGAGAGGGGCCGGGCCATGTCCGTCATCGGGCTGATCGCTCCGCTGGGCGCCGTGGTCGGACCGAGCCTGGGGGGCCTCCTGATCGGGGCGCTGGGCTGGCCGTCCATCTTCTACATCAACATGCCCTTCGGTGCCCTCGCCCTGTTCCTGATCATCCGCCTCCTGCCGCGGGATTCCGCCCGGGGCGCAAAGGTCTTCGACATCCCGGGCGCGGCGCTGTTCACCGTGGCGCTCCTGTTCCTGATCCTCGGCCTGAACCCGGCGGACGGGCGGATCTCCACGCTGGATATCCTGCTGCTCGCCGGCAGCGCGGCCGCGGTGGCCGGCCTTGTCTTCGTGGAGCGGCGCGCCGCCGATCCGCTGGTGCCGCCGCTCCTCGTCCGCCAGGGCGCTTTCACCATACCGATGATGGGAATCATGACGTTCGCAATCGTCGGGACGGGCCTGGGCTTCGTGCTGCCCTTCTTCCTGGAGGCGACGCTGGGGCTCAGCCCCGAGCGGACCGGCCTCACCCTGCTGTTCTTCCCGCTGATGATGGCCATCACGTCCCAGGTCGGCGGGCGCCTGTCGGACCGGTTCAACCCGAAGCTCCCCGCGGCGGTCGGGGCGGCGATCTCGCTCGTGGGTATCGCGCTCTTCCTGCCCATGAACGCCGCCTGGCACCCGGTGGACGTCGCACTGCGCGGGGCAGTGATCGGCACCGGCTTCGGGTTCTTCATCTCCCCGAGCGCCGTCGCGGTGATGGCGGCGACGCCCCGCGACCACGTGGGGGTGGGAGGAGCGCTCATCAACACGTCGCGATTCCTGGGATTCGCCCTCGGGCCGACCCTGGCCACCATCTTCTGGAACCCGGGGATCCAGGGAGCCGCCAGCATCTCTTCCATGCGAACCGTCGTGGCGGTCATGGTCCTGGCGCAGATGGTGACTCTCGTCACGGTGCTCGGCTACCGCGTCACGAAGCAGGAGCGGCAGGCACGGCCCAGCGTGGAGTCCCACGCGGCCTGAAACGCGCTACGGGCCGGGTGCCGCCGCTGCGGAAGTCGAAGGCGAGGCGGGCTTGGGAAGGGGCAGCCGGGCGTCCGATGACAGCAGGGCCCCGAGGGCGTCGATGGACAGCGGGGCGCTGAAGTAGAAACCCTGCAACCCGTCCACGGGAAGGGTGCGCAGCAGGTCCATCTGCTGCTGCGTCCCGATCCCTTCCAGGATCACGCGCTTGCGCCGGCTGCGGGCAAGCCCCACGATGTTGCTGAGATACTCCAGGTCCTCGGGGCTTCGCATGCTCTCGTCCACGAACAGGCGGTCGATCTTGATGGTGCCCGCGGGAAGGTGCTTCAGCCAGCCCAGGGACGAGTTGCCCGTCCCGAAGTCGTCTATGAACAGGTCGAAGCCCGACGCGGTGAGCTGCTCCATCTGCGTCACCGTGCCCACCGGGTCCAGCATGCACTGGCTCTCGGTGATCTCCAGCTTGAGGAAGGCGGGCGTCGTCACCCCGGCACGGCGCAGGGCCGAGGCCAGCACCTCCTGCAGCTGCGGGTTGGCGAAGTCCTCCGCCGAAAGGTTCACGGACACGTAGATGCCATGGCGCAGGGACCACTTTGCCACCTGCTCGGCGGCGGCGTAGAGCACCCACTTGCTGATGGAATGGATGAACCCCGTTTCCATGGCCAGCGGCAGGAACGCCCCCGGGGGAATGAACCCCTTCTCCGGGTGCCGCCAGCGGAGCAGCGCCTCCGCTCCCTTGATCTTCCCCGAGGCCTCGACGATGGGCTGGTACAGCAGGTCGAACTGGTCCTTGTTCAGCGCCTGGTGCATCTCCGTTTCCAGCAGCATCCGTTCCGAGGCGCGCGAGTGGGCGCTGGGGTTGTGAAAAACGTAGTCCACCCGGTTGCGCCGGGCGGAGTGCATGGCGGCGTTCGCGTTGCGAATGACGGTCTGTGAATCAGACCCGTCGTCGGGGTACACGGCGATGCCGACGCAGCACCCGATGCGGATGTCGGTGTCCTGGTAGTGGTACGGAACCTTCACCTCTTGCACGATGGCCTGGGCCACCCGGGCGGCGTCCGACGGCCGGTCCATGTGCACCAGGATGCAGGTGAGCTCGTTCCCCACGAACCGGAAGAGGAAGTCGCTGGACGAGAGGCATTTCTGGATCCGCAGGCCGGTGTTCTCCAGGAGCAGGTCACCGGTATCCATTCCGAAGACCTCGTTCACCTTCCCGAGGTTCTCGATCAGAATGAACAACACGCCCCTCAGGTTGTCCGGCGAGCGCTTGGCCTGCTCGATCTCCTTGTCCAGGATGATGTCCAGGGACTTGCGGTTGAACAGCCCCGTGGTCGGGTCCCGGAACTCGTACGCGGTGAG
>Ga0153915_10000348_pt1 | contig 42302 bp, 41 predicted proteins | sample Opewatmetagenome_2_FD_107003 | JGI IMG/M metagenome (GOLD analysis project Ga0153915, IMG submission 107003) | Freshwater wetland microbial communities from Ohio, USA - Open water 3 Core 3 Depth 3 metaG | ecosystem: Environmental > Aquatic > Freshwater > Wetlands | place: USA: Ohio, Lake Erie...
ACCTTGATGCAATACTTGTGCGTACCGCCGCAACGCTGAAGGGTCTCGTTGAATACGAACGCATACGCGTCAACGGCCCCATCCTTTGTCTTGGTGTAGTAGACCTTAATGCTGTTATCCTGAGGTTCCCACCACACCTTTTCTTTTAATATCTTCTTTACATCTGTGGTGAGTTCAATATCTTTTTGGTAGATCTCCCCTTCTCCCAACAGGGCGGCCACGCCGTCTTTGGTGGAAATGGATATCCCTCCCTGACCTCCAAACCCTCCCCGGCCTTGAAATCCCCCCTGCCCCGGGAAACCTCCCTGGGCAAAGGAAAGACCCGCTGAAACGGCAATGAAGAGAAAAATTACCAAACAGTGGAGGATAATAGCAGGCAGTCGTCCTATTGATTTAAAGTTATTGTTCATGATCATAGTTCTCCCTTTCAATTATTGGTTTTTTTGTTTATTTCTTTAAAGCCTGAACTCCTCAGTATCTCCCGTTCCCTTGTAATGATAAGGCCTTCGACACCAGGCAGGGCTTCGATCAACGCCATCCCCTTTTCTTTTCCAAGGACAAAGACAGCCGTTGATAGGGCGTCCGCATCAAAGGCGTTATCCGTTACAATTGTTACTGAGATCAATTCCGTGGCCGAGTAACCTGTCTTCGGGTTGATGATATGATGGTATTCCTTCTTTTCGTCAAAATATCGTTCATAATCGCCGGAGGTAGACACGGCGTTGTTATCCAGGGGAATTATTGCAATATAATTATTCATGTCCCGCGGATCTTCCATTGCAATATTCCACGCGCCCTCAGGTTTTTTGCCCAAGGCGCGCATGTTGCCGCTTGCGTCGACAAGTGCCATGGTGATGTTGTGCTGTCTGAGGGTTTCAACCGCCTCCTCGACCGCGTAACCCTTCGCAATCGCACCGAGTGTTATGACCTGATCCTCACCGATCTTTATCTTCTCGTCTTCTAATATAATCCTTTTGTAATCAACCTTTTTTAATTCCCTGTTTATCTCTTCAACGGAAGGCGCCGAGCCTTTTTCCAAAAAGGTCCTGTTATATAGTTCCAGAATGGGCTGCACCGTTATATCAAAGGCGCCGTTGCTCAGGTTTGAGTAATATAGTGCCCTGGAGATGTTCGCCTCCAGATCCCTTGATGGGGATTCGATCATCTTTTTTTTTATTAGCCTTGCAATCTCTGAATCTTCATTGTAGATGCTCAGTTTCGATTCTATCTTTTTTATACCGTTAAAGGCCTCGCCTATGGCTGTTTCGGCTGTTTCTCTCTTGTCGGAATAAACTGAGATGGTAAAAAAGGTGTCCATCATCTTTTCCGTGCGGCTTATCTTTTGGACGGAGGAATCAGCGGTTGCAGTTGTTCCGGTGAGCAGAACGCTAAGGATCAATAATAACCGTGTGTATGTCCGATAGGTGAACCTCATAAATCTTTTACCTTTTATTTCCTTGTCAAACCGTATTCCCAGCTGTCATCCCTGAGTTGTTTTTCAAGATATGTTTTTATAGTATCCTCACTCACACCGCTGGGGGTATTTCTGCCGTATGCAGTAACGATGATGGCAGGTGCATCCATTGTCTGTTCATTACAGATGTTCTGGCAGACACCGCAGCCGATACATAGCAGGAAATCTATCTGGGCAGGGAATTGCAGATTGTCCTGCTCAAAATAACCTATGGCGGCCGTAGGGCATTTGGTGATGCATTTGCCGCATTGCATCCCTTCGGCATAGGGGATGCATCTGTCTTTTGATAAAACCGCCGTCCCTATTTTTAAGTGATGTTTGGTGGAAATATCGAAATGTGCGATAGCCTGGGTCGGACAAACTGTTGAACATTTGTTGCAGTCGACCTTGCATTCGCCTATGGAAGGCATGATGGTCGGAGTCCACAATCCGTAAAGGCCTGATTGCAGCAGCATAGGCTGCAGGGCGTTTGTAGGACAGATTGCGACGCATGCCTGGCAGCGGATACACAGGTCCAGGAACACTTCTTCGTCGGGTGAATGGGGCGGTCGCAACAGTGACTTGTTTGCGGACATAGCCCCGGCATTCCCGGCGATAACGGCAGATCCGATTATCCCTCCGCCGCTCCATGCCAGGAAAGACCTCCTTGATAACCGGCCTGGATGGGGCTGGTTGCTTGGCCGCTCATTGCATGTAAAGACACGAGTCCTTTGCGGACAGGCATCAAGGCAGTCAAAACAGCGGATACATTCCTGGGCCTGGGTGATCTGGGCCTTTGAATCGGCAATCGCCCCGGTCCTGCATTTCTTTTGACAGGACGGGCAGGCCTTGCAGTCTTTCTGAACAAATCCGAAGGGGGAGAACCTTGCAACAAGACCCAGCAAGGCGCCCATGGGACAGATGGTACGGCACCAGAAACGCCTTGCAAGAAGAGACAGCAGCAGGATGCCCAAGGTAAAAACAAGAAATTGAACGGAGTGCTGAACTGCGAACGGTGTGAGTTGAAAAAAAGCCTTCTGGATGGGAAGCAGCATCATGCCCATAAATCGGGTCGTGATGACTATGGGGTCAAAAAAATAGATAAACTGAAAAGAGAGGCCTGATGCGGCGACTATCAGGATCAGGAGGCCGAATTTAATCAGGGAGAGCTGATTCAACCTGTTTGGATCTCTCTGCTTCCTGTGATATCCATGGGTAATCCATTCAAAGAAATCTATTAATGCACCAAGGGGGCATATCCATCCGCAAAAGAAACGTCCTAAAAAAAGGGTCAATGCCAGGATAGCAAGGCTGAACATCAAACCGGATATCAATGCACCGGATGTGAACATGGCGACAAAAGCCACGAGAGGATCAAGCCGGAAGAAAAAATCGCCCGGAAACGGCCAGTAATGTGAGCCGGCCATCAGGATGCCGCTGCTGAAGACCGTAAAAAAAACTATCTGGCTGAGGAGCCGCAGCCGTCTCAACTTCGAATCAGTCATTACACCCCTCCTGAGCAGAGTGAACGGCTAAACCGGGTTTCTGCCTGCGTCTTCCAAAAAACCTGGCCGTGGTAATGGCGAGGACGACCAGACCGGCGAAGGGGATAACATGGAGCCATATATGGGATGTCACGGACCGTTTCTGCCGCTCCGGGAAATAGACAGAGGCCTTATAGTGTCCTGCATGCAAAAGAGACGAGACAGTCTCTGTGGATTCCTGATCAAAGGCTGCCTTCTCGTCCTCTTCGAAGGTCGCCAATTCCTCTCCTGCCGAATTGGGTGTGGGATTTATTGATCCTGACGCAAGGACCCGATCCGGGCTGATGGTGAAAACCAGGGTCACAGAGAAAAGGGATATAGCTGTGAGCGCCCTCTTGATTGATTCAAGGTTTTTGTTCTTATTCATTGTCGTATCTTTTAATTAGAGATTTATGTGTTTTATCCACAATCTATAGGTCGCAAAATATGCGAAAAAGTTACAAAAAAAGGCAGCCTTAATTTTTCTGCCAAGCCCACAATCCTTCCTCGGCCAGCGCAAGCCTCAAATGATAACCTTTTAAAAAACAGGACATATGGATTTGGAATTATTACTTGATATGATTGGATCGATTGCCAGGACCGGGGTAAAGATAAGAATGTAAAATTCAGATTAAAACAGGGGCGCCTTATCGAGGCGCCCCTGTTGTTTTTCATGGGTTTTTATCAAAGGACATTCAGATATCGCCTGCCCCTCCTTTAACTATCCCTTTGTGACTGTGAGGATAATCCTGCCCTCATATGAGCCGGGTTTGATCTTTTTTGCCACACCGTCAACCGTCATGTTTATCCTGCTCCCTTTGGGGGCGGTGAGGCTTGCGCCATCATCTATAGTAAGCCCTGTAAGATAGGAGGTCTTATCGACAATCCATCTGGAGTTTTTATCAAGGGATACCTTTATGCCGTATTTGTCTTCAGTCACACAATAGGTATTCTTTATTTCACCAATCAGGTAATACTTTTCCTTGCTGGGTTTTTCACCGGCAGGCGATTGAGTGGCAGTTGTGATTGCGCCTGTAATGGCGGCCTTTTCAAAGGAGATAATCATATCTCCTTTAGATGTCATTGAATTGATTATATCGCCACTCAGGGTCATGTTTTTGAAGGTAGCCTTGATTTCATTGCCGGTATCGGCGTTAGCCATGGCGGTCATTCCGCCGCCTGGACCCCCCGGAACACCAGTTGCCCCGCCGGACATTCCACCAGGTAGGCTACCTGGTGAGCCTCCCCCGTTGCCGGGACTGCCTGGCATATTGCCGCCCGTACCTCCGGGTCCGCTAGAAGCAGCACCCGGCATGCCGCCTCCAAACATGTCTCCTGACATGTCCGGGTCGTCGTTAATAACGGCCTGGAGTATAATGCCGTTTTCGGAATTCAATTTAGCGCCGTCAACCACTATGGTGGGGTAAGCGGTCTTTACCTGGATGACAGCCTTTTTGGTGTTAAATACGGTTCCCTTGTCGATCGTGAGGTTCCCATAATTGCCGGCGTGAATCATAACGCCGAATCTGCCGGAATTCACAGTGCTCTTATCGGTAAAGATCCCGCTGGCGGTTTCATTTGCCATAATCAGGGCGTAGTCGTTTACCTTGAAGGTGCATCCGCTGAATGTATTTATGCAGTCGCCAATGGAATAGGACCCATATCCGCTTTCAACCGTCTCAATGGTGCATTTGGTTGCGGTCAGCCGGACCTTTTTTGTGTCGTCGGTCGAGAGGACACCCCACGCCTGGGATTTGAGATATGTATTATTATAAAATGCTGTGCCGTTTCCAATTATATTGGTGGAACGGACGTTGCCGGTCAGGCCCAGGACCCAGGGGACAGACATCATCCCCACCGTCTTTTCCGGCATGATGCCGTTGTAGGTCTCGATATGGGAGTCATTGACGTGGATTGTGCTGTTGCCCCTTACAAGAATGGCGTTTCTAATAACTCCTTGATTGATAATCGAGGCCTTGTTTACTGTAACATCTGCATTTCCATCGGTCATTATTGCTGTGCCTATACCGGCAAAGTCATTGCCCCCATTTCCTGTCAGTTTTATATCCGGATTATTGATTGAATATTTGGAATCGCCTGTCACAATAATACCGTTGAAATTTTCTCCAGCAGATGTAATTTTAACGTCATCAGCCGATGTGTCTGTCACCGGACCGCCGAACATCGCCGCTGAAACAGATTTTTCAGCCACATATTTGCCGTTCTCAACAACAATGGCTGATCTTAGTTTATTGGACGAACCATTATATTCAACCAGGATATCCTTGGTAACCGAGAGGACAATATCACCAAAATAATTTCCAGCCTTGATCGGCGTCTCAATGCCGTTAACCGTCATGGTTACACTGTATCCTTCGGGCGCTATTACGTTTGTGCCCTCGGCAATAGTCAGAACGGTCATGCTTATAGTCTTCTCAATAATGCATGTTGAGCCTTTAGCAGGACTATTGTCTTCAGCCGCTGCCGTAAAAGGTGTCAGGGACATCCCTGCAAGGCTTATGGTGACTAATATCCTATTGATAGTTTTTAAAATAAACATCATCCTTCCCCTTTTAATGAATTATTCGGACGTTTCTAAAAATATGGACAGGAAATCATTTTTCAAAATGCGATAAGATTTTTTTGAACAACCTTTGTCTAAGGCAGTATTTTTGTCAAGAAATAATTGCCAAGGGGAATATGGTTAATCTGTGGAGGCGTCCGTTAATCTTGATGTGTTCAGACAGAAATGTCGGTCAGGGATGAGGCGGTTATGGAGCCTGATTTTTCCCTGTATTTTTCTATTATTTTTAGGATTTGGCCGGCGCTCATAGTGACCAGGTTGATATCATCAGCGCTGGAGGAGATATCGGATGATGAACTGTCGGTTGATTCTGTCTCCTCTGTCGCCAGGAACATATTCACGAAGTCAGGATTATTTTTTATGAGCTTTGAGTTCTGTGAGGAAAGCAGGACATTATAAAGTGAATCGCCGTAAGTGTCCGAGGCATCGACCGTGGAATTGAGGAGGACGTTAAGCAACTCCTGTGATTCATTTGATGAGTCATCAGATGTTGCAGTCTCATCAGTCCCTGATGCGGCATTATAAAGGGTATTCAACAGATCAAGCGAATTGCTTGAAAGGGATGAAGCCCCGCCATTAGAGGGGTTCATAAGCCCTTCAAGCAGGCCCATGGATTCACTTGAAAGGGTAACAATATCGGACGCGTTTAGATTGGAGGCATTCGAAGATGTGTCGCTGTCTTCGGTTGAGGATGTATCCTTGCTTTTATAGAGAATGCTGGATATGAGAGAGTTGCTTATGTCGGATACGCTAAACATGTTTGTTGGTCCCTTTTATGTATATTATCGTCCCATTGAAAATAACCTTCAATAAAATTTTCGAAGGGGTTTTCCTTTAAGTGCAACGGAAGCAGGTTTAGGCTTAAATAAACAAGGGGTTAAATAAACTCAGATGTCATATTCAAGGTTAACCATTTTTCCCATCTTGAACCCGACCGTGTTAAAAAATTTTAAAAGTTCCCAGTCGCTCCAGACAACAAAGGTTGTGACCTTGTTGACGCCGACCTTTTTAAGATTAGCGATCATCTCTTTAAAAAGCAAGCTGGCGATCCCCCTTCTTTGATATAGCGGATCCACACCAACAGTGTCTATCAAACCTGTTGACTCAGGAACGCCATATTCCCATCCGCTGGCATCGCCGATTATAAAGCCCACTACCCTGCCATCCATTTCTGCCACAAGGGAGGAAACAGGTGAATGTCTTTCAGCAATAATGAGTTTCATTTCCCAATATTCCGGCCTTGCTGTTCCTAGGACCTGGGTGTCTATCTCAATAATTCGTTTAAGGTCTTTGAAGGCCATCTTCCTGATAACAGGTAATGCGGATTTATCAGTCATATGCATTCTCCTTTATAAAGAATGATTATTTATTGCTGTTTTTTTTTGCCTTTTCTCTCCAGTAGCCTGCCATTGACTGATCGGGCGTAACGCCATATAAACCTTCTTTAAATATCTTTGCCAGGGCTGAGATGGAGGGAGCGAAACCCTTTTCTGCGGCCCTTTCCAAAAGGTCAACGCATTTATTAGGGTCTTGTTTCCCTGCCCAGCCATTCAGGCACATATAGGCAAGGTTGTGCATAGCCCCGATATTTTCATTCATTGCTGCATCATAACATATGGCATAGGCATTTTCCTGGGCGGCTTCAAGCCCCTGTTCAGCAGCCTTTAAGATCCACTTGTATCCCTTATCGAGGTCTTTTTTAACACCCAAACCGTTAACATACATAACGCCCAAAAGGTTTTGTGCCAGATAATAACCCTGTTCCGCAGATTTGGTGTACCAATAAATAGCCTTCTGATAATTCTGTTCTACCCCATTCCCATTATAATAGAGAGAGCCTAGATTTGCTTGTGCAAAGGCATTGCCCTGTTCCGCTGATTTTGAATACCACTCCAGGGCCTTTTTATAATTCTGCTCTGTCCCGCGGCCCTTTTCATACATCGACCCCATATTGTACTGGGCGTCAGAATCACCTCTTATGGCCGCCTTTTCATACCATCTGATCGCTTCTTTTTCATTTTTAGTTACACCTAGGCCCTGAGAGAGCATGTAGCCTATGCAGGTCTGGGCAAAGGTGTCTCCAGCTTCAGCTGATGGAAACAGTAAGGCATATGCCTTTTGATATTCCTGTCTGGAAAAAGCTGTCTTGCCATCTTCCAGCTGATCCGCATAGGAACAGATGGAGATATTAAGCAGTAGGCTTGTTAACAGACAAAAAAACAGCTGTTTCTTAAATATCATTCAGATTTTCCCGCCTTTTAAGGTCTTATTTTAATATATTTAATTATCTATCAGTAATATGGATTTTTAATGAATTTTATATTATGTAAACTTCCTGCCTAACGCTAATAATTAAATCCGGTTTGCTAAGACATTTTTTCACAAATAAATTGCATGTAACATTAGTCAGTAATATAACATTATCAGATTTCAGAAGTCTGATGATCAAAAAATCCTTTTTAAATAGTTAGCTAACTTTAAAGTGATTTAATAACATAATATGGTAAGATATGCCTTTATAAAGATAGGATAATTCTATAAATATTAAATTATGTCAAATAGATTTTCACTGTAACCTTTTTTCTACAAAAACGTTTTAAGTAAAAATGGAAGAATTCGGGACTTTCTTTAAAAAACAACAAGACAAGCTGTTTTCCTATTTAATGCGCATTACCGGAGATTATCATCTCTCAATGGATTTAATGCAGGAAAGCTTTACACGCTATTTTGAAAAATACTCGGACAGTACAAGGAACGTGTCACTTTTATATACAATCGCCCGAAACAGTTTTCTTGATTACAAGAGAAAGGCAGGAAGGCTTGTTGCCCTGGATCAGGATTACGAGGACCTTTCTGCCGATCAGGCCGATTCTTTTCAAATAAAACAGGAATATATGCGGGTCCTTTCAGCTATGAAAGGCCTTGAAGAGGATGAAAGAGAGATCCTGTCGCTTGTATTGTCGGGGGATCTTAATTATAAAGAGATCGCATCCATAACCAAAACAAGCGAGGCCAATATAAAGGTCAAGGTGCACCGGGCGCGCATAAAAATTAAAAACAAATTACATGCAGGAGAATGATTATGAATTACTATATCAGCATGTTTATTGATAATGAGCTGGGCCTTGATGATAAGATTGAATTTGTAAAAAGCGTACATGAAGATAAGGCGACATACGAGGAGTCTCTTGAACTCCTTGAGCAGGAGAAGCTTCTCACTACAGGGATCTTTAATAAGGCCCCTGCCTTTGCCATTAAAGAGAAGAAAAATTGGCTCTCATTTCTTAATGTTAAACCCCTGGCATATGCCTCTGTCGGGGCTATGGCTGTATTGATAGTATTATTAATGATGCCGGTCCAGAAGAATGCGGTCGCCTCCCTGCCTCACAGATTCATTATATATAAGCCGGATGTCAGCAAGGTTGAAATCTCAGGAAGTTTTACCGACTGGAAGGTGTTGCCCCTTTCAAGGATCGGGTCAAGCGGGTACTGGCAGATTGAGTTAAATGTCCCTGAAGGGGAGCATAGATATACTTATATAGTCGGAGGCGAGGAGCGGGTCGCCGATCCGACCATCTTAACCAGAGAGCAGGATGATTTTGGCGGAGAGAACTCTATTCTTTTAGTGGGGGCATAGAGATGCCAAGAATATTAACGGTCATATCTTTGGCACTGATGTTTTTGTCAGGGTGCGTGAACAATTATTACTATCAGATCAAAGATGACCAGTTGCATATCTTTTTCCATGAACCCAAGGCAGAGAAGGTTTATTTTCTTTCATCTCTTGATCAGTTTGAGCTTCATGAGACAAAAAAATGTAAAAAAGGATTATGGGAGATCTCGGTTCCGGCCGGACGGGAATTCGAATATTTTTTTATTGTGGATGGGGCTCTTTCTATACCTGCTTGTGATCAAAAGGAAAAGGATGATTTCGGGTCTGAGAATTGCATCTATATACCGGAAGAAGATATTTAACAATTTTTTTGTAGATATGGAGTTGGGAGGTTATCCTATGAAAAGATTATTGATGACAGTGTTTTTTGTCATTTTTATCCCTTTCCTTTCATTTGCGGATGAAGTGGATAAGGGGCTTCCATCCGGCACATCATCGCGAATAAAGGAAAGTACAAGGCAGGTTATCCAAATCGGAGTTGACCCAGACGCAGTAATTAAAATGACTCAAAACATGATCTCGGATAATTTTTCCGAACAACAGGTCGTTGCAGGTCATGAACTTTTAATAAAGGCTAAAAAGCAGAATATTGATGAAGAGCCTATAATAAACAAATTGCATGAGGGCATTGCAAAGAATGTAACGGCTGAAAATATTCTGCAGGCTATGGAAAAGGTCAGGGTGCGCTATGAATTGGCAAATGCCTATACTCAGAATATGAAGACAGATGAGCAGCAGGCAAGGGAAATGGCCAAGGAAATGGCTGAATGTATGGCAGCCGGCATGGACAAGAACAACATGAACAAGATAATGGAGACGCTGCAAGCTAAAACAAAAAATATAAGCAAGGATGAGGCCTTTAAATTGAATGAAAAGACCCTTGAGACGACAAGGACCCTGGCCCGCTCGGGGGTAAGCCCGAATGACATAGTGGATGTAATGAATAACGCACTTAAAAGCAATTATAATTCAGGACAGATGGAAAAGCTTGGCAGCACATTCATGACACAGGCCAGGGGGGCCTCATCCGCCTCAACATTGGCAAAGGCCTATTCTGATGCCATAAAAAATGGGGCAACCCCTGAAAAGTTAGGAAGTTTTAATCCTCAATTCCAATCCCCGAGTGGAGAGTTTCCGGGCGGGGCGCCGACCCAGGCGGACAATGCCCCTGCTATTGGGGGAGGGCCTTCGGTCCTTGGAAATATGAGTTCTCCTCCTGCGGGGGCGCAAGGCATAGCCAGACCTCTTCCCTCGGGAAATCAGCCTGCCAGCAGTGGAGTTGCTTCTCCAGCGGGGGCATCAGGCTCGACAGCCCCTGCAGGAGGGCCTCCTCCAGCCCCGGGAGGAATTGAAAAGAAGTAAAAGAGATTATAACCGGCATGCGTCTTTAAGACGCCGCCGGTTATTAGTGGGCCTCATCCCAGTTCTTTCCAAAATTAATATCCACCTTAAGGGGGACATCAAGCAAGTAAACCTCTTCCATCTCCTTTTTTATTAAAGGCATAACTGATCCGAGCTCGTCCTCTGGGACCTCGAAGAGCAGTTCATCATGGACCTGCAAGAGCATCCTGGTATTGAAACCTTCTTTTTTCAACAGGAGATATATGTTTATCATCGCCTTTTTAATCAGGTCAGCAGCTGTCCCCTGGATCGGGGTGTTTACTGCTATACGTTCAGCCTCTGAACGAAGCCTGCTGTTTTCGCTTCTGATCTCCGGCAGGTATCTCCTCCTGTTAAAAAGAGTGGTGACAAAACCGTTTTTAACGGCCCGGCCTATGGTGTCTTCCCTGAACCTTGCCACACCCTTATATCTGCTGTAGTATGAATCAATATAATCCCTGGCGGTCTTCTCATCTATACCCAGTTCATCACTCAACTTTCGATAGCCCATACCGTAAATGATCCCGAAATTGATTGCCTTTGCTATCCTGCGTTTATCAGGGGTTACCTCCGTAAGGGGTATTTTAAGTATTTCCGAGGCAGTCAGAGAATGGACATCCTCTCCCCTTTCAAAGGCGCTGATAAGCGCAGAATCACCTGAATAATGGGCAAATAGCCTCAATTCAATCTGGCTGTAGTCCGCGGATAAAAGTACATGTCCCTGGTCCGTTACAAAACCCTTTCGTATCTCCCGACCCTCCTCCCCCCTGATGGGTATATTCTGCATGTTCGGATTGCTGCTGCTCAGACGCCCGGTAGCCGCAACTGTCTGGTTAAACGAGGTGTGTACCCTGCCCGTTGCCGGGTTTACCAGCTTTACAAGGGCATCCAGATATGTTGATTTCAATTTTGAAAGGGTCCTGTACCGCAGGAGCAGCTTGGGGATCTCAAACCCTGAAGATGCAAGCTTATTAAGCACCTTAACGTCCGTGGAATAGGATTTGGTCTTTATGGTCTTTTTCTGGGTGGGAAGCCCCAGTTTCTCAAAAAGCACGAATCCCAATTGCTGGGAGGAATTGATGTTAAATTCCATGCCTGCCTGATGGAATATCATTTTCTGGGTATCCCTTATCTTTCCGGCAAAAAGGCGGGACATCTCCTTGAAGAAGGGGATGTCGATCAATATGCCTGCGGATTCCATGTCCATCAGGACAGGAAGGAGTTTCATCTCGATATTGTTGAAAAGTTCCTGGTTGTGATCCTCTTTAAGCCTGTTATCCAGGATAGACATCAGTCTTAATGTGATGTCTGCATCTTCACAGGAGTACTCCATTGCCGTTGTAACATCAACCCCTGAGAAATCAGTTTCTGCCTCACCCCTGCCGACAACGTCATGGAAGGAAACCATCCTGTGGGCAAGATAACGGCTTGAAAGATAATCCAGGTTGTGCTGCCGTAAGCCTGGATCAATAACGTATGAAGCTATCATCGTATCAAAGGCGATTCCCTTTAGTTCCACACCGTGATATCTAAAGACCAGGGCATCGTATTTGATATTCTGTCCGATCTTTAATATCTTTTCATCCTCAAGGATTTCTCTTAAAAGTTCAATGACGCGGATGCAGGTCACCTGTTTAGGTGCGCCCAGATAAATATGTCCTACAGGGATATAGCAGGCCTCCCCCTTTTCCAGCGAAAAAGATATTCCCACAAGCCCAGCCCTGTGAGGATCGCTGCTTGTGGTTTCCGTATCAATAGAGACCATACCCTTCTCTTTGATCCGTTTCACAAGAGAGAGTATCTCTTCTTCTGTAAGGCACAGATAGTACTCATTTTCGTGAAGACCCGCAGGGGGACTGCCGGCAGCTGAAAACTGCTCCCACAGGCCCTTGAATTCAAGTTCCTCAAATAATCTAAGGAGCTCTTCTATTTTTGGTGTATTTGATTTGAGGTCGTGGATATCCTCTGCGATAGGCACCTCCCTGTCAATCGTGACGAGCTTTTTACTCAGGGTTGCCTCTGTGTGGTTGCCCTCCAGGTTCTCCTTAAGTTTTTTTTGTTTTATTTCGGCAAGATGTAAATATATATTTTCCAGACTTCCAAATTGTCTTATGAGATTCAATGCTGTCTTTTCACCAACGCCGGGCACCCCCGGGATATTGTCGGAACTGTCTCCGGAGAGTCCCATCATGTCTATCACCTGACAAGGTTCTATGTTATATTCTGTCAGGAAGCCCTCATAATTCGTAACCTTGTCCTTCATTGTATCCAATAATGAGATGCGGGGTGATATCATCTGTCTGAAGTCCTTATCTCCTGTTATAATAACCACATCCTGATTCATGGCCTCTCCCTTTTTTGCCAAGGTCCCGATAATGTCATCAGCCTCATAGCCTGACATCTCAATGAGCCTGATATTCAAACCCCTTATCACCGACCGTATATAAGGGAGCTGCTCTGCTAGGTCATCGGGCATCGGAGGTCTTGTGGCCTTGTAATCCTTATAAAGAGCATGTCTGAAGGTAGGGCCTTTGGTGTCCAATACAACTGCGATATATTCAGGGGATTTTTCTTCCATGAGCTTGAGCAGCATCTTGGTAAAGCCATACGTAGCATTAGTGGGAAGGCCCTTTGAATTTGATAAATGGCCGATGGCATGGTAAGCCCTGTGGATATAGGAGTTGCCGTCTATAAGGTAAATGGTATTGTTTTCTGTGGCCATATAATTACGCCTTTACAATGGACTAAGATTGTCAGTTGATTGCTTTCGATATATCTTCCGCTTATCTTAACTCAAAGCTTCTATGATTGCGATGATAAACTGCTTGACATGCCTGTTTCTTTATAGTTTTAAAATGTCATTATACAGGCAGATAATTTAAAACTCACAATAAGTTTTATCATAAAACACCAAGAGGCTGTTTTGTCATCAAAGGTTTCCATTGTTCGATGCAGTGAATATGGTAAGGATCTGATCCGCGAGAAGGTCAAAGAGTCGGTTGATCTCTTAGGTGGCATTCATTCATTCGTTAAACCCGGCGAAAGGGTCCTGATCAAACCCAACTTGCTTAAGGCCAGACCTCCAGAGGCCGCAGTTACAACTCACCCTGAAGTAGTACGGGCGGCTATTTGCCTTGTGCGTGAGGCGGGAGGGGCGCCTATTGTCGGGGACAGTCCGGGACTGGGGGAAGAGGCGGATGTATTAAGACGTTCCGGGATACTTGCGGTTATGGAAGAGGAGGGTGTCCCTATTGCCGATTTTAGCGATTCAGTAAAAATAAAAGGCAGCGGGAGATTCCATCATTTTGAGATTGCCAGATGCGCTGCTGAAGCGGATGCCATTATCAATCTGCCAAAACTCAAGACACATGCGATGATGGTTGTGACAGGTGCGGTAAAGAACCTCTTCGGCTGTATACCGGGGAAAAAGAAGGTACAATGGCATTTCAATACAGGCATTGACCATGATTCCTTTGCCCGGATGCTTGTTGAACTTTCAATGCTCCTGAGGCCACGCCTTACGATTATTGATGCGGTGACAGCCATGGAAGGAAACGGCCCGGGCAGCGGTGACCCGCGAAATATAGGTTTAATCCTGGCAGGGGAAGACCCTGTATCACTGGATGTTCTTGCTGGAGTTATTGTCGGGCTGCCTCCACTACATTTGCCGATAATCAGGGCGGCGAGGGCGGCAAGGATTGGGGAGACAAGGGTTGAGGATATCAGGATCTTTGGAGAAGATATTAATAATATAAAGGTAAGGGATTTCCGCATATCCCAGCCGATGAATCCGGAGTGGTCTATTCCCGAATGGGCAAGGTGCAGACTGAAGGATGCCCTGACAACAAGGCCGGTTATCAACAAGGATAAATGCGTTCGCTGCGGCATATGCAGAGATGATTGCCCGAGGGGGGCAATCACTGAAAAAGATAATGGCCTGATAATAGATTACAGGAATTGCATACGTTGTTTCTGCTGTCAGGAGTTTTGTCCAAGGGGGGCAATAACCATAGGCAAGGGATGGTTGCTCAGGCTGGCTGGCGCATGACCTCTCCCTTTTTCAGAAAGACCTCCAGGCCATCTGCTGCGTAATCAAAGCTTAAATTGGGAAATGGCGGGGCGGCCCATCTGGGCCTTGTTTCATCCCTGTTATGTTTTTCTGCCTTAACAGGTTCCCTTGCCACAGGGACAGGACAGGTGCCGGCTGTAAAACCAACCCTTTCCCCATTATGATTGAAGGCCATCTCATTAACAAACCACCCCAGATGGCGTCCGTTTATCCCGTGTATATGCCTGTCTTCATAAATATATGCAACAGGCTGCCCATCAAGCAGGTACACAGTATGATGATAATCATCGGCGATATAAGCTACTGCATCTCCATGTCTGTTGTAGAGGGTCTTCTCCATTGGCCGATGATTCCTGATATGTTATTTTGCGTACTCCACTGCCCTGGTCTCACGTATCAAGGTGACTTTTATCTGCCCAGGGTATGTAAGGTCTTTTTCGATCTTTTTTGCAATGTCCTTGCAGAGGATAAAGGAGTTATCATCGTCGACCTTATCCCCCTCGACCATTATCCGGATCTCACGGCCTGCCTGGATTGCATATGACTTGTTAACGCCGCTAAAGGACATGGCGATTTTTTCTAGGTCGTCAAGCCTCTTTATATAGGATTCAAGCATTTCACGTCTGGCGCCAGGTCGCGCCCCTGAAAGGGTATCGGCTGCCTGAACAAGTACATCCAGGATAGTGTCAGGGGGGATATCCTCATGGTGTGCTGCAATGGAATGTACAACATCATTAGGTTCATTATATTTCTTTGCAAGGTCGGCGCCTATAGTTGCATGAGCGCCTTCAACCTCATGGTCTACCGCCTTGCCAATATCATGAAGCAGTCCGGCCCTTTTGGCCTTTTTGACATTAACGCCCAGTTCTGCAGCCATTACCCCGCATATGAAGCTGACTTCCTTGGAATGGAGAAGCACATTTTGGGCATAACTGGAGCGATACTTTAATCTGCCTATCAATTTAATCAGTTCAGGGTCAATGCCATGGACTCCTACGTCGAATGTGGCCTGTTCGCCTGCCTCTTTAATGCCTGCCTCAATCTCCGCTTCAACCTTTTTAACGATCTCTTCTATTCTGGCAGGGTGTATCCTGCCGTCCTCTATCAGTCTTTCCAGGGAGATTTTGGCTACCTCCCTGCGGACAGGATTAAAGCCTGATAATATAATGGCCTCGGGCGTGTCATCTATAATCAGATCAATGCCGGTAGCTGCCTCAATAGCCCTGATGTTGCGTCCTTCCCTGCCGATGATGCGGCCTTTCATCTCTTCATTAGGAAGATCCACTACAGAAACGGTCTTTTCTGCCACATAATCACCTGCATACCTTTTAACCGCCAGTGCTATGATTTCCTGTGACTTCCGCTTAGCGTTCTCCCTTGCCTCATTGTCCACCTTCCGAATAAGCTTTACTGCCTCATGTTTGGCGTCTTCCTCCATGGACATGATAAGTATCTTCTTGGCCTCTTCACTTGAGATGCCGGCCAGAGATTCAAGCTGCTGGCGTTGCTTATTGATCAAGTCTTCTGCTTCAAGCTGTTTTTTTTGCAGGTCTTCTTCCATCTGATTAATGGTCTTTTCCCTTTTAAAAAGAAGGTTCTCCCTGCTTTCATATTGGCTTATCTTTTTATCGAGGTTTTCTTCCTTATGAAAAAGCCTTCTCTCCAGGGCCTGAAGTTGTCCTTTTTTCTCTTTGGTCTCCTTTTCAAAATCGAGTTTCATCTGATAGATGGTGTCTTTTGCCCTGAGCATAGCCTCTTTTTTGATGGTTTTTGCCTTTCCGTGGGCATCATTAATTATCTTATTGGAGTAATTGTTGATGGACTCGAATTGTTTTTCAGTGATTCTTTTGCGTATCCAGAAACCAAGTGTAGTTCCTAATGCGATTCCAAGTACGGCAAAGATGATGATATGATATATTGTCATTTGTCATGATCTCCATATTAAAACCGATAAATCGGATTGGTAAAACTTTTTAAACCCCACTATCATCAGTGCGACGCTTTTTAAAAAAGCCTTTTGTTTTATTTAAGTTTAAAATTCAGGCCTCATTGGGGCAGACGTCATGTCATGAGGCAGTAATTCATTTAAAAGATTTTTATATGTTCCAGGGCCACCTTCCGGTCCTGGCAGATCGAGGTAATAGATAATCGTTAAATTATGGTATCTCCGGCTATGTGAGGCAACAGCGGGATGAAATGCATATTTATTGTCTGCACGTCATCAAATGGATATCCGTGAAAAAGTGAGATTGCTGATGTATTGACTGAAAAAATTTATAACTGAAAACCTATTTATAAATATCTTAATCATCTTAAGATTAAAATAATAAAGCCTTTTTGATATAAACAGGTTATTAATTATAATGCCGTTAGCACCCCCCGCCCTTTTCTTAAAAGATCCAATTTTTACTATTTCTCCACGCCGAATTTTTATATAATTACGAACATCAGAGATAAAAACCCTCAACTTATAGTTGAATTGATGTTATTAATGAGGGCCTTTGATCTCTCGCGAATGCCGGCAACTAGTTCCTCTTTTTCTTTTAAAACCTGCAAATAATCATTTGCGATATTTAAGGCTACAAGGATGATCTTCCTTTTTTCCGAAAGGCCTACTGTGTCGCCATCAATCTCTCTTGCCTTTTCATTCATGTATTCCGCCAGCCTGGAAACCCGTTCTCCGCCCCCCTCGTCTTTTATGACGAATTCATTTCCCAGGATGTTCACTGTTACAGGTCTTTCCATGGCGGAGGCTCCATGTCTTATATATCCATATTGCTTATTTTATCCAAAATTGTCTGGATCCTTACTTTTGTCTTATCTCTTGTGGTCTTTAGATTGTCCAGTTCGCTTTTAAGATCCGTAATGGTTTGATCCTGCTGCCGGACCTTTACCATCATTAATTCCTTCTCATCTTTTAAAGATGATACCTTGTTTATAAGCTCCCCGATTTTATCTTCAAGGATCTTAAATTGATCCATCTCTTCCTGATTTTCCATATCGCTCCTAAGATTGTTTGAACCAAGATATTATGTAATGTCATAATAATTTTTGATTATAGATTTAAAATATTTCAATCGGGTTTCCAATTAGTTAAATTGCCGATTTCGCTAATAATATCCTGATGGGAAGAAATGTCAATAAAAAAGGCAAGCATAATGCTTGCCTTCAATTTCAAAAATAAAAACCTGATAAAGATCATGAAGATTTCAGCTGTCCGCTGAAGAGTTTACTGGATCTTTTTTGCTACCTTTATCCTTGCCATTGACCTCTTTAAGGCGGCCTCAGCCCTAGAAAGATCAATCTCTTTATTATCCCTCTCCTTTGCCAGCCTCTCTTTGGCCCTGTCCATGGCGGATTGCGCCCTCTCAAGGTCTATATCAGAGGCATTTTCTGCGGAATCCACCAGTATGGAGACCCTGTCTCCGGAGACCTCGGCAAAACCCGTTGAAACGCACATATGTTCCCATCTGTTGCCGTCGTTATAACGAAGCTCACCGGGTACAATGCCTGAAAGGAAATTGATGTGTCCTGGCAATACGCCAAATTCGCCCTCAGTGCCAGGGGCAATTACCGTATCAACCTTAAGGCTTGCCAGGACTTTTTCAGGGGTGACAATTTCTAAAAATAGTTTTCCCATCGATTAATCACCATTATCTATTGGCTGCGGCCATTTTTTCAGCCTTTTCCTGTGCCTCTTCAATGCCTCCAACCATATAGAAGGCGCCTTCCGGCAGGTCATCATGCTTACCCTCAATGATCTCCTTGAACCCCTGTATGGTCCCCTTGACCGGTACATATTTTCCTTTTGTGCCGGTGAAGACTTCAGCCACATGGAAGGGCTGTGAAAGGAAACGTTGTATCTTTCTTGCCCTTGCAACGGTAAGTTTATCTTCATCAGAAAGTTCATCCATGCCCATGATGGCGATAATGTCCTGAAGATCCTTATATTTCTGCAGTATCTGCTGAACCTGTCTTGCTACCTTGTAGTGTTCTTCTCCTACATAATTGGGATCAAGTATGCGTGAAGTGGAGTCAAGGGGGTCAACTGCCGGATAAATGCCAAGTTCTGAGATAGGTCTTGAAAGAACGACTGTTCCATCCAGGTGCGCAAACGTTGTGGCAGGGGCCGGGTCTGTTAGGTCGTCTGCAGGGACGTAAACACATTGAACAGATGTAATAGAACCTTTTTTTGTAGATGTTATACGCTCCTGCAAGGCACCCAGGTCGGTCCCCAAAGTGGGTTGATAACCCACTGCGGATGGGATCCTTCCGAGCAGGGCGGATACCTCGGACCCTGCCTGTGTAAACCGAAAGATATTATCAACAAAGAGTAACACATCCTGACCTTTTTCATCCCGGAAATATTCCGCTGCCGTAAGTGCAGAGAGTGCCACCCTTGCCCTTGCACCCGGCGGTTCGGTCATCTGTCCATAGATGAGCGCGGCCTTTTTCAAGACGCCGGATTCCTTCATCTCGAGATAGAGGTCATTCCCCTCCCTTGTCCTCTCACCTACGCCCGCAAAGACGCTTATACCGCCATGCTCCATGGCGATATTGTGTATCATTTCCATCATCACAACCGTCTTTCCTACACCGGCGCCTCCAAACATCCCCATCTTCCCGCCTCTGGGAAATGGAACAAGGAGATCAATAACCTTTACCCCGGTCTCAAGGACCTTTACAGAGGTGTCCTGCTCTGTAAAGGCAGGGGCCTGACGATGGATGGGAAGGAATTCTGTCGCATTAATAGGTCCCAACCCGTCAACCGGTCTGCCTACAACATTGAGTACCCTGCCCAGAATCGGCTCTCCTGCAGGCATAAGTATAGGTTTGCCGGTATCCTTTACAGGCATTCCCCTTACAAGGCCGTCTGTAATATCCATGGCAATACAGCGGACCATATTATCGCCTAGATGTTGAGCCACCTCGATAACGAGGTTGTCCTCTGTATCGTCAATAGCCGGGTTTGTAACATGTAAAGCTGTTAAAATCTCAGGCAATGCGCCTTCGGAAAATTCAACATCAACAACCGGACCTGTAACCTGGGTTATTCTTCCTTGATTCATCTTTTAATCAAGACCTCCTTTTTATTAAGACCTTAGGCGTTTTTAATAGCCTCTGCGCCACCGACAATATCCATCAGTTCTGCCGTTATAGCCGCCTGTCTTGCCTTGTTATACACCAATGTGAGATCGCCGACCAGTTCCTTGCAGTTTCTGGTGGCGTTATCCATGGCCGCCATCCTGGCGGCGTGTTCGCTTACTTCATTCTGAAGAAAGGCATTTAATATTTGAACGCTTATATGCTTTGGCAGAAGTTCAATAAGCAGATCCCTGTCGTTTGGCTCAAACAGGTATTCCTTAATCGCCTCAGGGGTTTTTTCCTGATTTTTAGGCGGTTCTATAGGGATCAGTTTGACCAGTATGGGTTCCTGTTTAGACATCCCTAGAAATTTGGTATAGACCATATAGAGTTCATCTATCTCATTGTTGATATATCTTGTGATAAAATCCATGGTCATGCGATTAATAAAAGAGATGTCAACCTTCCCGTATATCTGGACATGGCTTGCCGTGATTTTATAGTTCTTTTTGCGGAAATAGTCCCTGCCTTTTTTTCCTATAACCGTCAGGGAATTATCCCTGCCCTTCTTTTTCTGTTCAACCCCCCAGGTTTCAGTGAGATAAATATTATTCATATTAAAACTTCCGCAGAGACCCCTATCTGAGGAAAAATGGAGAAGTTCAACCTTGGATACATTCTCTTTTTTAATAAGCAGGGGATGTATATCCGAATCGACTCGGCTGGAAAGTTTTTGCAAAACCTCGGCGAACTTCCGCGCGTAGGGATCAAAGTTCTGCATCCTTTCCTGGGTGCCTCTCAGCTTTGCAGCAGCAACCATGTTCATGGCCCTGGTAATCTGCTGGATCTTTTTAACAGCGCGTATTTTACTTAAAATATTTTTTAATGTCGCCATCTATGCCTTCTTAAAATCAACTAATTTTGACTTATAGACCCTGAAAAATAAATTATTGCATAATCGGTCTTAAACCTTAAACAAGGTCTTGAATTCATCAAGGGCCTTCAATAGCCTCTGTTCAAGGTCATTGTCTATCTCTCCGATCTGCTTGATGTCATTTAACAAGTCCTGATGCTTGCCCTGCATGAATTCGAGCATCCTGGTTTCATAGTCTGATATGGCCGATTCAGGCCATTCATCCAGATATCCTCTTGCTGCTGCAAAAAGGATCATGACCTCCTTTTCTGCCGCCATAGGCTGATATTGGGGTTGTTTCAGGACCTGTACAAGCCTTCTGCCCCTGTTGAGCTGTCTTTGAGTTGACCTGTCCAGATCACTGCCGAACTGTGCAAAGGCCTCGAGCTCCCTGAATTGGGCCATCTCGGTCCTCAGTGTCCCGGCCACCTTTTTCATAGCCTTTGTCTGTGCAGCGCCGCCCACCCTGGAGACAGACAAACCTACGTTGATCGCAGGCCTGATACCGGAAAAGAAAAGCCCCGGTTCGAGATAGACCTGGCCGTCTGTAATTGAAATGACATTTGTGGGGATATAGGCTGATACGTCTCCGGCCTGGGTCTCTATAATAGGCAGGGCGGTAAGAGATCCTCCTCCTAGGGAGTTGTTCAATTTGGCGGATCTTTCCAATAATCTGGAATGGTTGTAAAAGATATCACCCGGGAAGGCCTCCCTTCCTGGAGGTCTTCTGAGGAGGAGAGATATCTGTCTGTAGGCCGTGGCCTGTTTTGAGAGGTCGTCGTAGATGATCAACGAATGTCTTCCGCTGTCCCTGTAATATTCGCCGATTGAGCAGCCGGAATAGGGCGCAAGGTACTGCTGTGTAGCTGGGTCGCTGGCGCATGCAGCAACAACCGTCGTGTATTTCATTGCACCTTCACGTTGAAGGATGTCTACTACCTGGGCTACTGTGGATTTTTTCTGACCTATTGCCACGTATATGCAAAAGATCCCCGAGTCTTTTTGGTTGAGGATGGCGTCCACAGCGATTGCCGTTTTACCGATCTGTCTGTCGCCGATAATAAGTTCTCTTTGCCCCCTTCCTATCGGTGTCATGGCATCTATGGCCTTTATTCCTGTATACATGGGCTCTTTAACGGGCTGACGCGCGATAACACCCGGCGCGACCATTTCTATCCTTCGAAATTCCTTGGCATTTATAGGCCCTTTGCCGTCAAGGGGATTTCCTACGGCGTCTATAACCCTTCCCAGCACCGCATCCCCAACAGGTATCTCTGCAATCCTGCCGGTTCTTTTTACTATATCACCCTCTTTTATCTTGGTATCTTCGCCCATAATAGCGACGCCGACATTGTCCTCTTCCAGATTAAGGCACAGACCATAGATCCCGCCTGGAAATTCCAGCATCTCCATTGCCATGGCCTTTTCGACCCCATGAACCCGTGCAACACCGTCTCCAACGGATAGGACCCTTCCTGTTTCACTCACCTCGAGTTTTTTTTCGTAGTCCTTTATCTGTTCCCTTATGATCTGACTTATCTCTTCTGCTTTTATCTCCATAAGTCCTATTCACCTCTTCTAAAAGATTCTCTAAGCCCTTCAATCTGTGCTCTTATGCTGCCATCCCAAAAGTTATCGCCTATCTTGACGATAATTCCACCTATAATTCCCGGATCTTCAATAACCTTTGCCCTTATAGACCTGGAGGTTACCCCCTCAAATGTCCTGATCACCCTGTCCAGCGTGTCCTTCTTCAAGGGCATGGCGGTAATAATTTCCGCATGGGAGATGTTGGATACTTCATCGGTGAGCATTGCGTAATGTTCGTTTATTGATTCTATAGATCCTATACGGTTCTTGTCCAGGAGGAGATTTAAAAAATTCCTCACGATCGGAGAGAAATCTCCCTTGTTTAATATTGAGGCAAGGATATTTTTTCTAGCCTCCATAACAAAGACAGGGCTGGATATCGCATGTCTGAGATCCGCATTATTTTTGTAACAATCCACGAAGTCATTAAGTTCATTGCCATATTTGACATGTGAACCATCCTGCCTTCCAAGGCTGAACAGCGCCTTGGCGTATCTTTTGGATAATCTTGCGTTACTCAATTTGTCTTTCTCACCTTTTCAATAAATTCATTGATAAGACCATCATGATCCTTTTCAGTGATCTCTTTTTGAATAATCTCTTTTGCCTGTGCAATGGCCAGCTCTGCAATGTCCTGTTTAAGCCTGCTTCTTGCGGATCTAATCTCCTGCTCAATAGAGGCCTCAGCCTGTGCAATAATCTGTTTTATCCTGTCCTGTGCGTCCGCAATAATCCGGTCACGCTCGGCGATGCCTTCTTTTCTATATTCTTCAAGGAGGTCCTTTCTTCTTGATTCAAAGTCCCTGACCTTTCCTTCCATGTCTATATATTTTTTTTCCGCCTCTTCCTTCTGTCTTTTTAACTCTTCCAGTTTATTGCGGATTTCTTCACTTCTGGTCGACAGGTAATCCATCAGGCGGGCCTTTTTGATTAAGATAACAAGGATCGTTACCAGGATGGTGAAATTGATGAACCGATAAAGAAGGTCGAGGAGGTCCGCACTCCTGTCTGTTTCCTGTGTGTCTGACTCGGTGGATTCGCCGGCAGTTGCCTGGGAGGCGGTGGTTTCAGCAGTCGAGTGGGTTGCCTCTTCTGAGATGACTGGGGTACAAGTAAAAATAGAGATTAAGATAAAAAATACCGTTGATAAGAGATATTGTTTTATTAAAGGTCCCCTTGACATCAAATGCCCCTTCCAAGTAGTTTTTCTGCCAGATCCGTCGAAAAAACCTTTATCTCACCTTGCAGGGAACTTCTGGCCTTTAATCGCTTTTCCTCTATCTCAGCCCTGGCCCTGTTTATTTTCCCTTCGATAGTTGAATGGGTCTCTTGCAGCATCCTCTGTTCTTCTTTTAGACCCTCGGATTTTAAGGCGTCTTTTTCTTTAACACCCTTTTTCCTGGTATCTGATATGTTCGCATCAAGATCTGTGGTATGTTTTTCCGTCATCCTGCCCCATTCCCTGGCGGAACCTTCATCCGAAGACATCTCTTCTTTTCTTTTTTGCATTATATTACGGATGGGGCGAAAGACTATTATATTCAATAGGAGGAGTAGGACTAGGAAATTAAGTATCTGGACAAACAAAGTAGAATTTATTTCTAGCATGGCTGCAATACTTCTATTATAGGTTTATATTGTAGTTGCTTATCATTTGAAGATATGAAATTTGAACAGCCGCAGCCGACAATTAAGGCGTTTAAAGGGCTCTTTCAAATTAATTAATAATTTTAGGGAATATCTTAAATCCGGTCATCAGCCCACAACGGCCAGTTTCTTCTCCTTTTCAGTTTCAGTTTTCAGCATGCGGCAGTTGCCTTCGAAGATCACTCCTTCATCGATCACCACCACAGGCGACTGGATATTTCCGTATACCTTTCCCGGCGCGTGGATTTCAATCCTTTTATCGGCAACAATGTTGCCTTTAATTTCACCGCTTATTATGATATGGGCAACATGGATTTCTGATTTTATTATGGCGGTCTCACCGGCAATAAGGGTCCCATCGCTGTATATCTCGCCGGTAAAATGTCCGTCTATACGTACAGCGCCTTTGAAAGACAGTTTGCCTTCAAATTCCGTGTCTTTGCCCAGGAAGGCATTTATCTGGTCCCGATTTTTCATCTCTAAATCCTGTATCAGTTTTCCAAAAAAACAGATAACATATAGAATTATTCATTGCAAGCAAAAATAAATCTTATTGAAACATAAAACGCCTCATGCTTATATTCATAAGGATGCCCATTCCAATCATTGTTGATAGTATGGATGATCCTCCATAACTGAAGAGGACCAGCGGAATGCCGACGACGGGCATAAGCCCTATAGTCATACCTACGTTGATCACTACCTGCCAGAATATTGTTGCAGTAATACCTATCGCCAGAATGGATCCGAATTTATCCTTGGAATTTTTTGCTATATTAATACACCACAGGATTAAAAAAAGATAGACAATCAAAAGGAAAACAGATCCGAAAAAACCCCATTCTTCGGACCAAACGGAAAAGGCGAAATCGGTATGCTGTTCAGGCAGAAAATGGAGCCTGGTCTGGGTTCCCTTTAAAAATCCCTTCCCGCTTAGGAGGCCGGAGCCTATGGCTATCTTGGATTGTATAATGTGATATCCTGCGCCCAGGGGGTCGCTCTCAGGATTAAGAAAGGTGAAAATTCGTTTTTTCTGATAATCCTTCAGGGTAACCCAGACAAGAGGCACAGATGACAGGATGGTTCCTGCAAGAATAATTAGGGATGTCCACCTTATTTTCATAATTATTATTATTGTAAATGCAATAATGCCCAGCATAAGGGCACTCCCCAGGTCCGGCTGTTCAACGATCAAGAGGCACGGCAAAAGGATCAGGAGAAAGGGCTGCCACAGGTCCCTCAGGCGATAGTCGGCGTATTCGCCGTGAGAGGAAAAGAATTGCGAGAGGATTATTACAATACTTATCTTGGCCAGTTCAGAAGGCTGAAAGTTGAATATTCCCAGGTTCAGCCATCGCTGGGACCCTGAGGATATCTTGCCCATTATCATCACCAGGAGGAGCATGAATATGACAAATATATATAGAGGCCAGGATAATCTTTCAAGGGCATGGTAATCAAAGGTGGTCATCAAGACAAGTATGGAAAAACCTATAAGATACCAGTAGAACTGTTTTATAAATATCCGTGACCAGCCCGCATCCTTAACAAAGGTTGCGCTGTATTGATTTACAAGGCTCAAGGTTGCTATTAGGACCAAGAGCACCAGCAGCACCCAATCAAAATTTTGAAGCAGCCTCCTGTCAAACATTATATCATACCCCTTTTAATGCTCCTCAACGGTTTCGGTTGCATCCTGATCTGCGGATGTCTTTATCTCTTCGGCAAAACCGAGATATTGTCTTATCAGATCCCCGGCTAGAGGCCCTGCAGCGCTTCCGCCGTGTTCTCCACGCTCTATGATTACTGCAACGGCTATCTTGGGGTTTTCGGCAGGGGCAATGCCTACAAACCATGCATTGTCCTTCATCTTCTTGTCAAGCCCTGCCACCTGTGCCGTCCCTGTCTTTCCTGCCACGATAGTCTGTCTCACCCTTGCCCGCCCCCCGGTGCCCCCGGCCTCATTGACAACGGCTATGAGCCCTCTCTTTACCTCTTCAAGGGTGCTCCTTTTCACCTGCAGCTCTCCCTGCAGCAAGGGTTTGGATTGAGACTCATTGTTTTTATCTCCCACCCACCTGACAATCTTAGGCTGGTAGACCTTGCCCCCATTAAAGACAACGGATATCAGTCGTGCAGCCTGCAGAGGTGTAACCTGGACATAACTCTGTCCAATCGAGCAAGAGAGGGTCTCCCCGGCCTGCCATGAGACACCGTATCTCTTAAGTTTCCAGGCGCTGTCAGGGATGAGACCGCTTTTCTCGGAATCAAGCTCAATGCCGGTCTTCACACCCAGGCCGCACATCCTTGCATAGTAGGCAATCCTGTCGATACCGAGCTTTCTGCCCAGCTTGTAGAAATAGACATCGCATGATTCCCTGATGGCACGATGAAGATTTACAGAACCGTGTCCTTTTTTATTCCAGCATTTAAATGGCCTGTTTCCGAAATCATAGGCGCCTGTGCAGGATACAGCGTCGTCAGGTGTAATAACACCCTCTTCAAGCCCCGCTATGGCCATGACTATCTTGAACACCGAACCAGGCATGTACTGCCCTGATATGGCCTTGTTCTGGAAGGGAGAATCCTTGCCGGATGTCAGTTTCTTCATTTCCGTCTTGTCTATACCCATGATAAATATGTTGGGGTCGAAGGAGGGGCTGCTGGACATGGCGAGGATCTCGCCGTTATTTGGATCCATGGCAACTATAGCCCCTGATTTGTCCTTGAGCATTGCATCCGCAGAGGCCTGAAGCTTCCTGTCAATCGTAAGGGCAATATTCCGACCTGATACGGAAGAATCTTGGGAGATCACCTGCAACTGCCTTCCTGCCGCGTCCACCTCAATCTGACGTTTGCCGCTGATACCGCTTAATTCTTTCTGCCATTTTCCTTCGATGCCGAATTTCCCGATATAATCTCCCGATGCACTGTTGGGGTATTGATTGCTTTCCAGCTCCTTTTCGCTAATCTCACCCAGGTAGCCAATAAGGTGTGATGCGAAATCTCCATATATATAATTCCTTTGAGGTTCCGGTTGAAGGGAGGCCCCGGGCAGATTAAAAAGATGGGTTTCAATCTTGGCCATCTCTTCCCATGTCAGATTTTTTTTGACGAGCACAGGTTCGAATGAGTTTGTCTTAGACTCCTTTTTTAACTTACCCCTGACCTCTTCCGCGTCAAGGCCTATTAGAACTTTCAGGTCTCTAAGAAGCAGCTCCCTGTCCTGGATATCCTCCGGGATTATATACAGATTAAAAGAGGGGAGATTGCTGGCAAGGATCTCACCGTTTCGATCATATATTACACCCCTGAAAGGTGTGATCTTTTGACGATGGATGCGATTGTTCTCAGATTGCTCCTTGTAGCTCCTGCCATTAATTATCTGAAGGAACCATAATCTCATGAAGAGAAGCGAGAAGACGACAAAGACAAAGATAGTCACAAACCAAAGCCGTCTGTTTAATGTCTCTATTGAAATTTGATCAAAACCTGAACTTCTTTTCAAGGCGCACCATTTACTGATATATTTAAAATCATTAAGAGTCTTTAATATTCCAACAAGTCAAATTAAGCTTCAGGACTCCTCTTTTGCTCCATGAAAAAGACGGATCAATAGGTTTATAAAATAAAAGATAAATGGAGCTACAATGCCTGAAAACAGGGCCGAAAAAATAAATAAAAAATTAGAAAAAGAGATATCAATATCTATAGAGAATAAATGCAAAAGGGGGATCATTAAAATATCTTTTATCAGGACTGCAAAAAATACAACCGCGATCTGTCCGAATGCAGAGAACAGGTCAAAGGGCAGTGAAAAGAATTTGATAAACAAGAAAATCATCAAATAAAGGATTGTGAAGCAGCCCCATGCGCCCCCTGAAAATATATCCATAAGGAGGCCCTGGCCTAAGGCAAATATCCCCGCCCCTCTTTCGCCACGATAGGCCAGTATATAAATGATCATGATAACCGCAATGTCGGCATCAAGGTTGACCGAAGTCAAATGGTTCAAGACGCCCCCTTTGTTCAGAATAAAAAAGGTGGAAACAAGCCATAATAATATATACAGGACTAATCCTCTTTTGTATAATTTGATAATGGGTCCTCCACTAATATTACAAGCAACTCTTCGAGTTTGGAAAAATCCACACTGGGCTTTATCTTTATATCCATAAAAAATTCATCGGAAGGTTCTTTAATGTCAAGCACTGTGCCCACTGGCAGTCCCTTTGGAAATACACCGCCCAACCCTGAGGTCACAAGGGTGTCTCCTGCCTGGATATCGCTTGTCTTGAGCACATAGTTCATAATGCAGGTATTTGAAGATAATCCCTTTACGATCCCGTTATCCCTGGAACGCTGATTGAGACAATCTACTGCGCTATTCTAGTCGATTATTAGAAGGACCTTGGAATAATTATTCGATACGGACACAATCCTGCCAACAACACCATTTGCATCAACAACTGGCATGTTGACAGAAAGCCCGGAATTCCGGCCTTTATTTATAATTACAGATTGGAAAAGTCCTGAAGGGTCCCTTCCTATAACCTGGACGGCTTGGACAGGCCATTCGGATGTCTCCGTGAACTGTAGAAACTTCTGTAGGCGCCGGTAGGCGGCAAGTAATTCATGATTGCGATAGTTCTCTGTCTTAAGTGAGATGATCTGATCTTTAAGCCGGATATTTTCTTTTCGGGCATTTATTAGGTCAAAATATTTATACCATATATTTTTTGTCCCATTTATCGCGTTTGTCAAAATTTTTTGAAACGGGGCCGTTATTTCAACAACAGTTTTTTCTATGGGGTTCCAGTTCCTGCTCTTTTCCCGATTTAAAGATATAAAAAAGAGCAGGAAAAATATTACCAGTACCCATATCCAGAATTTTTTTATCCATTTAATGCTGAACAATTATCCTAACAGCCCCTAAGGAAAATATATCATGTTGATCATAATTTGATTTCCCGATGGCGGGAGATTCTTATTTAATCATGACTTCTCTTAATACGGCGATATTATCCAATGCCTTTCCCGAGCCCAGTACAACGGTTGAGAGGGGGTCTTCCGTGATAGTGATGGGAAGTTTTGTCTCCTCCCTTAACAGGACATCGAGATCCTTAAGCAAGGCACCGCCCCCTGTCAAAACAATCCCCCTGTCAACTATATCAGCTGCCAGTTCGGGAGGTGTCTGCTCCAGGGCGATACGCACCGTCTCAACTATTGTTTCCACCTGTTCGGATATCGATTTTCTTACTTCATCCGAGTCTATAGTTAAAATTTTGGGGATGCCTGTCACCAGGTCCCTGCCTTTTACCTCTATTGTTTCAATACGATCGCTCGGAAAGGCGTTTCCAATCGTGGTTTTAATAATCTCGGCTGTGGATGGACCTATGAGCAGATTATACTTGCGTTTTATATGTTGTAAAATGGCCTCATCCATCTTGTCCCCGCCGACCCTTACCGATTTGCTGTAGACAATCCCGGCAAGGGAGATTACCGCGACCTCCGTGGTCCCTCCCCCTATATCGACAACCATATTGCTTGTCGGTTCAGTGATAGGGAGACCGGCGCCTATCGCCGCCGCCATAGGCTCTTCTATAAGAAAGACCTCCCTGGCACCGGCTGATTCAGCGGATTCCCTGACCGCCCTTTTTTCCACCTGGGTAATCCCGGAAGGTACACATATGATAATACGGGGTCGGACGAGGGTTGTGCGGTTATGGACCTTGCGGATAAAACTGCGCAACATGGCCTCTGTTATCTCAAAATCTGCAATGACCCCGTCTTTCATGGGCCGAATAGCAGCGATATTACCGGGGGTGCGGCCCAGCATCATTTTTGCCTCTTTACCGACGGCTAAAACCTTATTAACACCCTTTTCATCCTTTCGGACAGCCACAACCGATGGTTCTCTTAAGACAATCCCCTTACCCTTTACATAGACAAGCGTATTTGCAGTCCCTAGGTCAATGGCCAAGTCATTGGAAAATAACCCGAGAATGGGGTCAAATAACATAGATTACTCCTTTCAATTAACTGTAATATTCCCTATGATATGAATCAGATATAATTTTACAAAACCAAATTGTTTAATCACCTTGACAAATATCCAGCATTAAGTTTAAATAGCTGTTTTTTAAACAGCTATAAATTTAAATAGAAGGTGTATAAAAATGAAAAGAACATTTCAACCAAGTAATATCAAACGAGCGCGCACACATGGCTTCAGGGCCAGGATGAGCACTGCAGGCGGCATTAAGGTTCTAAAAAGAAGAAGAGCCAAAGGGCGAAAGAGGTTATCTGTAAGTTACTACAATGCATGAAATCCTTTTCATTCCCCAAAAATGAGAGATTATTGAACCGGAAAGATTTTGTCAATCTAAATCGCTCCGGGAAAAGACATCGAACAGAACACTTTACAGTCCTGCTTAAAGAGAACAGGCTGACAATTACAAGATTGGGGATAACGGTCAGTAAAAGGATAGGCAACGCGGTAAGGAGAAACAGAATAAAGCGGCTTATCAGGGAATTCTTCAGGTTGAACAAAGGGTCTTCTCAAAAAGGCTGCGATGTGGTTATAATTGCCAATAGAGGCGCTCATGAACTTTTTTTAAAAGATGTTGAAAAGGAACTGGGCAATATAAATATTTGGTAAAAAAAATAGCATATATTCTGAGATATATTCCTTTAGGACTGATATCCGTTTACCAGAAGGCAATCTCTCCGGTTACTGCGCCCACCTGTCGTTTTTATCCTACATGTTCTGAGTATGCCCGCCTGGCTATTATGAAATATGGGATATTGAAAGGGGGCGTAATGGCTTTTATCAGGATACTCAAATGCCACCCTTTCCACCCAGGTGGATATAATCCTCCTTGACCTATGAATGTCAATGAAGTAGGGATATTTACAGATATCATGTATAAATTTAATTTTAAATTATTATTCTGGTTGCATTAAATGGAAAAAAGACTGATCCTTGCATTTGCCTTGTCATTCATGGTGCTGATCCTCTGGTCACATTTCACCGGAACGAAACAGGAACAGGCGCCTGTTGTTGACAAGGAAGTAAAACAGGAAACCACTTCGCCTTCTTCCGGTTCAGGAATCACACAGGAAGGCAATCCTCAGCCTGCGGAGCTGACCTCTGGGGCACCTCAAGTCACTGAGCAAGAGATCAAGGTTGACACCCCTCTTTATCAGGCGATCTTTACCAACAAAGGGGCCACTATAAAGAGCTTCAAATTAAAAAAATATAAAACCTCAAAGGATACCGATGCCCCACTGGTGGATTTGATCAATATCACCGGCAACAGCACGGACTTTCTTTCGGTCAATTTCAATTCCAGCGGAACAGAAACCCCTAAAGATGCGGTCTTATACGGTATAAACAAGGATTCGATTAACCTTTCCGATGGCACTTCACCTCAGGATCTTACCTTTACATATCCTGCCGTCAACGGGGTCTCAATAAATCAGACCTTTCGCTTTTATCCTGATAAATATACCATTGACCTCTTTGTTGCCCTGTCCAACAACAGCAGCGCACCGGTCAGCGGTGAAATAAGGGCGTCTCTTAAGAATATGCCCCCGGAGGCAAAGAAGGGCTATGCATCATTTATCGGTGCAGCAGTGCTGTTCAATAACAGCCTGGAGCAGTTCAGATACGCAAAGATGAAAAAGGAAGGGAAGAGCCTTAATGGACAGATCGGATGGGTAGCCTATGAGAGTGATTATTTCCTGTCCTCGATCATCCCAGAAACACAGACAGCTGCCGGGTTTTATGGGCAGACTGCATCTTCGGGCGTTATCAGCGCCACATATATCTCTCCGACAGTCTCTATCAGCCCGTCAGGGAAGAACGACACAAGGTTCACACTATACTTTGGCCCAAGGGATCATGACATCCTCGATGCAGTCGGGAACAATCTGAAAAAGGCCATTAATTATGGCTGGTTTGATATCATCGCCAAACCGTTGCATTATCTGCTGGTCTTTTTCAATAAATTTGTCCACAATTATGGCATATCAATCATTATCTTAACAATCTTTATCAAGATCCTATTCTGGCCGCTTAGTCATAAGAGCTATGTCTCTATGAAGGAGATGCAGAAGATCCAACCGTTGATGGCCAAGATAAGAGAGAGGTACAAGGACGACAGGGAGCAGATGCAGAGAGAGATGATGAATCTCTATAAGACCTATAAGGTGAACCCCATGGGTGGATGTCTTCCCATGCTCGTTCAGATCCCCGTCTTTTTTGCCCTGTACAAAATACTTGGCAGTTCCATAGAATTGAGGCAGGCACCATTTATGCTGTGGATAACAGATCTGTCGGCGCCGGATCGATTGTTTAATTTTCCGTTCAGCATCCCTTTTATGGCACCCCCCTACGGGATACCGGTTCTTACCCTTTTAATGGGGGCCTCGATGTACCTGCAACAGAAGATGTCTCCGCCGCCGGGCGATCCGGCCCAGGCCAAGATGATGTTGTTTATGCCCATTTTATTTACAGTGATGTTTATAAACTTTCAATCCGGTCTGGTGCTCTACTGGCTGGTAAACAGTTTAATCGGCATAGGCCAGCAATATCGCATTATGAAAAGATCAGTTTAAGAAATTTTGGAGGAAATAATGGAAACCTATGAATTTGAAGGGAAGACAGCAGAAGAGGCGATTGAAAAGGCTTCCCGTGAATTGAATATACCTATAGAAGAACTTGATGTCCACATCATAGAACCAGGTTCGGCAGGTATATTCGGCCTTGTCGGGACGAGAAAGACTAGGATAAGGGTAAATGTCACAAGAGAAGAGGAAGAGGATGAGCCCGAAGTAACCGCTTCGGTCAAGGGTGACGATGATACTGACACCGATAACTTCGACAGCGGTTATGATGAAGATGACGATAAAGGGAGTGAGATAGAGGCAGGGGATCTCAGCGACAAATATCTTGGGCCTGCAAAGGATATCCTTGAAAAATTGCTTTCGCTTATACCTGTTGAGGCCACAGTCAAGGGAGAGGTTTCCAACGGAAAGATCAAGCTGGATGTCGAAGGAGATGCATCCGGTATCCTGATCGGGCGCAAGGGTAAGACCCTTGACGCACTTGAATACCTTGTAAACAGGATAATAAATAATACATCTGATAAAAAGATAAAGGTTGCTATAGATTCTGAAAATTACAGGCAGAGACATATAGAGTCCTTGACCCAGCTGGCCCTTAAGATGGGAGACAAGGTAAAGAAACAGAAAAAGTCTCTATCTACGGCCCCCCTCAATCCACATGACAGGCGCATCATACATATCGCATTAAAGAGTGATGAAAGACTGGATACCAGGAGCCGCGGTGAAGGACTTATGAAAAAGGTCGTAATCATTTACAAGAAGTAACCTTTTTTATTTATGCCCTATGATCCGATGAACAATGATACCATCTCTGCCGTTTCCACTCCCTTCGGCAAGGCAGGGATCGGTATCATTCGCATAAGCGGTTCAAGGGCGGAAGAGATAGCCGGAAAGATCTTCAATCCCGCTAAATCAGTCAGGGCACTCGAAAGCCATCGCCTTTATCTGGGCGGACTTATAGACCCTTCCAACGGACAGATGATCGATGAAGTCCTTCTTTCCATAATGAAGTCCCCTAATTCCTATACAAGAGAAGATGTGGTTGAGATCAATTCCCACAGCGGTCATATCCTCCTTTCAAAGATCCTCCAGATTGTAATCGACCAGGGGGCAAGGCCTGCAAGGCCGGGGGAATTCACCTTCCGCGCCTTTTCCAACGGCAGGATAGACCTTACTCAGGCAGAGGCTATCGTTGACCTGATAAACTCAAGATCGGAGAGGGGCCTTCTTCTTGCCTCGCGGCAGATAAGGGGCGAACTTAGGGACAAGGTTAAAGAGCTGAGAACAAAATTGATCGAGGTCCTTGCCAGGGTCGAGGCGGCAATCGATTTTCCGGAGGAGGAGCCAGGATTGCTCCCCCGGGAAGAGACGGTGCGTTTTATTGAGAGTGATGTCATTGAGCCGATAAACAGGTTTATCGCTGCATATACCCGCAGAAAGATGTGGATGGAAGGCATCGACACAGTGATTGCGGGCCGTGTGAACGCAGGAAAATCAAGCCTTCTCAACCGCCTTATCAATGAAGAGCGAGCCATAGTCACGTCCGTTCCCGGGACAACAAGGGATATCATCGAATCTACTATCCATATGAAGGGCATCCCCTTCCGGCTTATGGATACCGCAGGCATCAGAGAGGGGAGGGGCAAGATAGAAAGGCTCGGGATCAGGCTTAGCGAGCAGAAGCTTGAAGAGGCAGATCTTGCATTGATCCTGATTGATCAGAGCCGGCCCCTGAACCAGGATGACCTTAGGATCATCTCAAAGGCCAAAAGGGACAAGGGCCTTATCGTGATCAACAAGATGGATCTTCCTTCCAGGCTGGATGAATCAGAATTGAACAGGTTGATCAACGGAATGACCGTTGTGAGGATATCGACACTGACAGGGGAGGGGCTGGATGATTTGATGAATGCCATACCGGAGAAGGTCATGGAAAATGATCCGGACAGCGTATCCCTGTCGCCCGCCCCGAATATAAGACATAAGAATGCACTGACAAAGGCCCTTGGCAATTTCAACCATGCGGTTGAGAATATGAGGCATGGTATGCCGATGGATATTGTCGCCATGGATATCCGTGAAGGCACGGATACCCTGGCTGAGATAACCGGCGAGACTGCCGATGAAGATATCTACGATAAGATTTTCAGCGAGTTTTGTCTGGGGAAATAGGGGTGAGATATTCCCTTACCTGTTTCATGGCGCAGTATTTGCCGCACATGGTGCAGACGTCTTCTTCGCAGGGCAGGTTTTCTCCCCTTATCTTTCTTGCCTTAACAGGGTCGATGGCGTATTTCATCTGTGCCTCCCAGTCAAGCGCCTTTCTGGCCTTTGACATCTCGATATCCCTTTTCATCGCGATCCTGTTTCCCCTTGCAATATCCGCAGCATGGGCAGCTATCCTTGTCACGATAACGCCTTCCCTTACATCATCGATGGTGGGGAGGGAAAGGTGTTCCGAAGGGGTTACGTAGCACAGAAAATCGGCGCCCGCCTCTCCTGCGATGGCCCCGCCTATGGCGCATGCCACATGGTCGTGGCCGGCTGCGATATCCGTGACCAGGGGGCCAAGGACATAAAAGGGGGCATGATGGCACAACTGCTTTTCAAGGAGGATGTTGGCCTTTATCTGATTCAGGGGCACATGTCCCGGACCTTCGATCATGACCTGGACATCCTGTTCCCATGCAATTTTTGTAAGGTGGCCCAGGGTCATCAGCTCATGGATCTGCGCCCTGTCCGTGGCGTCAGCAAGGCATCCGGGCCTCAGCCCATCTCCCAGGCTCAGGGTGACATCATATTTCTTGGCGATTGCAAGGAGCCTGTCGTAATTTTCATAGAGGGGGTTTTCCCTGTCATTATGAAGCATCCATGCAGTCAAAAAGGCGCCTCCGCGGCTGACAATATCAGTGACCCTCCCCTGTTTTTTAAGCATCTCAATGGCTGCCCTGGTAACACCGCAATGGACCGTTATAAAGTCCACGCCTTCTTCCGCCTGCCTTTCGATGACGTTGAATATGTCATCCACGGTCATTAGCGGAACCCCGCCCTTTTCATTAATGGCCGCTACAACCGCCTGATAGACAGGCACAGTCCCTATCGGGATCTTTGAACTTTCAAGTATTTTTTTTCTGAAGAAATCAATGTCTCCGCCTGTGGAAAGGTCCATTACGGTGTCTGCGCCGGCCTCCACAGCGACCGTCAGTTTGGCGAGCTCATCTTCAAGGGAGATCCTGTCCGAAGATGTCCCGATGTTTGCGTTCACCTTGATAAAGAGACCTTCGCCGATGCCGCACGGGATGAGGCCCTTGTGATTGATGTTCGCAGGTATAACGACTCTGCCCTCGGCGATCCTGTCCCTAAGTAATAGGACATCTATCTGTTCCTTTTCTGCAACCAGTTTCATTTCGGGCGTTGTTATGCCTGCCCTTGCTTTTGCTAATTGTGTCATCTGTTTAAGCATCCTTTATTATTTAGTGTTCATCCAAAAACAACCGTTATTGGATTCAAGCTGTCGGCATTCAGCATTCAGCGAAAGCTTAAAATATCAATTAATTAGCTGACTGCTGATCGCTGCCGGTAAGACCGGCCCGGGTCCTCTTCCACAGGGGTAACCCTGCTCAATTGCACGTCTTGTAAAATCATGGGCAAGGCCCGCAGCCTCGATAATACTCTTTCCCTGTGCAAGAAAACATGCAAGGGATGATGAGAAGACACAACCTGTCCCATGGGTATTTTCTGTTTTTATCCTTTCGTCCTGGTAAAGATATGCCCTGTTTCCGTCATACAGGAGATCGATGCAGTCCCCGTCTAGATGTCCGCCAGTAATAATAACATCAGGCCCCATTTTTTTTAACTCCCTGGCGGCATCCTCCATCTCCGAAGGATTTCTGACCCTGGCCCCTGTAAGAACCTCAGCCTCATGAAGATTGGGTGTTATCACATCGGAAAGCGGCAACAGGACATCCCTGAGGAGAGTCAATGCCGAGGCATCCATCAGGTCCCGGCCTGTGGAGGCCTTCATGACAGGGTCGATCACGATCTTTTTAAGCCCGTTTTTTATTATAGACCCTGCAACTGCCTCGATAATCCCGGATGATGAGAGCATCCCTATCTTGACTGAATCAGGAATGACGTCCTCCACAACGGTATTAATCTGCCTGGCGATGAATTCACCCGGAATCTCATAGACCCCTGAGATACCCATGGAGTTCTGTGCAGTAACGGCCGTTATTGCTGTCAGGGCGTGGGAGGAAAGGGCTGTTATCGTCTTGATGTCCGCCTGAATTCCGGCGCCTCCGCACGAATCGGAGCCTGCTATTGTAAGTATATATTTCATCAGGTTAATGGGGTTAAAAATATCCATCGGTGACAGATTGTAGACGGCAACAAGCTAACAACAAGCCCATTTAGTGTCAATCAAAATAACTCATGATATCATGTTATATTGACTTTATCTCTTTTAACCATGTAAAATCAAAAATAATTTTTAGATGCAGAAGCAGGGTTAAACTCCATTAATCCCCGGGGCCGTAATCATGAAAAATCTCTTCAAACATTTCCTTTCCGTTAATTCCTTTTCGATTACATCTGTCATTATTCTTCTTGTAGCCATTCTTTTCATTAAGAGCATACCGATACTTGATCTTATTGAATTAAAGACCTTTGACCTGAGGTTTAAATGGCGGGCGAATAAAACTCCGTCTTCCGCTGTTGTCACCGCTGTTATTGATGAAAAAAGCCTGGAGGCGGAAGGAAGGTGGCCGTGGCCTCGAAGCAAGATGGCCAGGCTCATTAATAAACTCTCGGACGGTGGGGCCAAGGTTATAGGGTTTGACTTCTGGTTTTCAGATACGGATAAAAACAGCAATCTGGGCCTGATCAATGACCTGGATAAAGAGATCAAGTCCCTTAATATCCAGGACAAGGGACTCCAGGCCTTTATTGAAAAAAACAAAGAGGAGGCCGACAATGACCTTGCCCTTGCCAAGGCGATCAGGGAATCAAAGGCCAAGGTTGTCCTGGCCTATATCTTTTACAGGTCAAAGGCAGAACTGGGATATGAGATCAGCCCCGAAGAGATAGAAAACCGCGCGGCAAAGATAAAAAATTCCGTCTATTCCAACATAAGATATGTGGATAAGAAGACCAGGGATAAAAACGCATCTTTTTCCGGCATAACCCAGTATGCGCCAGTAGTCAATCTGGATATCTTCAACAAGGATGCCGCAGGGACAGGGTATATAAACGAAGAGATCTCAGATGACGGGATTGTCCGTTATTCGCCCCTTGTCCTGAGACTTGGGGAAGATATGTTCACCTCCTTTGCCGTTCAATGTGTTTGGCAATACCTGGACAACCCGAATCTGATCCTGAGGATCGCTGAATTCGAGACCATAGAGGGCGTTGACATGGGTGAGACACTCATCCCGACGGATGAGAACGGCAGGCTCCTTATCAATTACCTTGGCCCGCCCGGGACCTTCAATCAGTATTCAATCACGGATATACTTAATGACAGCGAGGAGATACCGAAAGACGCCTTTAAGGACAAGATAGTCATAGTCGGCTCCACGGCCACAGGGGCCTATGACCTCAGAAATACACCCTTCAGCGGAAAGCATCCCGGGATGGAGCTGCATGCCACAGTCATTGATAATATATTAAGAAATGATTTTATCAGCAAACCCGAATGGACAAAGATATATGACCTCCTGGCCATAATCCTCCTTGGCGCGCTGATAGGGGTAATTATACCCCGTGCAGGGCCTGTCATCGGTTTATCTTCTGTTGTGGTCCTGATTATCCTTCAGGTCGTCTTAAGCAGGTGGCTTTTTTCACAATACGGGATCTGGGTAAATATGGTTTATCCCCTTCTTGCCATAGTCCTTGTCTATACATCCCTGACCGCCTATCACTACCTTATAGAGGAAAGGAACAAGAGATTTCTCCATTCCACATTCTCCACCTACCTCTCGCCCGAACTGATCAAGGACATGGTCGCAAGCAAGGCCATGCCTGAACTGGGGGGGGAGGCCAGGGTGCTTACCGCATATTTTACCGATATCCAGGGTTTCTCAGCTTTTTCAGAGATGCTCACCGCCCATCAACTGGTTGAATTGCTTAACGAGTATCTCTCAGCCATGACGGATATCATTGTAAGGGAGAGAGGGACGCTGGACAAATATGAGGGCGATGCAATTATCGCCTTTTTCGGGGCGCCTGTGCAGATCTCTGACCATCCATTGCGCGCGTGCAGGGTGGCTGTAACCATGCAGAGCACGCTCCTTAATTTGAGGGGCAAGTGGAAGAGCGAAAAGATAGGGCCTGGCAGCCCTGAACGAAACCTGAGGCATGTGCCTCCGGATCAATGGACGCCGGGGGATAAATGGCCCAAGATAGTGCAGGGGATGAAGATGCGGATCGGCATCAACAGCGGTGAAATGGTGGTGGGCAACATGGGCAGTTCCATGAGAAAGAACTATACGATAATGGGAGACTCTGTGAACCTGGCGGCCAGACTTGAGGCGGGCGCCAAGCAGTTCGGGATATATACCTGCGTGAGCGAATACTTATTGAATATGGAATATATAAATGAAAAGGGAGAGCTGGAAAGGGCGATGGATCAGGTGGAGGCCCGGTTTATAGACAACATCACTGTTGTGGGAAAGACGGAGCCTGTAAAGATATATGAGTTGTGCGCCATGAAAGGCGGTCTGACCTCTCAGGAAAAACAGCTCTTTGACATATTTGACAGGGGCATGCGCTGTTATCGCAACATGCTATGGGATGAGGCGATAAAGTACTTCAGGGATGCCCACAGGATTGAGAGGATATCGGACGGGGCAACAACCCCATCGGAGGTCTATGTCAGGAGATGCATGGCATTCAAAAAAACCCCGCCTGTCGGCCCCGGCGAGAAATGGGACGGGGTGTTCAGGATGACGAAGAAGTGAGCAAAACTTTTATTGCATAAATACTGATAAGCGTCTATCATCGCCCCATTCAGAGGTTCAGCTCCGGCAGTCATATGACTGCTGAGAAAAAGGATTAGATCCGGTAATAGGTGAACAGGTTTATAAAGGGCCTCTTTTCAGGAAGATGCAATAATTGAATGTCCTCGGATCTATCCCTTGCCCTGGTGTCAGTCCCTCGGGTTTTTCTGAGAAGGTTCCCTGATAAATCCATATATCAAAGAAGCGATGTGTTTTTCCAAGAGAGGCGGCCTGCTTTTTTAACGGAAGCCGTGTGTCTGAATTTACGATGAACAATATCTTTTTTGATATATCACCATGATGACAGAAACCGGGGGTGGCTGATTTTTTTAAGATACAAATTTAGAGATTATCAGGAGGAAGCATTAATGAAAAAAAGATTGGTAGCATTGTTTCTCGCCTCCCTGTTGTTTTCACTTGTTTCAAATGCAGTGGCCCAGGACGAGGATCAGAAAATCATTACAAAGTTTTACGGACAATTATGGTTCAATACCGATTACGAGGTCCAGGATTCCAATGCATCCGGCATGGGCCACAGGGATTCGGATACGACATTCGGTTTTGACGAGGCCTTCACGCGCTTCGGCGTATATATTTATTACGGAAAGTTTACTGGCCAGGTAGAGGTAAGGCCTGTGTCCGGCTCGCCTTTGAGGCAATGGGGAGGCGAATATGATTTCGGCGGATACAAGGTCTTTATAGGGAATGCATACACCCCAATTTTCATCAGGTCGGACCTGATGGGGAGAAATGACATGTCATATCTCCAGTATATGGGAGTAACCCCCTATATCAGGAGACAGATGATCCAACTGACCATGCCGGCAGGGATAGGGACGCTAAAGGTGGCGGCCATAAAGCCAGTCGCCAAGAGGGTTGTGGATGCAAAGGGGACCTGGGTTGAAGGACCGCCCGATGTGCAGGTCTATGCCACTGACACGGATATAACAATACCCAAGATAGAGGCGAGTTACGAGATAAAAAGCCCGGTGGGCGATTATTATCTTTCCGGAGGCTATCTGCAGACCGGTGAGACACTAAAGGCGACAAATGAGTCCTACGATATCAAGTCCTATTATCTGGGGGCCTGCGCAAGCAACACCTTCGGCCCTTTGACCGTCAAGGCAAGCGGCTATCTGAGTCAAAACGGCTCTGAATATGATGATGAGGGCGCGGCGCTTTTATCTGCCGTATATAACACCTCAAAAGATACTATCGAAGACGCAACCGGGTTTGGGTATCACCTGGCAGCCTCATATAAGATAAATGAAAGATATTCAATCCAGGGCGGTTATGGGTCCGTACACTGGGAGGTTGCGAATGCGACAGCAGGGCTTCCGGACAATGAGGAGGATAATGCCATGTATTATGTGAATATGCCTATCCGGTTCGGACAAAAGCTTTCGTTTACCTTGACCCCGGAGATATGTTTTTTTGATAATAAGGAAAAGAAGGCAGGCAATGTCATAACAGATCAGGGCAAAAAGAGATACTACGGCATCACATCTGTGATCAAATTTTAAGGGCCTGAATTTCGGCAGGATAAGCGTCCGGTGCAAATCCGCACTGTCTATGGGCAGGGCGGATTTATTGCAGTTAAAGAGTTTAATCCACGTTTTAGAATGTCTTGGCGCTGTCCAGCAGCAGGGTGACAGGGCCGTCGTTTAACAGATGGACATCCATCATCTCCTGGAATCTTCCCGTGGCGACCCTGACCCCTTTCCCCCGCAAAAGATCTATAAAATATTCATACAGCTCATTTGCCCTTTCAGGCCTGGCGGCCTTTGCAAAGGAAGGCCTGCGGCCCTTTCTGCAATCGCCCCATAATGTAAACTGCGACACCACAAGTGCGCTTCCCTTGATATCCAGTAGTGAAAGATTCATGAGGTCTTTTTCATCTGAGAAGATCCTCAGGTTTGCTGTTTTGTCTGCAAGGTATTCAGAGTCCTTTTCAGAGTCCTCCCCGCCCACGCCGAGAAAGACCAGGAGCCCCTGATCGATCTCTCCCACCGTCCTGCCTGCTATGTCAACCCTTGCATTCCTTACCCTCTGAACTACTGCGCGCATTTTCACCTCGCATTTAAATACTCATAAGCATGTTGCCAATCCGATAAAAACCTATTATCTTAACGCCATGAATCCTTCTATCATACTCATAAATCCCTGGATCTACGACTTTGCCGCCTATGACCTCTGGTCCAAGCCCCTGGGGCTTCTATATATCGCAGGTTATCTTAAAAAGCTAGGATTTGATGTCCATCTTATCGATTGCCTTGATGTCTATCATCCGGGGATGGAGACCGGCGTTTCCGGCCATCATGCAACCCGCCGCAGGTACGGCACGGGAAAATACTGGAGGCAGCCGATTCCTGCGCCTCCGGCCCTGAGTCACATCAAAAGGGCCTATAACCGATACGGCATCACTAGAGAACTGTTTATTAAGGAACTGCAAAAGATACAGGCGCCTTCCGCCATCCTTGTCACGTCCCTTATGACATACTGGTATCCCGGCGTAGTCGAGGCAATCTCTATTGCAAAAGATTTACATCCTGGCGTGCCTGTGATCCTCGGCGGCATATACGCAAGGCTTTGCGCGGATCATGCAAGGAAATTTTCCGGGGCCGATTATGTCTCGACGGGGACATTCCTGCCGGATATGGGCTCAATATTGAATCTTTTAAAAGATTTCAATGTCACGCCCCCTCGAACGCCCGCAGGTGATAGCTCGCCCCTGTACCCTGCCTTTGGTCTCCTGAATA
>Ga0153915_10000349_pt1 | contig 42228 bp, 37 predicted proteins | sample Opewatmetagenome_2_FD_107003 | JGI IMG/M metagenome (GOLD analysis project Ga0153915, IMG submission 107003) | Freshwater wetland microbial communities from Ohio, USA - Open water 3 Core 3 Depth 3 metaG | ecosystem: Environmental > Aquatic > Freshwater > Wetlands | place: USA: Ohio, Lake Erie...
GGGTAAGGATGTTATTTCAAAAGCCAGAGATCACACCCATAAAATCTTCCGCCTTCAACGAAGCCCCGCCAATCAGTCCGCCATCTACATCAGGATTGGCAAACAACTCCCTGGCGTTCTTAGCATTACAGCTACCACCATACAAGATGGAGCAATTATCAGCGACAGCAGCACCATAATTTGCTTTCAGTACGCTGCGGATGTAAGCATGTATTTCCTGAGCCTGTTCAGCCGTTGCCGTTTTGCCAGTACCAATAGCCCAAACAGGTTCGTAGGCCAGTACAATCCTGCCAAAATCTCCGGCACTCAGATCAAACAAGGATTCCTTGATTTGTTTTTCTACCACCTGGAATTGTTTGCCGGCTTCGCGTTCTTCAAGGACTTCGCCAATGCAGAAGATGGGAGTCAAACCGTTTTCCAATGCCAGACCAACCTTGGTTCTGAGTATTTCATTGGTTTCACCATAGTATGCACGACGTTCTGAGTGACCGAGTATGACATATTGAGCACCGGTGGATTTTACCATGGTGGCAGACACTTCTCCGGTATAGGCACCAGAAACATGGTCGGCACAGTTTTGGGCAGCCACACCCAGTTTGGCTGGATTAACGGCAGCACAAACAGAGGCCAGATGAACGAAAGGCGTCCCGATGACCACGTCGCAGTTGACGGTGTTGGAGGCAAGGATATTATTCAGTTCTGTTGCCAGGGCAATGCCTTCCTGCAGGGTTTTGTTCATTTTCCAGTTACCTGCTACAATGTTTTTTCTCATTTGATTAATAGTATAAAATTTAACTTATTTAGTATGATGTAATGGATTTAGCAGATGAAAATGTTTGAGTCGTGCCAGTTGCCCTGTCCGTAACAGATAAAAAAACAACAAAGGAAAAGCAAAACAAACAACGGTAAGACCAAGCACACGGAGGATATTCTGTTTCCGCATCCGACCGATGGACGATTCGTTCAGTGGCTTATCCAGATTTTTAAATTCAGGAATATCCCTGAACGACCATTTCCGGTAAACCACACCATTCTTTAACAAGACCAGCCCCGGATTGGTCCGGATCATGGTTGTCAGCAACCGATCGTCCGATGCACAAAATTCAACATCCGAATCGTACTCATATTGCCACTCTTCGATAGCTTCAGGGGCCGAGCTGGTCAGTCCATAAAAAGCATAATCATATTGACGGGCATACTTATAAGCATTCACGGCATCTGTTACGTGTTGTCTTTCTGATGTTTCAAGTTTAGGAGATACAAACAAAAATACATAAGAGGTGTCACGTAAAATGCTTTCCGTTAAATCACCCAGGGAAGGATGTAAGATTGCCAGATTACTGATGACTGGTTCATCGCCCTTACGGATCAATACCTGTGTCCTGTCAACATAATTCCATCCGGAACCACTTGCAGGTAAATTCCCTGCTGTAACTATTTTCCTGACACCATCCTTCTCGTATGTAAAACGGTATTCAATCGAATCGGTCACAGCTGTTTCCGGTAAATGGGTCAGTTCATACAGATCATTACCCGTTTTAAATGGCATGAAGTCAATTAAGGGTTGATGCCTATAGGAATGAATGGATAGCAACAAAGAGAAAATCAGGCACCAATAGCTGCACCAACGTCCAGTCCGCCTTCCATAAAAAGACAGTGCGGAGTCCCTGCATCGCAAATACAGTATGGCAAATGACAGTAAAACACTATTTTTAATAAACGTCTCCCAGTTGGTCAGTTTAACGGCATCGCCAAAACAGCCGCAATCTGATACCGGGTTGGCAATGGCCAGGTATAAGGTAAACGGTGTCATGATGGCCATGAACAACAAGACCAACCAACCCGCTGTTTTTTTCCAGATACCAAGTATCAGCCAAAAACCCAGCAAGAACTCAAAAAGGCCTTGTCCAACAGCCAACAGCAAAATAAAGGCATGTGGCATGTCCACGCCGAACGCGACGGCGTAATCCTCCATCTTTATGGTTGATCCTACAGGATCGATAACCTTGACAAATCCTGAAAATAAAAAAATGGAGCCCAACAGTAGTTGGATAACAGGTATTCCGATTTTTCTCAGTATGGTCATGCTGTCACGAATACATCAGTCTTCATCGTCCAACCGTATCAGCCCGAAAACGGCATAATTTATCATATCCAGGTAATTGGCATCGATACCTTCGGACACCAGCGTTTTACCGGATAAATTCTCAATTTGTTTGGTGCGGTGCAGCTTCATCAGTATCAGATCTGTATAGGATTGGATGCGCATGCTTCGCCAGACTTCATCGTAATCGTGATTTTTGTCCATCATCAGCGATTTAGCCCAGGCAAGTTTTTCATCATACTTCCTGAGTGCTGCTTCAGGTGTCATGTCCAGTTGTTCGGAGTAACCAAGTTCAAGTTGAATCAAGGCAATCGCACCATAATTGACAATACCCTGAAGCTCGGTACGAATATCTTCCGGCACTTTGGATTCGCCTTTTATTTCGATGCTTCGTATCCTGTTGGCCTTGATAAAAAGCTGATCGGTTACAGATTCAGGACGAAGGATGCGCCAAGCTGCACCATAATCATGAAGTTTGCGGGAATAAAGGTTTCGGCATTGAGCCACGACGGCATCAAATTGACTGCTGGTATCGGCCATAAAGCATTAATTAGCTTGTTCAGGCCACAAAAATAACAAAAAACGATGAAATATCAAGACAATCTCAAACGTTGTCCGGGCCTGATGGTGGAAGACGCTTTAATGTTGTTGAGCTTGCACAGTTTCGAAAGAGAGATACCATTCTTAGAGGCAATTCTTCCCAGGTTGTCGCCTTTTCTGACAGTATAATAGGATAAATTCGAATACTTGGAAGCAGTGCCCGTACGGCCAGTATAATTGCCGGAATAGCGCATACGCTCTTCAAACGTTTTATCCTTGATGACGTAGTATCTGTTGTTAAGGGGCATGTAATCTGTAAAGCTGAACATCTTGGCCGGATTAATGGGATTACCCATGATACGCGTCTCAAAATGCAGGTGCGAACCGGTTGAACGGCCTGTATTTCCACCGAGAGCGATGGGATCGCCGGCTTTGATTTCCTGATTGGGAGCTACCAGGAATCGTGACAAATGGCCGTAAATTGTTTCCAGGCCATCCTTGTGACGAAGCACCAGATAATAGCCATAGCCGCCTCTGTTATATTGTCGCACCCGCACCCTACCGGAAAAAGCCGCACGAATGGTATCACCAATCTGAACTTTCAGATCAATGCCATTATGGAAACGCCTTCTGCGCGGACCAAAATTGGACGTTACATAACCAAGACAGGGGGGATAGTATTCACGGCAATCGATGGCAAAACTGTCTTTCAGGCTTTTCAGATCAACACCGTACGGATTGACTTTTGTTTCGCTCCAGTTTTCGTACAACCCCTCGTAAATATCACCTTCTTCCTCCTCTTCTTCCAGCATTTCTTCCATGATAACAGAATCCAGCAACGAATGCCTTTTGTCATACGAAATATTCACCGCGTATCTGTCCTGGGCGGATAAAGGTAAAACATTAAGTAGTAAAAGCAGTGCTGAAATTCCCTTGAAATGCATCCCTTAAATTTGTTTTTAATGTGGAAAAACTGACGTTTTTAATTTCCTCAGTTGTCAAATATAAGTTTTTATTTTTGAAAACCAAGCAAACTCCTATGTTTTTTTAGATTTCATTAACTGATTACGCCCCAGTTGACAGATTGCGCAAAACGTTTTTTCAGCTGGGAATTCATCAGCAGATGATCACCTGATGATAGGTCGGGATCAGCATCCAGGATGCTTCTGGCAAGGGTTCTGACATGTTCGGTCAATTGTTGATCCCTGGCCAGATTGGCTATTTTCAAGTCAAATGGAATGCCACTTTGCTGCGTCCCCTCCAAATTGCCAGGTCCACGCAATTTCAGGTCTGCTTCAGCAATTTCAAAACCATCGTTGGTTGAACAAATGATGTCGATGCGTTTACGACTTTCTTCCGAAAGCTTATAAGAAGTCACCAACATACAATAAGACTGGTCTGCACCACGTCCCACCCTTCCACGCAACTGATGTAACTGTGACAGGCCAAAGCGTTCTGCACTTTCAATAAGCATGACGGTCGCGTTAGGGACGTTTACACCCACTTCAACAACAGTTGTAGCTACCAGTATCCTGGTTTTGCCGGTCAGAAAGGCTTGCATCTGCGCATCCTTCTCTGCCGGCTTCAGTTTGCCGTGTACCATACCGACCGCTACACCAGGGAAAGCTTCCTGTATATGTATATAGCCTTCTTCCAGGTTTTTATAATCTGATTTCTCCGACTCCTGAATCAATGGATAAACGACATAAATCTGCCGGCCAGCTGTCAGCTGTTCCCGCATGAAAGCATACATGGGAGCCCGCTTGTTATCGAACTGGTGAACAGTTTTGATCGGTTTCCGTCCTGGAGGCAATTCATCAATCACTGAAACATCCAAATCGCCATAGACTGTCATGGCTAGTGTACGAGGAATGGGTGTCGCTGTCATGACCAGCACGTGAGGGGGCATGTCGTTCTTACGCCAAAGCTTTGAACGTTGCTCTACACCGAACCGATGCTGCTCGTCAATAACCACCAGCCCCAGGTTGTTGAACTGTACTGTTTCTTCAATTAAGGCATGCGTACCGATCAGCAGTTGAACCTCACCTGAGCGGAGCCCTTCATGCAGGATTTTTCTGTCTTTTGGTTTTGTGGAACCAGTCAACAGTCCTACCTTCACTTCCATAGTTCCCAGCATTGACAGAATTGTTTCATAATGCTGATTGGCAAGAATTTCCGTCGGAGCCATGATCGTGGCTTGAAAACCATTGTCTGCAGCAATCAACATAGACATTAACGCCACCAGTGTCTTGCCACTGCCCACATCACCTTGTAACAACCGGTTCATCTGCCGCTCTTTTCCCAAATCACTGCGAATTTCTTTCAATACCCGCTTCTGAGCATTGGTCAGCTCATACGGAAGATACTGGTGATAAAAGGTATTGAACAATTCTCCAACCCGCCCGAAGGGATAACCACGGTATCTTTTTTCTCGTTCCTTAGTATATCGAAGGATGTGAAGCTGCAGGTAAAACAGTTCTTCAAAAGTGAGCCGGTAGCGGGCTTGTTTCAGCAATGTCTGATTGGTTGGCAAATGCATTTGCAGCAGTGCATCATGCAGGGGCATCAGCTTATGTGTGGCGAGAAAACTTTGAGGCAACGACTCCGGAATCCGCTCCTGAATAGATCGTATGAGATTGGTCTGAATCGTATGTATAGCCTTCGAATTCAGATAATGCGATTTCATCGTTTCCGTCGTATTGTAGAAAGGTTGCAGGCCTGCCTTTGGATAACCCTGTGTTTCATTCAGTGTTTCAATATCAGGATGAGCAATGGAAAGCTGATGGGCATAGACGGAAGGCTTGCCGAAAACAATGTAGGTTTCGGCCAGTTTATATTTTCCTTCGAGGTACTTCAAACCCTTGAACCAGACCAGTTCGATGATACCGGTTCCATCTGAAAAAAGGGCTTTCATTCGCTTTACACGTCCGGTTCCCACGGTTTCAAAAGAAAGAAATTTTCCTTTTATCTGTACGTAAGACACATCGGATGTTAATTCGGAAATTTTGTGAAACCTTGTCCGGTCAATGTATTTATAAGGAAAATAATACAACATATCCTCCTGACTAAAGAGCTTGAGATCCTTCTTCAGCAGTTCAGCCCGGGCTGGTCCGACACCGGGGATGTATTTGAGATCACTCTTGGCCAGATCCAGCACCGTTACAGTTTATTATGCATCAGGTTATAAAAAAATGTTGCAAGTTGCAGGTCAATTGGTTCCGTAATCTTGATGTTCATACGGTCTCCTTCTATCAACCTGACAGGTATACCGGAGGCTTCAGCAACGGTTGCGTCATCGGTATAATCATTTCCTGGAGCCTGTTGATAGGCTTTCTGAATCAGCTCCGCCATAAATACCTGGGGCGTTTGTACCAACCGGTAACCATCTCTCGGAACCGCCACGCTATGGTCTCCATCCACGTGTCTCAGACTTTCAATTACACCGGAAACAGGTATAGCTGCACCGTAACGATGGGCAGCCTGATAACAACGACGGATCAATTCAGAAGTCACCAAAGGCCTGACACCATCGTGAATGGCTATTAACCCGTTTTTTCCGGCAAGGGCCAGCCCGTTTTTAACCGAATCAAAACGGCATTCACCGCCAGAAGCCAGCTTGTGCGGTATTTGGAAGGCATGTTCTTTACATAAAGAACGCCAGAATTCCCGCTGGTTATCAGGTAAAACAAGAATCAGTCCGATGCCAGGATCTGTTTGGTAGAATGCCTGAAGGGTATGCATCAGTAACGGTTTCCCTTCCAGCATCAGAAATTGCTTGGGAAAAGCAGCCCCCATACGGAGCCCTTTGCCTCCTGCCATTATTATGGCATATTTTGGTCTGTTTTTATTCATGACCGTTATCCTTACGCCTTCAGTTGTTCGAAAACCTGTTTGATTTCCTCATCGGTCTCGTATAATTTCTGCTTGCAGGCTTGTAATAACTCGACGGCCCGTTTGACCTGACGGCCCATTTCATCGATGTCAGGATTATTCTTTTCGAGTGAAGCAAGAATCTGTTCCACTTCCTGCATGGACTCGTTGTACGAAAACTTTTTAACGCTCATCGTTGCTATGTTTTGAATTGATTGTACTTGTTAACGTGCCATCAGTAAGTATTGTCTCAAGACTGAAACCGATAGGTATATCCTTGACCGAACGGATAATCTTACCGTTGTGCAAGGTAAGGGAAAATCCTTTTTTCAGTATCTTTTCCGGAGAAAAAGCCAGAATGGATTGTTCCAGCCATTGACCTTTCATCTTTTGCTGAGCCAGTACTGTCTGACATTGCATGACTAATCGTGTTATCAGCAGGTTGGCATGTTGTCCCGATTGCATTAGAGAACGGGCTGACACCTGCTTTAATCTGGACAAGTCGCGTTCCGAATGAAGCAGCTCTCCACGTATACGCTCCTGTACGAGTGTTGTAAGCCTTCCTGGCATAGCATACAAGGCTAACTTGCTGGTTTCCATAACCTGCCCAACTCGTTTTAACAGACGTTCTGCATCAGCATCCAGTCGCCAGGCTTGTTGTGAAAAAGTGCTGATTAACTGTTCGGCAGCAGCTGTCGGGGTTTTGACCGATGTATGGGCAACCCTGTCTAAAATAGAATAATCCTTATCATGCCCCAGACCAGTCAGAATCGGCTTGGGGAACTGAGTACAATAATAACACAGGTCATATTCGTCGAAACAACTAAGATCTGCTACAGCACCACCACCCCTGATGATGACCACCACATCCACATCCATGTTACTGTCATTGATCCTGTCCAGGGCCTCGATAATCGACCGGGCCGCTCCTTCTCCCTGCATCGTGGCTGGAAACAATGCCGTATAAAAAACAAAGCCATAACTATTTTCTGTTAACTGTTTTATGAAATCCTGATAACCGGCAGCAACCGGTGAAGAAATGACCGCGATCCGCTGAGGTAATTCAGGCCATCCAAGTTCCTTGTTTTGGTCAATCACTCCTTCTTTTTCCAGCTTTATACGTATTTCCTGACGACGCATAGCTTGATTGCCCAGCGTGTAGGAAGGATCAATATCCTTGATAATCAAACTAAAACCATACAACTCATGAAAGTCAACCGACACTTCTGCCAGTATCTGATGACCAGGCATCAGCCGGGAACCGGTTTGCTGTGCAAAATAAGGCCCCAGTTCCTGCCAGACAGTTGCCCAGATGGTCGCCCTGGCTTTAGCGCAAAGGGTATCCTGGTTATCTTTTTTTTGAATCAATTCCAAGTAACAATGCCCGGAGAAATGTTCCTTGCATTCACTCACCTCGGCCTGTACCCAAAATGTATCAGGAAACGATCGTTTCAAATCGTTTCTGACCATTTTGTTCAATTCAAGGAGCGTGAGTGTTTTCATGCGTGTCCTCATTTAGTTGATCATGACTTTCTGACTGATTTGCCGGATTCCTTTTTTCAGGAACGTGATGATGTATAAACCAGATGGCAACGATGAAACATTGAGAAAATGGTATTGACCGCTAAACGATGTTTCCATCACTTTTATACCTGACAAATCACGGATAATACAGGTAACCTGTTCTCTTGATTCGGTGAAATTAACCAGGTAAAGCCGGTCATAGGCAGGATTCGGGTAACTATACAACGTTGGAAGGGATTTTCTGACAGGCGTTTCATTCATCGCCAGCCAAATCCTGCAGGCATTGGGAATGCCGTAACCTACTAATGCATCGGGAGTATCAGCGTTGTCCCCAGAGTTCTGTATCAACCGGGTTAACTCCTGTGCAGAAAGAGCCGGAAAAGCTTGCCACAAACAAGCTGCCATACCGGTGATAATTGGTGCCGCTAATGAAGTGCCGCTACCAACAGCCAGAATGCCACTTCCATTGATAACAGGCACATTATAACCCAATGCAGCCACATCAGGTTTGATGCGTCCGTCAGCTGTAGGACCCACAGAGCTGAAAGAACAGTACTTGCGATTGGCATTTACCGCACCAACAGTCAATACTCCAGCCACATCAGCCGGGAAAGAAATCTGCTTCCAATCATTTTCGCCATCGTTTCCAGCACTACAAACCAATAGCAATCCCTTATTAACAGCTTTTTTGGCAGCCTGGCTGATAAAGGCCGTTTGACCGTCCAACTGGGCTGTCGTATAGGATATGCATGGTGACTGAAACAGCGTGTACCCCAGGGAAGTAGTGACAATATCTGCCCCTAAACTGTCAGCCAGCTCCACGGCGGCTATCCAGTAATCTTCCTCAATCGGATATTCGGTGCTTACTTCCTCGGAACGTAACAGGCAATAATCAGCTTCCGGTGCTGTCCCTGTAAAGGTATACAGGCTATCGGCGGCCATAACAGACAACACGGCTGTACCATGATAGTTTTCTTGCCAGATGGACGAAGGAGGATACACAAGATCTTTAGTCATCTTCAGTTTCAGCTTTTTGAACCAGGACATGGTATTGACATTCAAAAAGCCACAATCCACCACGGCAATACAGATGCCTTCCCCTTTATAACCGGCTGTGTGCAATGGCTCCAGTCCAATCATTTCGGTCTGCGTGGCTGCACTGCCATAAATAGCAAGAGAATCCGTTTGTAATCGTTCGGGCATTTTTCGGAGTGTGGGTAACGCATCACTCCCCGATGAAAGATTGGCCCAAACCAGCTGAACAGAGCGCACATAAGGCAATGCCCTCAAAACACGCGCGGTTGAAGAATCAGAGACAGAAACCACCACGCTGTTCATCCAGCGTGACTGACTGACAACCTTAAAACCGGCCCTATCCAGCTTCAACAGATAATCCCGGCTTAATGGATAATCCGTGGAATCAACCGGTATGTCATATAAAGCCCGCCGGTTAAGTGCTTTTTCAGACAAAGCAGGAACTAGTTCTCCGACAAGAGTCGAATCCTGTTTGTCAGTCAACAGGACACGATAACGCCATGCATCAGTTGTAGCTTCCGACAATAGCGCACACACCAGAAAAACCAGCAGGAAAGAGCCTTTTAACCTCATACGACCATATCTGACTATTGAAGCTCCTCACGGAAATTTATACAAATATATAAAAAATCCCTCCCAAAGCGGGAAGGATATCGATGTTAATCGCCTTATAACTATACTATCGCCTTATCAACACCACCGCCGAAGCAGAGATGCCCTCTTCCCTGCCAGTGAATCCCAGTTTCTCACTCGTCGTTGCCTTAATGGAGACAGCATCAGGTTCAATGCCCAGCAATCCGGCCAAACAAACCTGCATGGCGGGAATATGGCCTTTCAGCTTAGGTCTTTCGGCACAAACAGTCGCATCAACATTGTTAACCCGCCAGGCTTTTTCAGCCAGCAGACCAATGGTCATTCCCAGTAATAATTTACTGTCAATACCTTTGAATTCAGACGAAGTATCCGGAAAATGGTACCCGATGTCACGCAAACCGGCAGCCCCCAGCAAGGCATCACAAATGGCATGAATCAACACGTCTGCATCGGAATGGCCCAATAAGCCTTTTTCATGAAGAATTTTTATTCCCCCGATCCAAAGCTCCCTGTTTTCAACCAGGGCGTGAACATCGTAGCCATATCCAACCCGAAAGTCCATAATTTAATGGCCGGTGAGCATCCGGATACCGTCTATATCGAACGCAAGTGAAAAACGCAACGTTTTATCCAACGGATTGCTTTGAGACTGAGATACCAGGTAAGAAGCATCCAGACGGAACATACTCATCTTGAAACCAGCACCAAACGTGAAGTATTTCCGGTTTCCTTTGTATTCATGTTCAAAATAATACCCGCCACGTACAAAAAACTGATCATTGTAGGCATATTCAGTACCAAGTGACCAGTATATTTCCTGCAACTCTTCCCTGAGACCGTTGGGAGCATCTGTAAAAGAAGAAAAAATGGCCTCGATGGAAGAAATATCTTCACCATAATCGGTTGAGTCCTGTGGTGTGGGCACCAGCAGTTTATTGATATCAGCCGAAAAGCTGAGTTTATTGTAATCATCCAATGGATAGTTCAGTGATGCACCTATACGCAAGTTGGCAGGCAGGAAATAATGAGAATTACCACCATCATAAGATATCTTGGTACCTATATTGGAGATATCAAAACCAAGGGCCAGTGATCCGCGCTCCCTGCCAAAATAAACAGGCGTATTGTAGTAGCCGGCAATGTCGGCAGCAAACGCGTCGCCTGCCGGGTCATCGCCACTCATCAGATCAGAAACGATGTAGCGTAACGACACACCCATGGAAAAAGACTCGGACAGCAACCGTGAATAGGCCATATCAATTTCCATTTCGTACGGTTGAATGGAGTAGCCAGGATCATCCAGCATTTGTCGCAAAATCACTTCTCCCAGCGAAAAATAGCGTAGTGATCCACTCAAGGATTGCTTATCGTCAAGTTTATAATAACCGGTCAACGCAGCCAGATCAATATCGGAAGCCAACTGGGACAACCATGGCGTATAGGATAAAGCAAAACCAGCCTCGCTTTCTATAAAAGCATATTTTGATGGATTCCAGTACTGAGAATACACATCCGGATTGGTTGCAGCACCAATATCACCCATACCACTGGCTACAGCGTCCGGTGATATGCCCAATGAATAGACGGAGCTGGAAATCGGATTATAGGTATCTTCGGCAAAAGCCCAGCTGGAAAACAGCAAGATACCGGCTGCAAAAACACTCAGAAACTTCTTCATATAGGACATTCAATAACTCGGTTTAGAAAACAAACATACACAAAAAACTCAACGAAAGGCAATTTATTGTGGTAGAACCTGTATTTTTTCAGAAATTAAGGATTGACCACCATCGGAGTCAGTCATTAATACCTGACAGACATATATGCCGCCCATCGACTCAATTCCATTGTTTCCCGTGAGATTCCATTCAAACACATCGCTGATGGTTTCTCCGGTCTGCATATATTGTGAATCGCTCCAGACTTCCCGTCCCAGTAAATCAAAAATAGTCAGTTTAACAGTAACGGATACATCCGGTCTGTCATGACAGAACCGGAACAACATACCATCGGATTGACGGACACAAATCAGGTTGGATAATTTTGGCGTAGTGCCAGGAATCACCTGGAACGCCAGTTGTTGAGTATTGGAATTATTCTGAACATCCCACGCCCTGAAACTCAATGTATGTTTTCCGGCTTCCATCTCTGGCAACACATACTGCACTGTTCCCGATTTATAACTGCCGATATCAGCCATATAATAGCTATTCAGTGAATAGGTCTGATCCGGATCATCATCGATTACCAGTTGAAAATCATGCCCGATACCGTTGCCAGATGTATTCAAACCACTTTCATCGGCAATGCGGGCAATCAGGGTCGGTGTCTCATTGGAAGCATCTCCCTCCTCATAGGTTGTATCATTCAGGAACAACCGGATATCAGGGCCGATTGTATCGGATTCTGCAGTAACGTCAGTGCCCCCCAGCGCAAACTGTTCAAAATAGCCCTGCGCTTCATTGGTCCCGTCGTTGTCACAAGCATACAAATTGATACGTCCCTTTTCAAACGAGTATTGAATATCTTTCGGTACAACAAACGTAAACCGGAAAGTACCGTTTGAAACGCTGTCCTTGCCAGAGAACAAGACTTTCGTCCGGTCATAATACGTGAATATCTCTGCGTCATTGCTGCCCAGCGTTTTTACCAGTGTCTTTGCATCCAGAACAGTCGGATAAACCAGCCCGTTGAAGTCGGATGCGAAAGAACCATCTTCTGCATAGACGGCTCCTGTGATAGTCACCTGACTAAGTGCCTGAAAGGTATCGATTGCCGCTGAAACAGGTACATCATTGACATGCGTTACTGCAACCGAATACTCCGGATAAGCCAGCTTCAAGGCCGGATCGCCAATCAAAGTGAAGCTTAGTTTGTTCTTGTCGTTTTTCAGTGATTCTGAGCTTTTGGTCAGGTGCATAATATCACCCAGTGTGTACCGTGTTCCATTGTGTTTGGAGAAAATGTTCTCTGAAAAGCTTTTATTGATGGTAAAATTGTTCGATGAATAAACAATGCGTGTTGTGGTAAACAAGGCTATGGCACCTCCCTTGGCATTCAGAAAAGCCGATTCTCCACCAGATTCGTCAGGAGCGTCATACCTGGTGAAGTCACAGGTTGCTGTAACCCAGAGAGGCAAACAGGTATTGGTCATTGACTTGACTTCAGTTTGTGTCAGTATCTTCTCTTCGGACCACTCCGTCGTCGATCCGTGACCTGTATAATTCAGCATCAGCAATCCCATATCGAGTAATTCAGCAAAACGGTTATTGCCATCCGGAATGGTTGCACCTGAAGCTGAAGTAACCTTCTTGTAGGCATCCACATAAATCCGGTTAACCATAAACTGAGGATAGCTGGACTCAACCGTCGAAGCCAGCGACTCGGCCTGGGACATGTGAATATTTTCGTCACCATCATCAGCCAGATAAAGCAACCGGTTTTTCCAGGATCCTTTACGCTTGTTCTTCAGGTAATTCAATGTTTTGTCTACCGTTGCCTCGGCCTGTGCAACAGTATGAACAGGAAAACGGCCGACACCAATATCCAGCTTGGCAGAAGAGAGACTGGCTCCTTCAGAATCGTCCAGGAATCCGAAATAATCATCGGTCACGAACGATGTGGTTCCTTCAATACTCTCAGCCGATTGATACGTCAACAACCAGTTTGATTTTGAGATAGCTTCTGAAAAAGCTGAAGACACCAACCTGTTATCATATACCCCGCCACCGAACAGCAACAGATAATCAGGCAGTTCATCATCTGTTGCTGCTCTGTCATAATATAATTTCATCAGGCGCCGGTAGGCCGTAGCATCGGGTGTGCCAGACGAAAATTCATTGTACACTTGCTCGGGTGTCGCAACCAAAACACTCAATCCGTCAGTGGATGTATGTGCTTCAGCTACCCGGACAGCTTGCTCTGTAAATGCCGAAGGCGCAATGATCACCATATCCGGTTGATAACCATGGAGATTTTGATTGGCTACACTGCCTTCTATCGTCGGTTTGGGTACAGAGCCATTCAGATTGACACAGACATATTCTTTTAGTGAACTGGCCGAGGCATCAAAAGAATAACTGGTCTCTGATAAATTTCCGTTCATCATGATCATCGCCGCCGGACTTGTCACGTCAAAAACCCGGGTAGCAGCATCAGCGTTTTCTAGAGTGAAACGGGCAATATTAGTCGTCCCTACACTAACCGGATCCCTGAAGACAAGCGGTTCATCGCCAACCTTTAAAAATTTTCTGACATTCAGAATAATATAGTTTAGGAAAGCTCTGGAAGTGGACGAACTTCCGGTTTTCACGTAATTCAGTTCCACATTAATCGTCTCTGATGTAGGCCAGAAAGACACCGTTTTACTGGAGGCTACTCCATAGGTATAACTATTGGAAGAAGATATAGCTCCCATGGACAGGGTGGAAACGTTGGCACCATCAACTGAGACATAACAATAAGAAGCAGTTGTGTTGTGAGCCACACATTCCGTTCCAATGTAAGCTATCTGTGTTGTATCAACATCAGGAACATTGAAAGTAAAGGTTGGCGAGGGTGTGGTTATAAGATCTTCTCCGTATAATTCACGACCCGTTCCGCTACCGGCAACCGATTCCCCCAAGTTTACCAAATCGTTTTCATGAAGCAACAAATCGGTATAGCTGGACACATATTTATTGGGTGTTCCGGTAAATGTGGCTGTCTCAGCCGTTAAAGTACCGCCCTCTCGTTCTCCGATAAAATAATATGCTTTATCTGAATAATGGTTTCTGGTTCGTGTAAAAAGGTAGCCGCTCTTTGCCCAGGATACTGGTCCCCTGGCATAAAACAGTATAAAATCTCCCTTGTTAAAAACACTATCGGTTCCGGTTTCTTTCCAGACAGCCACCTCCGGCAAATCATCAGTATAAGAGGCTGTACTAAAATCTTCCCCTAACAAATTCCCTCCATATCCGTAAATCTGAACGTTCTCAGGATTGAGTCCCATCTTTACAATATCCTCATAGGATAATTTATAAAGCCCTGATTCTGTAACACTTAGCTTTTTCCATTTGCCGCTGGATAAAACAGACGAAGTGGTATACGTAATTGCAGCTCGTTGTGATACGGCAGCCATTCTATTGGGTTTTACTTCCCATTTAAACGAAAGCAGCCTGTAAAAGGAAGTACCTTTTCGGATATAGGGTATAAAGGACAAATCCAGCACCTGCTTCTTTTTTCGCTGTCCCTGTGAGACGACAAGTTGTATCGTGTCTGGAAACTCCTTAATAAGAGACTTCACCTGTTTAAGTTCTTCGGATGTCAGTTTACTATAAACAGGATAGGAGATGCTGACAGAATAACTGGTCGCTTGTTCTTCAGGACAATAAGTTTCAGAATAGACTGGTAAAACCGATCCTTCAGTATATACGGCACCCTGAAAATCAGACAAGCCATCAGCAGAAACTTCAAACCATTCAATCGACCGGTGATTATCAGCCACTGTGGAAAAACAAACAAGAAGAAATAAAAACAGACTGGTTATATACTTCATGGGAAAGACGTCTTTTTACCAATAAAGAACGAAACAAACAGGCTTTTCGTATATCACCTAATCCGTAAATCCAGTAATTTTCGTTCGCCCAAAAAACCCTCAAGATGGTCATTCAGGGAAAGTTTTCCTATACCGGAAGGGGTTCCGGTGTAAATCAGATCACCCGTCTTCAGCGTAAAAAAACGGGAAACGTATTCAATAATGGTATCAACAGAAAAAATCATGTCTGATGTTTGTCCTGTTTGAACGGTTTTACCATTAAGGTTCAAACCAAACGTAAGGTCCCTGATATCGCCAGCTTCCTTCAGCGGAATAAATTCCCCTACGACTGCTGATTGGTCAAATCCTTTGCAGATTTCCCATGGCTTTCCTTCGCCACGGAGTTTTCGTTGCAAATCCCTGGCTGTCAGGTCAAGTCCAACTGTTACCTCATCGTAATACCGGTGTGCAAATTTTGCGCTGATGCTCTTACCAAGTTTCTTTATGCGAACCACCAGCTCTGTTTCATAATCAATCTCGTCAGAAAAATCTGGTAGGAAAAAAGGCATATTGGCAGCCGGCCTTCTGGCTGTTGCTACTGTCAGCGAAGAATCTGGTTTGCTGAATATGACAGGTTCAGCCGGAACGGGATCGTTGAGTTCCAGCAGGTGTTTGCGGTAATTCATACCGACAGCAATAATCTTCATAGTAATTCTGTCATTGGTTTTCCAGCCTGTTGAACATTAAGGCCAGATGAGCGTAGATAGATGTATTTTGTACGACAATATCTTCTGGCATGTGAATCCTGAAAGGTGTAAAATTCCAGATAGCACGAATGCCTCCTTTCACCATTAGTTCAGCCACTTCCTGAGCCTTATCTACCGGTACAGTTAAAATACCGATGGAAATAGCCAGTTCTTCCTGCATACTGAAAAAATCATCAATATGACGAACAGGAATGCCATTTATAAATTGCCCCGTTAGCCCAGGATTAACATCGAAGCCTGCGACAATTTCCAGTCCATACTGAGAAAGACCATTGTCATGTAATAAAGCTCCGCCCAGACTGCCCACACCAAACAGAAAAGCCCGGTGAGCAAGGCGGAAACCAAGAAAGTTTTCCAGCACTTCCACCAGTTCATGTATATCATAACCGACTCTGGTCTTGCCTGAAACATTGATCAACGATAAATCTTTGGCGATTTGAGAAGCACTGACATTGATGGCACGTGCAATCTGAGTGGAAGAGATGTAACTCTCCCCTTTGACAGCAGCCAGTTTAAGATAGGCCAGATACCAGGGTAGTCGTCGCAACGTCGGTTCAGGAATACGTTCTGTTTCGATCATAGTTACAGGTTCTATCAGCTTCAATAGCAATCAATTTGCACAAAAATAATAAAAAAAATGATTTGAATCGATTTGATTTTGCCAGAGTGACAAATCCTCCTTACTTTTGAAAACAAATCAAGCTTTACAATCACTATGGGAAATAAAGACTGGAAAGATCAGTTAAACAGCCTGCTTCCCGAAGGACATGTTTCTCCGGATAGCATATCTCCTATTTCTAACATGTCACTTTCCGCTCGTCAGCAGTTTATCCTTCGTTTCGAAAAACGTAACGGTAAACCGACCACCATCATCAGCAATTTTCAAGGAACAACCAAGGAACTGGAAGAACTCGCCAGCGCGTTAAAGAAATACTGTAGCGCAGGCGGATCAGCCAAAGATGATGAGATTCTCATTCAGGGTGACGTTCGTCAGAAGGTGGTGACCTACCTGAAAAAAAAAGGTCATCTGATTAAAGGCGATTTTCAACGATAAACACTTTTTTCTGTTACGGTCAAAAAAAAAGCTGTCCTTTTAAGACAGCTTCTTTTTTGACAGCTATCCAGCTTATTCCATGTTCAGCGTCACACGCTTGAAATCAATAGCTTTCAGTTCTTTGTCAGCAGCAGTCATATACTGCTGAACATTGATTTTGCCATCTTTAATGAATGCCTGTTCAAGTAATGTGGATTCCTGATAGAATTTATTCAAACGGCCTTGGGCGATTTTATCAAGCATGTTTTCAGGCTTACCTTCTTCACGGGCTTTTTCACGACCAATTTCCAGTTCTTTTTCGATCATTTTAGCCGGTACGGAGCTACGGTCCAGGGACACAGGACTCATGGCAGCAACCTGCATGGCAACATCGCGTGCTACCTGATAATCAACATCCTTATTGAAAGCCACGACGGTAGCCAATTTGTTTCCCGGATGGATATATGAAATAGTGGACGCTGCATTTACAAATTCATAGAAATCCAACTCCATTTTTTCTCCAGTGATACCAATTCGTTCGGTAATCTTATCCTGAACAGTACGATCGCCTAATTTAAGATTTTTCAGTTCATCCAGGTTTGCCGGTTTTTGTGCCAACGCCAAATCCAGAACAGACTGGGTCAACGCGATGAAATCGGCATTCTTGGCCACAAAGTCAGTTTCACATTTCAAAGCAAGGATAGCGGCAAAACCACCGTTTATACCAGCCAGCACACAACCTTCGGATGCTTCACGATCGCTGCGCTTGGCGGCAACAGCCTGTCCTTTTTTACGAATGATTTCGATTGCTGCCTCCATATCGTTGTTGGCTTCAATCAACGCATTTTTACAATCCATCATCCCTGCTCCGGTCATGGTACGGAGTTTCGAGATTTCTGCCATAGTCACTGCCATAGTAATCGAATATTTAGTTATTAATGATTAGTGAGTAAAAAAACAATGTGCCAATATGCCTTCGTTCATCATCAAGCACATCAGCACATTGAAAAAATGAAAATCAGGCACTTATTCTTCGTCCTCTTTAATATATTTGGATGCCACATTTGCTTTGAGTGCTTCGGCATCGTCTTTCTGAATCAGTTCTTTCTTGGCCTTACCGCGACGTTCACGTTTAACAGGTACTTCAACCTTTTCGTCAGAGTCAGCAGCAGCTGTACTGTCAGCCTTTTCAATCTTGCGTTCTTCCAACCCTTCCTGGATAGCAGCACACAAAGTACCTACAATCACTTCGATGGACTTGGTGGCATCATCATTGGCCGGAATCAGGAAATCAACCATATTCGGATCGGAGTTGGTATCAACCATGGCAAATACCGGAATACCCAGACGCTGAGCTTCCATCACGGCAATCTGTTCTTTCAGGACATCAACAACCATCAGGGCTGAAGGCAGGCGGTTCAGGTCAGCAATGGAACCAAGGTTTTTTTCCAGTTTGGCACGCTGACGGGTTACCTGCAGACGTTCGCGTTTGGACATGTTATCAAAGGTACCGTCGGTCATCATCTTGTCGATGGTGGACATCTTCTTCACAGCCTTGCGGATGGTCGGAAAGTTGGTAAGCATACCACCTGGCCAACGTTCGATCACATAAGGCATATTGACTGAAACAGCCAGATCAGCCACTGCTTGTTTAGCCTGTTTCTTGGTAGCGACAAAAAGAATTTTCTTGCCCGCCTTGGCGATATTCTTAAGCGCATCTGCAGCTTCATCCACTTTGGCGACAGTTTTGTGTAAGTCTATAATATGGATGCCGTTGCGTTCCATGAAAATGTACGGTGCCATAGCAGGGTTCCATTTCCGTTTGAGGTGTCCGAAATGCACACCGGCTTCCAGTAATTGATCGAAATTTGTTCTTGACATGTTTGTTTGTTTTTTCGTTTACTTTCTGTTGGATTCATTCAATCGCCGGGTAGCTCGCTGGCAACTGCCGACCGAAGTCCCGGCCATTTAGATACTAAACGCTCTTTTCTTAAAAAGCAGTGGTATCAAAACATTAACGTTTACTGAACTGGAACCGCTTCCTGGCTTTTGGACGTCCCGGTTTCTTGCGTTCAACCACACGGGCGTCACGAGTCATAAAACCTTCAGAGCGCAAAGCGGACTTGTCATCAGGATTGATTTTAACCAGTGCACGGGCTATCGCCAGTCGCAATGCTTCAGACTGACCTTTGAAACCGCCACCATCCAGGTTGACACGAATATCATACTTTTCAGCTACACCTAACTTGTTCAAAGGTTGTTTCACAACATACTGAAGAAGGCTTGACGGAAAGTAGTTGTCCAGTGCGCGCTTGTTAATGGTTATGGTGCCATTTCCTTCGGTAACGAATACACGGGCAATCGCTGCTTTTCTTCTTCCTATTGCATTTACTGCTTCCATACTGCTTATTTAAGAGAATTTAAATCAATGTTTTTCGGGTTCTGTGCGGCATGCTGATGTTCACTTCCGGCATAAACGTAAAGATTTCCGATAATGGCATCACTCAATTTGTTTTTAGGAAGCATTCCCAACACAACTTTCCTGTATAATTTGAGAGGATCCTTGGCCAGCATTCTGGCAGGAGTTGTCTCGCGTTGTCCACCGGGATAACCCGTGTGGCTAAAATAAATACGGTCATTCCATTTGTTGCCCGTCATTTTTACTTTATCTGCATTGATGATAATCACATTGTCACCACAGTCAACGTGCGGAGTAAAGCTAGGTTTGTATTTGCCTCTCAGCAATTTGGCGACTTTTGCGCCCAAACGCCCCAGTACCTGGCCGGTTGCGTCAACCACAACCCACTCTTTTTGCACAGTAGCCTTATTCGCAGAAATGGTCTTGTAACTTAAAGTATCCACTGCTTAATGTTTAGTTGTTTAAAAACTCTGCTAACTCTTTGACAGCTATTGTTCAGGACACAATGAACGTTAATCTGCTAAGAATTAAAATCTTACACTCATTCTTGATAATAATCGGCCTGCAAAAGTACGGCGATTTTTCGGAATAACCAAAAAATGGAAGCAAATATCCCTGTGTTTTTCGGATTATTTTTGATAAAATCTGGTTGTTACGTTTTATTGAAAAACAGTAGCGTTTTATGCTCACCAACAGTCTTTACAGAAATATATTATCAGATGAAATCATCAGCAAATTTCAGACAATTGACCTTGAAACGATATGACAAGCTAATCAGGGTACTGCTGGCTTTATTGCTGGGCCTTTCAATTAGTGCCTGTGAAGACCCTGATGATCCTCAGCCAGAATATGGCGTTCAACCGATGTATGGTGTACAAACGGTAGTTAACAATGATTGAACCACGATAAAATGAAACAGCGCTTACTTCATTATTACGACAAATTAGTTGTAGTCCTGCTGGGCTTTTTCCCTTTTTTCAGTTTTACAGGTTGTGGCGATGAACCACGGTGCGAATATGGCGTACCCAATGCCGATTACATCCTGAAAGGTATAGTTACAGACAGCCTGACCGACACCCCTGTCAAAAATATTCGCGTCACACTAAAAGGCCGATATGAACCAGATACCTCCGATGATACTGTTTTTACAGATACAAATGGAAAATACAACTTTCAGTTTAACTCCTTCCCTTATGATTCGACAGCTTTTCAACTGAAAGTGGAAGATATTGACGATTCAACCAACGGTGGACCATACAATACAGAAGAAGTTACAGCCTGCGTACAACAAGCCAGCTGGGATTATTCAGAAGATGATGGAAGTTGGTACAGCGGGAAGGCAACAGTTACGACAGACATCAAACTGAATAAGTAACGCGTATCCAAACACCTTTCTGCCGTGAATCTGAAAAAGCGTCTTGCACTCGACCTTTACCGACAACATAAAAAGAATCTGACCAACCTGCACGAGTTGTCCTATCTGTTCTGGGAATGTACTCTACGGTGCAATCTGAGTTGTCTCCATTGTGGCAGCGACTGTACGCGGGAAGGAAAGACGCCAGACATGCCTGCTGACGATTTTTTAAAGGTGCTGGACAGCCTCATCCCTTCTATCAATCCCAATAAGACGATGATCGTCATCACGGGTGGTGAGCCTTTGATGCGCAAAGACCTGGCTGATGTGGGTCGCGAAATCTACCATCGGGGCTTTCCCTGGGGTATGGTAACCAATGGCTACGCGCTTACACCAGCCCGTTTCGAAACATTATTGATGGCTGGTTTGCGATCCGTCACCGTTAGTTTGGACGGGCAAAATGCCGTTTCTCACGATTGGTTCCGCAACAAACAAGGTTCCTGGGAAAAGGCCATCGATGCCATCACCCGCATTGCGGGCACTCCTAACCTGGTTTATGATGTGGTAACGTGTGTCAACCAACGGAATATCGAAGAGCTGGAAGCCATAAAAGAGCTTTTGATTAGCAAAAACGTGAAACAATGGCGCCTTTTCAGTATTTTTCCAAAAGGCCGGGCGACAGAAAATCCAGTGCTTCAGTTGGATAACACACAGTTTATTCATTTGATGGAATTCATTAAGAAAGCCCGTTCTGAGGGACTTATTAAAGCCTCGTATGGATGTGAAGGTTATTTGGGCAATTATGAATTCGAAGTCAGAGATACACCATTCTTCTGCCGCGCCGGCATCCAGGTCGGTTCAGTCTTGGTGGATGGTGCCATCAGTGCTTGCCCCAGTCTCCGGGCCGATTACATTCAAGGTAACATCTACCAAGACGATTTCATGACTGTCTGGAACAACCGTTTCCAAATCATGCGCAACCGATCCTGGGCCCGTACCGGTCAATGCGCCTCCTGTAAATCCTGGAAATACTGCGAAGGAAATGGACTGCACTTAAGGGATGAACACACGGGAAAATTACTTTGCTGCCATTTAGACAGGCTGAAAACGATATAAAACCGGCATAACCGGCTGGTGTTTTTGGATGGCAGCAAATTACCTGAATCCTCGCGATAGATGAACGATTCAGTAAATTGAACAATACCATCCATGGATACCATCAAATCGCCGGTAACCGGCTTTTCAGTCAGTTTTCCTCCTATTCTCAGCAAACAACCCAACTTGCTGATCCTGGGAACCATGCCCAGTGTAGCCTCCCTGCAAGCCAAGGAATATTACGCCCATCCGGCCAATGCCTTCTGGAAAATCATTGCAGCCATCAAGAGTATGGACTGTCCGGCAGATTATGAAAAGAAGAAACGTATGCTGATAGATATGGACATGGCATTGTGGGATGTTTGTTATTCCTGCATCCGCCCTGGAAGTGCCGACAGTGACATCAGTCAGGTGGAGCCCAATAAGATTTCAGAACTACTTACGGCATACCCGACCATAAAAACGATATTCTTCAACGGACAAATGGCTGCCAGGCTTTTCCATCGCTATCTGAAACCAACGGAAGGCATCATCCTGAAAATCCTCCCCTCCACCAGCCCTGCCTATACCTTGCCATTTGAACAGAAGCTGGAAGCCTGGCGAACAAACATGCAATTATTTCATTTTTCTTAGGAATTCCATCAACATCCATAAAAAATTTTATCCTGAATGAACATTTTCCTTTTTCACAGTGTATATTTGATGACCAATTAATATGCTGATTATCAGTTTTTCAAAGATTTATTGCATTGACGTATTTTCCAAATTCCTTAGACAGTAAATGTTTAACTAAAGTAAGGAGGAACCATTATGCCATTCTACAAATCGCTTGATCAGAACTCGGAAACGGACAGACGAATTATTGACGGATTGATCAGATTGAAGACATCGCTTGATGAAGTTATTCCGGTCAAGAAAAATGACCAGAATTTATTGATTTGTACCTGGAACATTCGCGAATTTGGAGGTAAAAAATACGGTGGTCGCGAAATTGAACCAATGTTTTACATAGCAGAAATCATTTCCCATTTTGATTTGGTCGCCATTCAGGAAATAAAAGATGACTTATCTCAATTGGAAAAATTGATTAGATTGCTGGGGGGATGGTGGAAATTCCTGGTTACCGATGTCACCTTTGGTGCACAGGGAAATGGCGAAAGACTGGCATTTGTTTTCGATACCCGAAAAGTAGTAGCTGGTGGCTTGGTAGGAGAAATTCAACCTGAAATGGTTAAAGTCGACGGTATACTGCAATCCAACTTTTCATTTGCTCGCTCTCCTTTCATGGCAGGATTCAGAGCCGGTTGGTACAAATTTTCCATTTGTTCAGATCATTTTTACTATGGAGAATCCAAACCAGACGATCCTCAACGGGTGGAAGAATCAAAACGTATTACAAACTTGTTGAAACAACGGGCAAAATCGAAAGATCAGTGGGCAAAAAACATCATTTTACTGGGTGATTTCAATATCTTTTCCCTGGATGACAGAACCTTTAAAACTATTGAAGAGGCTGATTTTAAAATACCCGAAGAGATTAAAGGTATCTATACTAATGCCAACAAAGACAAGCCTTTCGATCAGATCGCGTTTCTGGAAGAAGAGGGAACTGATAAAATTATCATACGAAAAGCCGGCATTTTTGATTTCTTTAAAGATGTGTACCGTGATTCGGACGAAGCGATTTATCTTAAACAAGAAGCTGATGCCGGCAATACAAAAAAAATCAAATACAGTCAATACCGAACCTTTAAGCTCTCCGACCATCTACCCATGTGGGTCGAGTTGAATACCGATTTCGGTAAAAAGTATTTGGAAAATAAGCTTAGGCCGGTTTGACAGGATGGAGGGCGTTGAGCCATCCATACCCCATCGCTTCTTCCTGTGATATCCCGGATATTTCACACCACTTTGGATTTACATACAGGGTTGATCCTTTAGCATCTGTTAAAAAGACACCAACCTGGACACTGCTAACCAACGTTTGATAGCGTGTTTTCCCCGATTCGATGGCATCTTTGGCTTTTTTTCCAGTAGTTGTTTTTCCTTTTGGGCAACCTCGAATTTTTGACGGTAAGTCAGTGAATGAAATACATCCCTGAATGCAGGATGGTTCGTTTCATACACCTCTTTTTCAACAATTTTTCAACCCATGATATAACTAACCAGCCACTCGCCTACCTCACTGGTAAAACGGGCTTTCTGACCATCAAGCGCAATGTCTTCGGTGACAAAACCAGCATCCATGCTGGCGGCGACAGCTTCACGGATCAGAGCACCTTCTTCCATCAAACCAAAGGCATATTCAAACATCATAGCGGCAGACAAAACTGTAGCCAACGGATTGGCAATGTTTTTACCGGCAGCCTGCGGATAAGAGCCATGTATCGGTTCGAAAACAGCTGTATGCGATCCAATTGAGGCAGAAGGCAACATGCCCAGTGAACCGGTGATAACGGAAGCTTCATCAGTCAGGATGTCACCAAACATATTTTCAGTGACCAGCACATCAAAACTGGAAGGCCACTGAATCAGCCGCATGGCCGCGTTATCGACAAACATGTAATCTGTCGTAATATCCGGATAGCATGGAGCCATCTCCTGGGCAATCTGACGCCAGAGACGGGATGTCTCCAGCACATTGGCCTTATCGACCACCGTCAGTTTTTTACGACGTTTGCCGGCATATTCATAAGCCAGTTTCAGGATACGTTCAATTTCCTCACGGTTATAGGCACAAGTATCTACAGCACTATTGCCATCCTCACTCCGTCCCTGGGGACGTCCGAAATACAGGCCACCGGTCAATTCACGGATGCAAACGAAATCGGCATCCTTCACCAGTTCGGTGCGCAAGGGTGAACGGTCGATCAGCGACGGAAAAACAGTAACGGGACGAACATTGGCATACAAACCCAACTTTTTACGCATAGCCAGTAATCCTTGTTCAGGACGCACCCTGGCAGTAGGGTCGTTATCATATTTGGGTGAACCGATAGCACCAAACAGTACAGCATCGGATTTCAGGCAAAGCTCATGGGTACTGTCAGGATAAGGATCTCCACAGGCATCAATGGCACAAGCCCCAACCAAAGCAGTTTCATACGTCAGTTCATGACCAAACTTTATACATACAGCTTTCGTCACATTAAGTGCCTGTTCAATAATTTCAGGACCTATTCCATCCCCTGGTAATACAGCAATATTAATCTTCATACTATACTAATTTTTTGTTCAAGGTAGTATGGAACGCCGCATGCCCTGATTATACCACGCTTGGGTGCTTTTACAAGCATGCTCGTTTCATCTTGATTAGTTTAATTCTTTTGAACTCAACTTACATGTCTTCTATTATGTTCAGCATCTTGGTAGTAGCTTTAATGGCCGCCTCTGTCTGGTCAGCATCCAACCCCGTTGTCCGGAATGTTTTGTCGTTGTACGTCCAGGTAATAACTGTCTGTACGAAGGCATCAGTACGTCCGCCGGGAGGAATGGTCACTGCATAATCCGTCAGCATGGGAAAGGCCCTGTTCAATGACTTGTATATTTTCCGTAAGGATTTCATGAAGGCATCGTACTGACCATCACCTTGAGATGTTTCCTGATAGGTTTCACCCTTGATTTCCAGCATGACCGTTGCCACCGGTTTCAGTCCCTGAGCCAATGACAGGGAATAATTGCAGATACGGACATATTCTTCACTGTTGGTTTGCTTCAGTACATCAGAAATAATATACGGCAAATCCTCCTGCGTCACTTGTTCCTTTTTATCGCCCAGTTCAATGATACGCTCAGTCACCAGACGCATGGACTCGTTATCCAATTCGATGCCCAATGCCTCAAGGTTTTTGAGAATGCTGGCCTTTCCGGACGTTTTTCCAAGAGCGTATTCCCGGGTCCTGCCAAATCGCTCAGGTAATAAATCATTGAAATACAGATTATTTTTAACATCACCATCAGCATGAATACCAGCACACTGTGTAAACACATTATCTCCAATGACGGGTTTATTGGCGGGAATCCGGATACCCGAATATGATTCAACAATCTTGCTGACCGTTGTCAGTTTGTCTTCACGGACGTTGGTTTTCACATTCAGCTGGTCATGCAGGACAGCAACAACACTGGTTAACGTAGCATTGCCAGCCCTTTCTCCCAAACCATTCACCGTAACATGCACTCCTTTTATGCCGGCACTGACAGCCGCCATAACATTCGCAACAGCCAGATCATAGTCGTTATGAGCATGAAAATCAAAATGAAGATCTGGATAACGACTGACCATCTGACTACAAAAAACGGCGGTTTTCTCAGGGTTCAGGATGCCAAGTGTATCAGGCAGCATAAACCGTTTTATGGGTTGGTCTTTGAGGTTATCTATCAGGTAAAACACATAGTCTGGTGAGTTTTGCATGCCGTTCGACCAGTCTTCCAGATATATATTCACGGAAATACCTAAAGGCTGGGCCTGTTTGATCTCATTTCTGATATCCTGTACGTGTTGTTCAGGTGTTTTCATTAGTTGTTCGGATACATGTTTTAAGGAACCTTTGCACAAGATATTGATCACCTTGCAACCGGCTTCCTGTATCCAGCCGAGAGAAATACCCTTGTCGATAAAACCCAGCACTTCAATCCTATCCAGTTTGTTGTGGCTTTTTGCCCAGGAAGCGATGCGCTTCACAGCTTCAAACTCTCCGTTTGAAACCCTGGCAGATGCCACCTCCACCCTATCCACATGCAATTCTTCCAGCAACAGCCTGACTATACTCAGCTTTTCCTGGCTGGCAAATGATACACCGGAAGTCTGCTCTCCGTCACGTAATGTCGTATCAAGTACTTCAATTTTCATTTTCCACTAATTTTTGTTTAAGAACAGAGACAACGTCGCCTGTCTACTTATCATCTGCCCGTGTATCTGGTGCGTCGATTCTGTTATTCTGCCGGTTTTCCCAGGTTTCAATCTTTTCTTTGTTGCTCAGTAAAAAATCAATATCGTCGTACCCATTAAGCAGGCAGTTTTTCTTGTATGAATTGATCTCAAACCGTTCCGAAACACCGGTGGCATTGTTTGTCACGGTTTGTTGTTCCAGCTTGACAGTCATGGTTACACGAGAATCAACTTTTACGGCCGAAAAAATACCGGCTAAAAATGCTTCGCTGACCACTACCGGTAAAACGCCATTATTCAGAGCGTTGTTTTTGAAAATATCGGCAAAAAAGCTTGATACCACAACCCTGAATCCATAACCAGCCACAGCCCAGGCTGCATGTTCCCGGCTGGATCCACTGCCAAAGTTTTTACCGGCCACCAGGATGGATCCCTTGTAAGTCGGGTCATTCAGTACAAAATCCTTAACAGGCTGATCATTTTTGTCGTACCGCCAGTCACGAAACAGGTTATCTCCAAAACCGTCCTTGGAAGTTGCTTTCAAAAAGCGGGCAGGAATAATCTGATCGGTATCCACGTTTTCGATGGGAAGTGGTACGATGGTTGATGTCACTATAGTAAATTTCTTCATACTATCATATTTTTTTGTTCAAGGTAGTATGGAACGCCGCATGCCCTAATTATACCACGCTTGGGTGCTTTTACAAGCATGCTCGTTTCATATTGTATCTATTTTCAGCATCCGGATAAATGACTTATCTGATGATGAGTTGATCCCCCTCGTGTTCAATAATGGCCTTACGCCAATGTTCGGGAATAACCTGGCTTTTTCGTGTTTTGATATCGTAACAAACAACAGCTACCGAGCATGTTGACAATACATCACCCGTTTCCTGATTGAGAAGTTGATGTTCCATCGTAAAGCTCTTTTTGCCCAGAACGGAAATGCGAGACACCACCATGATCCGGTACTTCATAAAAATGGGTAACAAATAATCAATCTTGATGGAAGCACCCACCACACCGATATTGATGTAATCCAAATCTGGTAGAATGTGATCGAAATACGTCGTCTTTCCCGTATCGAAATAATTCTGATAAACGGTATTGGACACATGGCCCATAATATCCACATCATTGAAACGAACCTGAATGGGTACTGGAAAACTGAAAACTGGTTCCATGTGGTTTTTATCTTGGATCTGTGATATGACCTGTTATTGCAGCGGCAGCAGCTACTAGCGGACCTGCCAGGATGGTGCGTGCACCAGGGCCCTGACGTCCTTCAAAATTACGGTTGGAGGTGGAAACGGCATACTTGCCGGCAGGAATTTTGTCATCATTCATGGCCAGACACGCTGAACACCCTGGCTGACGCAATTTAAAACCAGCCTCTTCCATTATTCCAACCAATCCTTCGGCCCTGCACTGTGCTTCTACCGCCCAGGATCCAGGTACTAACCATGCCACCACATCCTTTGCTTTCTGTTTTCCTTTCACATATGCAGCAAATGCCCTGAAGTCTTCGATGCGTCCATTGGTACAGCTTCCCAGGAATACATAGTCAATTTTCTTGCCCAATATCTTTTCCCCAGGCTTAAAACCCATATAATCAAGCGAGTTCAGGTACGATATCTTACCTGGCTCATCAATCTTATCCAGCGTGGGAATGGTTCCTGTAATACCCATGCCCATACCTGGATTGGTACCATAGGTAATCATCGGTTCGATGTCGGAAGCTTTAAAAATGATTTCTTTGTCAAAGACAGCATCAGCGTCTGAATGCACTGTTTTCCAGTAAGCGACAGCCTCATTCCATGCTTTCCCTTTTGGGGCAAAATCCCTGCCCATCAGGTAAGCAAACGTTGTTTCATCGGGTGCGACCATGCCACCGCGTGCTCCCATTTCTATTGACAGGTTGCATAATGTCAGACGGCCTTCCATGCTCAGGTGGCGAACAGCTTCCCCTGCATATTCCACAAAATATCCGGTAGCACCTCCGGTCGTCATTTGGGCAATGATGTACAACGCCATATCTTTTGCAGTAACGGAGACACCTAATTTTCCTTCCACGCTGATACGCATGCGCTTCGGTTTTGCCTGCAGGATGCATTGGGAAGCCAACACCATTTCCACCTCGGACGTGCCGATACCAAAAGCAACAGCCCCCATGGCTCCGTGTGTTGACGTGTGTGAATCACCGCACACGATGGTCATTCCCGGTAATGTCAGTCCGTTTTCAGGACCCACCACGTGAATAACGCCATTTTTTGCATGCCCCAAACCATATAACGTCAATCCGAACTCATTAGCGTTTCTGGTGAGCGTGTCTACCTGATTGCGCGAAACAGGGTCAGCAATAGGCTTATCCTGATCGATGGTCGGAATGTTGTGGTCAGGCACGCAGTACGTATTGGCCGGACGCATTACCTGAAGCTTCCGGTCACGCAAACCCTGAAAAGCCTGCGGACTGGTCACCTCGTGGCAATAATGCCTGTCAATGTACAACTGAGTGGGACCTTCTTCCACTTCAGTCACTACGTGCCTGTCCCAAATCTTGTCAAACAATGTTTTACCCATATCCTTTTTGTCTTTCTCAAGCTACTTTACCTATGCATTACTTCACAAATTTATTGATTGCATCAATGTAGGCCTCAACGGATGCCGTGATAATGTCCGTATTACCAGAGAAACCGTAATACACGACACCTTCGTATTCAACCTGCATGTGTACCTTGCCTGTATCATCACTACCCTTTGAAATGGCCTGAATCAAAAATTCCTTCAGAATCATCTCCCTGTTGATAATATGCTTCAGTGCCTTGATAGCGGCATCCACAGGCCCGTTGCCGGAAGCTGTTGCCTCAAACTGTTCACCGGCAATATCCAGGCACAGACAAGCGACTGGTTTTACACCTTTGCCTGTGATTACCTGCAAACTCTCCAGTTTGATGCGTTTGTTTTTGGTCAGTTCCATTCCGACGAGCAACATAATGTCATCGTCGTTGATATCTTTTTTCCGATCCGCTAATTTAAGGAATTCCTGATAAACTTCCTGCAAACGATCCCCATCAATATCAACACCCAAAACTTGCAGACGATGTTTCAAGGCAGCCCGTCCGCTTCTGGCAGTAAGGATGATGGCGTTTTCATCCAAACCGACATCTTTTGGATCCATGATTTCGTAGCTTTCACGATTTTTCAGTACGCCATCCTGATGGATACCGGAGGAATGAGCAAAGGCATTACGGCCAACCACAGCTTTGTTCGGTTGAACCGGCATGTTCATCAGGCTAGACACCATACGGCTGGTCGGTGTGATAAAATGGGTATTGATGTTGGTTACAAACGACAAGTCCTTGTGGCATTTCAAAATCATAGCCACTTCTTCCAGCGACGTGTTACCAGCCCGTTCGCCGATGCCGTTAATAGTCACTTCTACCTGACGGGCACCGTTCAGAATACCAGCCATGGTGTTGGCCGTAGCCATACCCAGATCGTTGTGACAGTGAGTGGAAATGATCGCTTTGTGAACGTCTTTGACGTTTTCCATCAAAAATTTTATTTTTTCGCCATAAACATGAGGCAAACAGTAGCCCGTCGTATCCGGGATATTTACCACAGTGGCACCGGCCTTGATGACAGCCTCCACAACCTTGGCCAGATACACATTATCTGTACGACCGGCATCTTCCGCATAAAACTCCACATCCTCCACAAACTTTTTAGCATATTTCACACAAGCGATGGCACGCTCCAGGATGTCATCCTGATTGGAATTAAATTTGTACCTGATGTGATAATCTGAAGTTCCGATTCCTGTATGAATCCGGCCCCTTTTGGCGTATTTCAGGGCTTCGGCAGCTACTTCAATATCCTTTTCCACCGAACGAGTCAACGCACAAATGGTTGGCCAGGTTACAGCCTTACTGATCTCCACGACGGAATTGAAATCACCGGGGCTTGACACCGGGAATCCGGCTTCGATCACATCCACTCCAAGAGCTTCAAGGGCTTTGGCCACCTGAATCTTCTCTACGGTGTTCAACTGACACCCGGGAACTTGCTCCCCATCACGCAAAGTTGTGTCGAAAATAAAAATCCTGTCAGTCATATTCTATTGTTTTAAAACTAAAAACCCCTCTTACGCTGGTAGCAAGAAGGGCTATATACATTTTTCTATCCACACACTCTTACTACCTTGCTACCATCTTAGCAGAATGATACCAATCAGAATAATGCCGGATAGAATGCTGTTAATCATACTTCGTCTGTTTTGACCGGGCAAAGATACAGCTTTTTTTATTTCAAACAATGATTTCGAGAAAATTCTGCACAAAATATTACAAAATGGAATTTTTACGGAGTGAAATGTAATGATTTATTGCATTATATCCTCATTTTTCCCATCCAAATAATTTTTCTGATATGCGTGTTGATTTTGCAAAAATAAACACCAGGGGATACATAATGTTCAGAGCCATCAGTACCATTCCATTCCAAGACCATGCCATTAACATACGCTCCATGATATATTTCTTTTACAAGCTGACCAAACTGATCAATAATTCTGATATCAACTATCTTTGGATTAAACTGCTTGATATCAATATTCAGTATTTCAGAAAAGGGATTTGGATAACAAAAAACCTCATTGGTTTCAGGCATAACGAGATTATCAACAACTTGACCAATTGTCACGTTCGCAAACAATGAACCATCTTCTACGAAGAAGTCACTTCCTTTCTGATATACCATGTTCAAGTTATAAGTGATACTGTCTCTGTAAAGGTATAATACCATGGGGTGCCCGACAATAAACCCATTCTTTTTTTCATCCAATCCATCATCACATGATGCCTGAATACTAATACATCTGTCTTCAGGTTGATTTTGACCAATTGTGACAGATCCGACACAACATTTACCATCAAACACACCTATTTCGTCTCCTTCCCGAAAAGTCATGGCATCTTGGTCCAATAAATGAATATTCATATGGTTATAGCCATTTCCCTTACAGGCCAGTGGAAAATGTAAAGAAGGTAAGATTGTTGCAACTGAAGTCAAAGAGTCTTCTGATAAAGCGTTTACCGTCATAGTTCCACTGTCCGACACATAAATTTTATAGCCTTTACCACTGATAAAATTCCCCAAATTGTTTTTCCAGCCACCCCAGTCGCCAAAATTCTCAATAGTTTTACCTGTTTCATCCTGAACTTTGATCAGTTTTCCTTCATCAATAAGTGGCTGAACCAATACCCGGGCATTTTGGGCAAAAGCAGATGGATACGAAACAATATTCAAGCCCGGTTTCAGATTCAAAACCTGTGGCAATTCAACTAAAGACCCTTCAATAGATGCAATTATTTCATCTGAAACATTGACTTGATATCCTTTTGCCTGATTCAGATTACCGATTGTATTTACCCAACCGTTGGACAGGCCAGCGTATTCGATTGAATTGCCAGATTCATCCAGTGTTTTTCTTAACGTTCCGGCATTTATCAATGGTTGCAATTGAACTTTAAGATCCCGATTATCAGGAATCACATTACTTGAAAAGATATTCCATCCTTCTTTAAACAAAAGGGTTGTCGTATATATCAGGATAGTAAAATCAGAGACATTCAGCGAGGACCAGTTTTCGTGATCATTTTTTGCCCGAAAACTGATTGAATGTGTTCCGCAAGAAAGAGAGTCCAGAGGTATGGTCATTATCGTTGTGATGTCGAAACCAGCATTAACGGAAATTGGCTCTCCCTTCAATAATCCTGGGTCTTCATCAAAAAAATACTCCAGATAGTTGATCTTCATAGAAGAACTATCGATATAAAAAGGTCTGTTATATATTATTCCCTTTCTGCCTGACTCACTCTGAGCGCTCAGATAAAGTCGATGCCATCCGGAAGATAGCTGAGAAATTGCCAGGCTATAGGCAACAAAAACAGATACAGCTGGTTCAACATCAATTGTTGCTGTTGATTTGAAGTCATCAAAATTGTAGGTGACCGCTGAAATGGAACAAGGTTGAGAATCGGAAGTTACCAGAATCGGGCTGCTTTGTATGACACTTTGAATCCCTGAATTGTTTCTTGTTCTAAAATAAATACGATGCATACCTGGTGTCACGCTTTCAACATTGATTTTCTCGCAAAGTGCCACTTCGTCTGAAGGTTGAAAATTCAATTGATTTCTTAAAGTACTTTGTTCATCTAAAAAGTAATCAATCTGATTAACAACATTTTTTTCATCAGTATCGGTTATATATATTGGTCGGGAAAGCGTCATACTCCATTTGCCTTCCTCGTTTTTTGTTCTGAAAAACAAACGATGGAATCCGGAAGACAGATTAGTCAGACTTATATATCTGAAAGCATTGACAGTATCTGAAGGATGTATGTATGACCGTATCCCGTTCCCATAACCTGGATCTTTATCAAAAAAATACTCCAAATATGCAATATTTCCTGCCTCAACCCCTTCATTTATATAGTCAACCAGAGCTTCAGAACCATTCCAATAAATCGTTCCGTTGGTAAAATTAACGGTTGGGTAGTCATTGTTATCAGCATCAAAAAATTCAGAGCACATTGGTAATCCTATATCGCTCCTGACAGCACCTGCATCCACCCATTTCTGCCATATACCCTCTCCCAACCAAAACGCTTCATCCGTCTCTTTCTGATAAACAATCGCACCATTCTGATATTTCTGTTTTTCAAAACCCACTACGATCCAATTGGATTGTACATCTTCCAAAGGCTTTCCCGGATTATGGCCAGGCTCTTTTACAGATTCACTGGTATAGCAATCAACAAAATAGATATAATAACCATAGGACAGATACTCTTTCCGCCCTATTCGTAAGGCATTATAGGCATCTATCCGACCAAATCCTGTTTCACAACTCATGCCTGATAAATCATATTTATAATGATTTGTTCCTGTTTTTTCAGCCGTATTGCACAGGATGGTGCGTATTTGATCGTTTGATAAATTCAAATAGGAAGACTTGATCAGAGCTGCAACAGCTGCCACATGAGGAGCTGCTGCTGAAGTACCAGAAAATTTTGAGTCGTCATTACCAAACCCAAATGCGCCGGAAACAGTTACACCATCACTACCTAAAACATCGGGTTTTTTACGGAGATCATATATATTGTGCTCAAAATCAGAAAAAATACTACATGGACCATATGAACTGAAGCCTTCTATACGTTGATCCTCTTCTGTATTATTATTAACCGGAATAGCGCCAACTGCCATTGTATTTTTAAAAACCGGATGTCCAAAACTTGAACCTTTACCATTATAATACTCATCTACGGTTTTAAAAACTTTATTGTAACCATTTGATTCTTTTACGTAATACTGGTAATAAACCTTTATGTATGGCACTTTTTCTCCTAAAATTCTTTTCAGTTTCAAATAACAATTTTCGGTTTCATCATCCGTATTTTCATATACTATGGAGACATAAGGATTTCCATTTTCTATAGTGCTACCAATCTTAACAAAATCATCAAACAATACTTTCTTTCGCCAGATTTCTGCATCCAGTACCGTTGTTGCATCTCCCCATTTATTACTCCATTGGATATAAAATACGATGGTCTGATTAACTCCCAGTTCAAAGTTCAATGTTTCATCATTATTCTCGAAATTGTGATAATTATCTGAATCAGGATCATTGAACTGAGATTCATAATAATTACAGGATTGATTTCCGACAGAAGACACATACAAACCACCTCTATTGGAGAAATCATTGACCTTTTCATAGACGGGTTTACTTATACCGGCACTATCCTCAAAATAAGGTTGTGTAAAATTACTAACATCATCAACCATAATATCACAACCGGCCCTGTTTAATGCCCATATAGCCGTATCGAGGAATGCTTCAGGTGTTGGCCATGCAGAGAAAAAAAGCAGATCAGCTTCAGGTGCCAAATCATGGACAATCTCAAGCATGGCAGTACCTTCAGCTGTATTCTTCTCCATACTGTTATTCATTACCATTAACTGTGCACCATCTTCATCAAGTTCAGACAAAAGTGAAACAACAGATGGCAGTTCATTTTTTGCCTTATCAAGACTATCGTTTGATGAAACAACACTTCCGTTGGGATTGACGCCGTCGCTTATTACCCCAACTGTTACATTGGCCCCTTTAATACCAAATTTCTGACGGGCAACATCAGCATTTAAACGTTGATCACCCTCGGATGTATAACAACCTTCATTTGTAAAACCCTCAATAACAGGTGATATCTGATAAATATCTTCAATTTTTGCTACATCTTCGAAAGCATAAATTGATATATACGCCTGTACATATTGATAGTTTTCCCGAAAAGCAACAACGTCTACTCCATCGATGGTACGTAAGGTTATACCAAGACTACCCGTCGGCATTTCTTTTCTTAGCCATAAATAGCACAGTATCTTTCCTTGTTCATTAATTTGAAAAACCGTCTTTCTTTCCCGATTGTCAACGGTAACATCACGGCCAATGGCTTTCATTTTCCTTTGGTAGTCGATCATTTCATAAATGGCAAAATCAATTTTTCGGAGAACCGTGTCATTTCGACAAACGGCTATCGCCTTTCTGAGCTCTCTTCCTGCCAGATTTTGTGATAATGTAGGCTGATAGACACAAAAAAACACTGTCACTAAAAATAGAAACGACTTCCTCATCCTGTTTTTATTGATTCGACCTTGCTTTGACAGTTACATCTAACCCCTTAGATTTATTTACTGTATGAGGCATATCCAGGTAGTATATTACTGGAATATTAGGAATACCGGAAATGACATAGGGTGTTTCCCCGTTGAAAATGCCACATTTTTCTTTAATTGTCACCGGACAGTCTGACGATATCTGCCATTGGCCATCAGGGCTTGATCCTCCAACAAAAAGTGAAGCTGAATTAACATTGTCAATATTACTGAGATTCAACTCATATGTATCCGTATTTGTCCAAGGCAAAACCCTGACAAAAATATTCTCATCCACTGTATTCTGATAAGAATATTCCAGGAAACCAAGAGATATTGTTGAACTGCAGAAAACGTTGTTGCGAAAGATGGACGATCTCAGATAGACATTTTCCATAAATACATTATTCGTACAAATGGCATATAAAGCACAATAATAACTGCCATTGGCTACTTTGTAAGAAAAATCCATATTGTTTACTACGATATTATTTGAAAAGATTAATCCGTCAACATAAAATGGGGATGAATAAGAATTCCCACCATAAAAACTATACATGTAATTTTGCATAATATATATGTTATTCAAATAAGCATCTTTCTGAAAGGGAATTGATATGGCGCCGATTAAATTCCGCCTGATAACCAAATTGCCGGTTTTAATGACCAGGGTACTTTCTTTTATCCATATACCCGTAATTTCAGATCCCTCGCTGCCAGGGGCAAAAATTATATCACCTGACACTTTTGAAACCAGCGTCGTATTTCGGTCCAACGAATTCTCTGAAAGAAAATAGCCCGTGCCGATCAATACCAGTTTTTTTGACCATGTAAACCCATCATAGCTTGTAAGCGTCGGTTCCAGATATATAGTGTCTCCTGCTGTCGATGCTGTATGAGCATCCGTAAGGGTTCTGAAATCCGCGGAAATTTCCGGATTATTATTTACTCTCCAACTTTTTGAATACACTAATTGTGAAAGAAACAATGTGATGAGTAGAAAAACAAGATTTTTCATGGTTTATGGTTATTAGAATTAGCGGTGTAAAAATAATATCCAATCTAAGAAAAATCACTCGCACATAGCCCAAACTATGTGCCTGATTCTTAAGCCATAAAGATAATTAAAATCTTAAATAAAATACATATCACATGGTTATTTTATTACTTTTTCTGTAAAGGATACTTTGCAAAACCAGTAAATCCACGTAATATTGCAGGAAATATACTTCATGAAGCAATCCCTCATTTTCATTACCGGTGCCAGCAGTGGTATCGGGGAAGGCTGTGCCAGAAAATTTGCCTCTCAGGGTTCCAACCTTATATTGAACGCCAGAAGCACCGACAAACTGGCCCGATTAAAACAAACACTTGAAACCTTGTATGGTGTGGAAATCGTGTTGTTGCCCTTTGATGTCCGCGACCGTCAGGCAGCTACAGCCGCCATCAATTCTCTGAAAGGCAACTGGCGTAATATCGATGTGCTTATTAACAACGCTGGCCTGGTTATCGGAGTGGACAAAGAACACGAGGGCAATCCGGAGGAATGGGATAGTATGATCGATACCAATATCAAGGGACTGCTCACCCTGACGCGACTTGTAGTGCCTGGTATGGTGGAGCGAGGCAAAGGGCACATCATCAACATCGGTTCCATAGCCGGAGATGCTGCTTATGCGGGTGGCAGCGTTTATTGCGCCACAAAGGCGGCTGTTAAAGCCCTTAGCGACGGGCTACGCATTGACCTGGTAGATACACCCGTCCGTGTCACCAACATCAAACCTGGTATGGTTGAAACAAACTTTACGGTAGTTCGTTACAGAGGGGACAAACAGGCAGCCGACGATTTCTACAAAGGCATTCATCCCCTCAACGGTGATGATGTGGCCGAAACCGTTTATTTTGCCGCATCGGCACCACCCCACATTCAGATTGCTGAAGTATTACTGATGCCGACTAATCAGGCAACAGCTACAATTGCCTATAAAAAAAGGAAGTGATCATGAATTTTGCAGTAGTAGTCCCCATGGCCAACGAAGCGGATGACTTCAGGCCATTTATTGACTCTCTTACCAAAGAGCTTGATGCACTTGGTGGTGGAACCGTTTTTCTGGTTGTCGATACCGTATCAAAAGACAATACACTAACCTTATGCCAGGAACTGTCACAAACTGACTCCCGTTTTATCACCCTCTGGGCTCCTGAAAATAAAAATGTTGTTGATGCTTACCTGAAAGGGTATAAAGAAGCTCTTCAACACAATCATGACTATATTATTGAGATGGATGCAGGCCTTTCTCATGACCCCAACGCCTTGCCCTTGTTTTTGGATGCCTTTGAGAAGGGTTATGCCTGCGCGTTCGGATGTCGTTTCTGTAAGGGTGGTTCCATCAGTGATTCCAACTGGAAACGGACATGCTTTTCCAAAGGGGGAACCTTGCTCAGCAACCTGTTATTGGGTACAACCATGAGTGATATGACCTCAGGCTATCAAGGTTTTCATGCTTCTGTGGTCAAACAGTTTCTTGATTACCCGTTGCTTTCCAAGGCTCATTTTTATCAAACCGAATTACGCTATTTACTCCGGAAGAAACAGTATGTGGAAATTCCCATCCGGTACAGAGCACCATCACCCAGCGTATCAAAAAAAGCTATCAGAAATGCCTTTGAAGTCCTGCTTCATTATTGTTATCTTCGCCTGATAAACAAGGCACCCAAGATCGATTGACCGATTATTACTCCTGAATTTCACGACAACATGGAAAAGCCCTTTCTGATTATCACCTCCATAGCCGACCAGGATCATCCCCTACTCAAAACCATAGCCAATTCAGCCAAGGCAAACAATATTCCGTTTATAGTGATCGGAGATACCAAAAGTCCGGAGACCTTTCATCTGGATGGCTGTGCGTTTTTTTCCATTGAAAAACAAAGAGCCTTACCTTTTCGGTTATCCGGTCTGTTGCCAACCGGACATTATGCCCGTAAGAACGTAGGCTACCTGATTGCCATGTCCAAAGGAGCGACTGTCATCATCGAAACAGACGATGATAATAATCCGTTGCCTGCTTTTTGGGAACCTCGGACAAAACAAACAAAGGCACACCCGATATATGAAAAAGGATGGGTAAACTGTTACCATTATTTTACAGATCAATTCATTTGGCCAAGAGGTTTTGCGCTGGAGCACATCCGTGATCCGTTTCCGGGAACAGGACAAGAAGTGATGGTCTATTGCCCAATACAACAAGGACTGGCCGACGGTAATCCTGATGTTGATGCATTATACAGATTGCTACTCACCTTACCCGTCACGTTCGAAAAAGGCACACGCGTTGCTCTGGGTAACAAATCGATCTGTCCGTTCAACAGTCAGAATACTACCTGGTTCAGGGAGGCCTTTCCGCTGCTGTACCTGCCGTCATACTGCAGTTTTCGTATGACGGACATCTGGCGTTCCTTCGTGGCACAACGAATTGCCTGGACCTGTGGCTGGTCTGTTCTCTTCCACGAAAGTACCGTTTGGCAGGACAGGAACGTTCATAACCTGATGAAAGATTTCAGAGACGAAATCTCCGGATACACGCACAACGAGGAAATCGTCAGCCAGCTACTATCGCTTGAACTGAAACCCGGAACGGCCAATATTCCTTCAAATATGAAGCAATGTTATGAGCGACTCATCAAACTCAATGTTATGGAAGCCTCCGAAATGGACCTGCTGGAAGCCTGGCTGGCTGATGTCGGGTCATTGCTAAACGATTAACACGTATGAATCGAACTCCGAATAAAAACGTATTACTTACAGCCTTTGTCGTTGGGACTTTATTGGTATTGATCCTCATCCAGATCACCTTTAACGTAACAGTAGCCTACAAGGGCATGGTTTTTCCATTTGGTGACCTGACCGGCATTTCTTCAGCCAGCGAGTGTATTCAGGCCGGATTAAATCCGTACCTTGAAAACCCGATTGATCCGCTCGGCAGGGAATTCAACTACCCGCCCATCTGGCTATACGTATCAGATTTCTTACACTTCGACGGAAAAGATGTTGTCCCTGTCGGATTAACACTGATCTTTCTGTTTACCTTGACAACCTGCTTTCTTTTTAAGGCAAAGAACGTCAAGCAATGCCTTATTTTCCTGACATTTTTCTTTTCACCACCCGTCCTGTTGCTATTGGAACGAGGAAATTCCGACGGTGTACTGTTTATGCTGGTTGCCTTTATGACCGTTTATTTACCAAAGATCCGACGTCTGAATCCTCAGGCCAGACTGTATACTTCCGCAGTAATCATATTAATCTCCAGCCTGTTAAAATTATACCCACTGGTATTATTGCCTTTGCTGATCATTGAACCTGTTTCCCTTCGCAAACGAATCACCGTCATGATATGTACAGGCCTTCTCATACTGGGATACCTGATCTGTTCCCTTGATATCATCACACTGATAACACACAACACGCCTCAACCCTTGATTATGGCTTATGGAAAGAACGTGCTGCTGGAAAAATTCTTTCCGGATGAACTGATTTCCGTCGTATCAAATGGGCTGATTGTCCTGGTGATAATTGCCGTTATCCTACTGAATAGTAAGGGCAAAGGTTTTATCAGCAAGCTTTATCCGTCTGACACGACCACCAATGAAACCATCCTGCCCTTTATAGCTGGTGTTCTCATTTTTGCGGGGACGTTTGTCATTGGTAACAACTACATCTACCGGCTTGTTTTTCTGTTGCTGACCTTACCCTATTTGCTTGATCAATTGACGCTCCTCGAGGCAAGCCGAGAGGAATCTCCGATTCCAAAAAGGAATCCTGTGTTTTACTCGCTAACCCCGCCGCGAGCAGCGGGGAATGCGCTCGCGAAATTCAGGCACCATGCCGTCAGCGTCTCTTCTGAAAACAGCTTGTTGGCGGCCTGCCTGCTTTTGATGGTTGTTTACGGTACCGGAGCCCTTGATTTTCTAAGCAGCGACATCTGGAGAGTCATTGACTGGTGTATGGTGGGAATCTTGCCCATACTGTTACTATTATCACTGATTCCCTGTTTCAGGAAAAACAACGAAAAACGATCAGTGGAATGGATGTCCTTGTTAACAATCCTTCAGTGCTGGATGCTGTTGCTAACGTTTTACGGCTACAGGATGGGAGAATTCTTCATCTTCTGGTATGCCATCATGGGACTGGCTTGCTGGGGGTTATTGCTTTCTTTTTTAGTTGCCTCCGTCCATTATCTTATACACCATTTTACGCCCACTCCCGCTCGGCCATTGTAAGTTGTTCGGGACTGCCAATGTCAAACCAGGATCGGTCAGAAACATCATACATACAAACGTCGTGTGTGGTAGCCAGGCGCAGGTACACATCGGTGATTGAAAAAACACCGGTTTCCGTCATCAGTGGAAACAGTTCAGGATGAATCACATGAATGCCTGTGAAACCAAAGCGCTGCAGGTTGGTTTCATCCGGACGTGATATTTTTTGTTCGCCCGTTCTGACGTTTTCCCAGCCACATAACAGACCTGATTCATTGAACAAAAAATACCGGTCGCTGGTGGCTTTACGGACAGCAAGCGTGGCAAGGTGTAAAGGAGATTGTCCGTCGCGTATTGCTTCGCCAGACTGGCAATCCTGATTCGCTTTGCTGATACATCTCTGAAAAAAGGCTTCATCCGCTTCCATCAGGCTGGTCAGGTCAATCTTCGACAAAACATCCACATTATGAACCAGAAAGGGTTCATGTACCAGCAACGGTTGCATTCTTTTCAATCCTCCGCCGGTTTCCAACAACAAATTCCGTTCGTCCGATATATGGATGGTCATGGATGGATGCCGCACCGACCAGGCTGTCAGCCAGTTTTCCATTTTGTCCGCAAAAGCATGGATATTAATCACGACTTCCTTGATATCAGCCACTTCCATTTTCCGCAGGGTGTGTTCCAGCATGGTCCGGCCACTGATCTCTACCAAGGCTTTTGGTTTGTCCTTGGTCAACGGATACAGACGGGTACCCAGTCCTGCTGCAAAAATGACACCTTTCATCTTCTACTATATTTTTCGTTTAAGGCCAGATGGAACGCCGCATGCCGATTATCATCTGCTTGGGTGCCTGGTACAGGCATGCTCGTTTCATTTGTATACATGTAAACTGTTCAGCAAGTTCTTCAGATAATCCGATGTCAACATCCGGAGGAAGCAAGCCTTTAACTCCGGAACCTCAACTGGCAACGTCCATTCCTCCAGTAGATCGGCAAACATGGCCAGGGCGGGTGGAATGCTTTCCATGAATCCAGGTTTCTTCTCAACAATGCCCCTAAAGCCAAAAGCACCCATGGCCTGCATCAGGCGAATCAAGACAAAACCCTGGTAGAAATTCATGAATTCCGTCTTGAAAACAGGCGTTTTTTCTGCCAGGATATTCACATAATACTGAATCAGTTCCTTACGGATTTCTTTTGTCAGCCTGGCTTTGGCATCGTACAGCAAACTGGCTGGATCGTATTGCAAAGCACCGCGACGGCCACCTTGATAGTCAATAAAATAAGGCTTTTCATCCCGGATCATGATGTTGGCTGACTGAAAATCGCGGAACATAAAGTACTCACCTTTTTCCTGTAACAAATAATCCGTAAAATTCCTGAAATCGTCTTCAAGTGCCTGTTCATCAAAAGGAATCCGTACCAGTTTCAGAAAATAATACTTGAAATAGTTGAGGTCCCACATCATGGAGTCACGGTCGAAAGCGGCCCGTGGATAGCA
>Ga0153915_10000350_pt1 | contig 42145 bp, 30 predicted proteins | sample Opewatmetagenome_2_FD_107003 | JGI IMG/M metagenome (GOLD analysis project Ga0153915, IMG submission 107003) | Freshwater wetland microbial communities from Ohio, USA - Open water 3 Core 3 Depth 3 metaG | ecosystem: Environmental > Aquatic > Freshwater > Wetlands | place: USA: Ohio, Lake Erie...
CCCGGACGCCGGTGCTCTCCCTGGTGATCATCCTCTCCCTGTCCGTCGGCATCGGGGCCAACACCGCCGCGCTGAGCTGGCTCAAGCGCTCGGTGTTTCATCCGCTCCGCGGGGTGTCGGTCGAAGTGTTCGACCTCGAGGCCCGCACCGCTGCCGGCACTTATCCGGGGATCTCCTGGCTCGAATACCGCGACCTGATTGAGCGGCTCCCGTCGTTCTTGGGCATCCTCGCCCACCGGCCATTCATGCTCAGCATGGGCGAGGCTGACTCAGGCGAGCGCGTCTGGAGCGAATGGGTCTCGGCTAACTTTTTCGAGGTCCTCGGCGTGAAGCCGGCCGCCGGACGGTTCTTCCTGCCCTCCGAGGTCTCCAAACCCGGAAGTGCTCCGGTGGCAGTCATCTCGCATGGGTTCTGGATGCAGCGATTTGGCGGCGCCGCCGATGCCGTCGGCCGCGCGCTCAAGCTGAACAACACGGTGTTCACGATCGTGGGCGTGGCCCCGGCCGGATTCAACGGCGGCTACAACGCGCTGGGCTTCGACGTCTGGGTGCCGTTGACCATGTCGACCGAGTTATCCCGGGGGAGCAAATATCTCGTAAAGCGCAATTACCGCAATTACTCCCTGCTTGCTACGCTGCGCCCGGGTGTCACCCGCGCCCGGGCCGAGGGCGAGCTGGCCGCAGCCGCCAAGTCCCTGGCGACCGACCATCCGGAAGCCAATGCTGAGATCACCTATCAGTTGCTTCCCCTGTGGCAGTCCCCGAGCGGGGGCGCATTGATCACGACCGCGATCGCCACGGTCGAAATGTTCGCCGCGCTCCTCCTCGTGGTCGTGTGCGTCAACACCGCCAACCTGCTGCTCGCGCGCGCCTCGGTGCGCCGCCAGGAGATCGGGATACGCCTGGCCGTCGGCGCGGGCGCAGGTCGCATCGTCCGCCAACTGCTCACGGAAAGCGTCGTGCTCTCCCTTGTCGGCGCCGCCGGAGGCCTCCTTTTCGCTTTCTGGCAGGTTGGGCTCCTCGGCCGAATTCCCCTTCCGAGCAGCCTGCCCGTCCGGCTTTCGGGCTCCCTCGATCCGGAAAGCCTCCTCATCGCAACCGGGCTCGGCATCGCGTGCGGCCTCCTCTTCGGGCTGGCCCCCGCCATCCAGCTCTCGCGCGCCGACGTGCAGGACTCTCTGCGAGGCGGCCGGGGCGCGATCGGCGGGCGCAGCCGACTCCGCGACGCACTCGTCGCGGCCGAAGTCGCGTCCGCGCTGGTCGTGCTGGTCGTCGCCGGACTCTTCCTCGAGAGCTTCCTCCATGCACAGACTGTCAATCCAGGCTACGCCGCCGGCGACCACGTGCTCCTGGCGAGCGTTGACTTCGGGGGGCGCGGCTACAACTCAACCCAGACCCTCGCGGCAGCCCGCGACCTCCAGGCGCGGCTGCAGTCCGCCCCGGGCGTTGCGGCGGCCGCGGTCTCCAACGCCGTTCCCCTCGACGTCAAGGGAATGCCTTCCGAGGAGGCGACCGCCATCGACGGAAGGAAACTCCCTCCTTCATCGATGCAGCGGATCGTCTATTGGCACACAACGCCGGGGTATCTGGAGACCATGGGCATCCCCTCGTCTCCGGCACCGACCTCGAGCCGCTCGACAAGCCCCGCAAGATCGAGGACGCCATCATCAACCAGGAAATGGCGCGGCGGTTCTGGCCCGGCCTTTCGCCGCTCGGCCACCAGTTCCAGCTCGACAACACGACCTACGAGGTGGTCGGAGTCGCCGCCGACGGGAAGTACGAGTCGCTTGCCGAGCGTCCGCAGCCCGCAGCCTGGCTCTCGCTGCGCGACACTCGCGTCGCCACCGCCTGCGTCGCCCTGCAGGCGCGGGGCGGCGATCCCCTCGCGCTCGTATCGGCTCTCCGCTCAGCCGTCCGCGATGTCGATTCCGGACTCGCCGTCTTCCAGGTGCGGACGTTCGCCCAGCATCTCGACAACAATCTCACGATGCAGCGGCTGAATGCGCGAATGCTCGCGCTGATCGCGCCGCTCGTGCTGTTCCTCGCAGGGGTTGGGATCTACGCCGTGCTGGCCTACACGCTTGCCCAGCGCAGGCAGGAGATCGGCATCCGGCTCACGCTGGGCGCAACCCCGGCCTCGGTGGTGGCACTCATCATCCGCCAGGGGATGCGATCCGTCCTCGCCGGGGCGGCCGGCGGCTGGTGCGCGGCCCTCGCGCTCGGCCGGGTCGTCAGCGGCCGGCTCGTCGCCGTGTCCCCCTGGGATCCCGCGATCTGCCTGGGAATCCCCGGCCTGCTCCTTGCGCTCGCGCTGCTCGCCTGCTGGCTGCCTGCGCGGAAAGCGGCCGTCGTCGATCCCCTCGCCGCCCTGCGCGCGGAATGAGCCCCGCCTGCCGCCGCGCCTCCTCACCACGGAGGCACAGAGGACACTGAGGACATGATCAAGTCGACGGCCTGCGATCCGAAGCCCCTCCCTGCGTTCCGTGGTGAAAAGAGATCGGTGCCTTTGTCTCACGCGAAGCACGAAACAGGGATTCATGGGCTGCGGTTCTGACTTTTCGTTGACCTGTGCGTGCGGCGCCAATTTCCACCCCTTGACGCCGATCAGGTTTGGCGCCATCATTCCCTCCGTGGCCTACCGCAGGATCATCACCATCGAACCTGGCAAGCGGAGCGGCAAACCGTGCTTCTGTTCGACCAGAACCTGTCAGATGCTCTGGTCCCGCGGCTCTTGGATCTGTTCCCGGCGAGCACGCATGTGAGGACGATCGGCTTGAGTCGATCAGATGACGCACAAATTTGGGATTACGCCAGAGAGCACGGATTTGCCATCATCTCAAAAGATCCCGCTTCCCCGCGCTGCCGGTACACCTTCACCCAGTACCAGAACGCGTGCGTACTCATGCCCACCTCCTCGCACACCAGCTTCGCAGGGTAACCCTCCTGCAGGTGCAACCGCACCGCCCTCAATCGCTCCTGCAGCGTGTAGCGCTTGCCCGTCTTCCCGGCCCGCCTCCGGCGGGCTCGCTTCTGTTCTACTCTGATTCCCTCTTCCATGGGTAACACTCCTGTAGCTCTGGAGTGTTACCCCATTCCCCGGCTAAACTACGTCCACGATCTGGTAGTTAGGACAATGCCGAGCTCGACATAATTATCTGACCGCTGACAACAACGCAAGCGCACGGTTGACCCTGAAAGCGATCTTGGCATTCTCAGCGGCATGAAAGGCGAATTCACAGCGATCATCGAGGAGGCCCCGGGAGGCGGCTACTGGGCGATCTGTCCCGAAGTTCCCGGCGCCAACGGACAGGGCGAAACGCTCGAAGAAGTCAAGGAGAGCCTTCGCGATGCCATTCGACTGGTTTTGGAAGATCGCGTGGAAGATGCTCGCCGGGGTTTGCCCGGAGATGCGATTCAGACCGTAGTTGCCGTCTGATGAAACGTCGCGACCTCGAAAAGAGGCTTCGCCAGGCGGGGTGCTACCTGAAACGCGAAGGCAGCTCCCCTTCTCTTTGGATCAATCCGCGCACGGGAATCGTTGAGACGATTCCACGACACATAGAGATCAAAGAACCGCTTGCGCGAAAGATCCTGAAATCCCTGCAGGCAGAATGAACTCGCCGAACCCGAAGCCACCGCTGGGCGCACTCAGGGGGTCAGAAAACAATCTCCGCAGCGGCCGGCCGCAGCCTACTCGCCTCGCTGCATCACCACGACGATGACGCCGAAGACGATGAGCTCGACGGCCCCGACCGCCATCGCGAGCGTCGCGAACCGGGCCCGCTTCCGGCGGCCGAGGTAGCCGAGGGCGATCGCCAGGGCAGCGCAAATCGGGATCGAGACGACCAGGAAGCCGAGGCAGGCGATCAGGAGCGCCAGCCGCGCATCCCCGCTCATCAGGCTCCTCTGGTTGAGAGCCGCGGAATGCTCGCGCGCGTAATCGCATAGGTCGGGGCCCCATGGCTGACCGCCGGGCCCGGCTGAGATAGTCGCATTCATAGTCTTCCCCTCGCCGCTTATGGGAGTTGGCGCCTCGTGGGTTTCGCCGATGCCTTTTTGGATCCCGCCCATGGCATTGCTCCGCCGGTTCCGGTACAAAGATCACGAGCCCCCGATGACCCCGACCCGCCTTCCACCAAACTCCGACAGCCGGCCGTCCGGCACAGCTCCCGCACGCCGGCGGTTCCTGCTGGCCGCAGCCGTGCTCGCTGGCCTCTGCGCCGCCAGCCTCTCGCCCGCGGCAGAACCCGCCCCGGAGGCGACGCCGGCCTCCCGCTACCGCGAGCTTCCCAAGCGCTCCTGCCAGGCCCTGCGCCTCGCGGCCTCCCCGCCGCGGATCGACGGGAAGCTCGACGACGCGTGCTGGCAGGCGGGCGCGTGGCAGACTGACTTCACCCAGCGCGAACCCCACGAGGGGAAGCCGGGATCCGAGCCCACCTTCTTCAAGGTGCTTTACGACGATCGCTATCTCTACGTCGCGATCCGCGCCGCCGACTCGAAGCTTGCCTCGATGCCGAGGCTGCGCGGCAAGCGCGACGAGTTCACCGGCGACATCGTCGGCATCAACTTCGACAGCTACCACGACAAGCGCACCGGCTTCGAATTCGACCTGACCTCCGGCGGCTCGAAGATCGACCTGATCCTGAAGAACGACGGAAGCATCGACTCGACCTGGGATCCCGTCTGGGACGGGAAGGTCGGCGCCGAGCCGGGAGCCTGGATCGCCGAATTCCGGATTCCTCTCAGCCAGCTGCGCTACAGCAGCGATCCCAGCCAGGTGTGGGGCCTCCACTGCTGGCGCTGGATCAACCGTCTGCAGGAGGAGAGCGACTGGCAGCTCCTCCCGATGGACAGCCCGGGCCTCGTCTATTCCTTCGGCGAACTGCACGGGGTCCGCGACCTGCCGCCGGCGCGGCGGATCGAGATCATGCCCTACGCGGTCTCCAGATATGAGACGACGGCACGCGAGCCGGGCAACCCCTACCGCAAGGGATCGGAGACCGACTTCGAGGGCGGGGTCGACGCAAAGGCCGGGCTCTCGAGCAACCTCACCCTCGACCTCACGGTGAACCCCGACTTCGGCCAAGTCGAGGCCGACCCCTCCGAGGTCAACCTGACGACCTACGAGACGTTCTTCACCGAGAAACGCCCGTTCTTCCTAGAGGGGAAGAGCATTTTCGACACTGGCATCGACGACACCGACCTCGCTTTCTACTCGCGGCGCATCGGGCACGCCCCATCGCTGAGCCCGTCGACCGACAGTTATTCCAAGACGCCGCTGAACACCCGCATCCTCAGCGCCGCCAAGATCACCGGAAAGACCGCCGGCGGGCTCTCCATCGGTGTGCTCCACAGCGTCACCGACCGCGAGGAGGCCCGGATCACGGAGAACGGCGTCGAGCGGAAGGAGACGGTCGAGCCGATGACCAACTATCTCGTCGCCCGCCTCCAGCAGGACATCGACAAGGGCGAGACCATCGTCGGCGGTTTCGCCACCGCGACCCGCCGGAACCTCGCGCCGGCGACCGGAGAGAGCCTCGCGCGGGCGGCCTACACCGGCGGCTTCGATTACCTGCATTACTGGCGCAACCGCACCTACGTCTTCGACCTGAAGGCGATGGGCAGCCGCATCGAGGGGTCGCCCGCCGCGATCGAGGCGCTCATGCGCGATTCCGTGCACAACTACCAGCGCACCGACGCCACCCATCTGGGCGTCTCCACCGGCTCCGGCCGGCTCGAAGGGACGGGCGGGCGCCTCCGCGCCGGCAAGGAGAGCAACGGGAAGTGGCGGTGCATCGGCAGCGTCGACTGGCGCTCGCCCGGATTCGACCTGAACGACCTCGGCTACCTCAAGGCCGCCGACGTCATCAGGCCGGCCGTAAAGATCGAGTACCTCGACACGGAGCCGTCGGGCCGGCACCGCAAGCTCGACTACACCCTCGAGGAGACGGGCCAGTACGATTTCGCCGGCACGCCGCTCAGCCACGAGGTCGAGGCGGAGTGCGTGTACACGCTGATGAACAACAGCGCCGTATGGATCTCGGGAGATTACTTCGCGGAGTCGCTCGACACCCGCGTCCTCCGCGGCGGTCCCGCGCTGAAGATGCCCGCGGCGGCCTCGCTCTACATCGGCGGCCAGACCGACGCCTCGAAGCGGCGGCAGCTCAGCTTCAACGCCGGCTGCTGCCGTTCGCCCGACGGCCGCTCGCGCATCGCCGAGCTAGCCCCGACGTTCTACGCGCGGCCCGCGAACAACCTCCACCTGAAGGTGGCGCTTTCACTCATCCGCAACGTCCAGGACTTCCAGTACGCAGCGACGGCTGCGACCTCCTCCGGAGCGAGCCGCTACGTGATGGGGCGAATGGACCAGCGCACGCTTTCGAGCACGCTGCGCCTCGACCTCCACCTCACGCCCGAGCTCAGCCTCACCTACTACGGAAGCCCGTTCGTCTCCAGCGGGCGTTTCACCGACTTCAAGCTCGTGACCGCCCCGCGAGCCGGCCGCTACGCGGACCGCTTCCGCCGTCTCGACAGCGCCATCACCCACAGCGCCGACGACGACACCTGCCGCGTCGCCGACAGCAACGGAGCCTTCACGTTCGCCAACCCCGATTTCAGCGTGCGCGAGTTCAGGTCAAACCTCGTCCTGCGCTGGGAATACAAGGCGGGCTCGACCGCCTACTTCGTGTGGACCCAGAACCGGGCGAGTTCCGTGTTTGACGACGACTTCTCCGCCAGCTCGGAATACCGCCGTCTCTTCAGGGCCCATCCCGACAACACGTTCCTCTTCAAGGTGAGCTACTGGTTCTCCCTCTGAACGCGTCCCGGGAAAATACTCTCCCGAAAAAGCGCATCCGTTTTATTGGGAGACCGGTCGGGAAGCCCGGCGGCTCCTCGGATGTCCCAAAATCGGGAAAGCCCCGTTCCACAGGCGAGCAATTCTAGGAGATCGCGTCGGCAACGATTTTCCAACCGATTGGCTATCAATCATCTCAAACAAGGACGGTCCTCTGGCATACCCCATGCAATGACATGCCGCACATCCCGGCGTCCCGCCACATTCACTATGATCACGCTTCGCAGCATCAACCGTGTCTACCCTCTCAAGGGCGGACCTTTCTTCGCGCTCCGCAACGTCGCCCTCGAGGTGAGAGAGGGCGAGTTCATCTCGATCATGGGCCCTTCCGGCTCAGGAAAATCCACGCTGCTGCACGTGCTCGGGCTGCACGACAGCGCCTGGGAGGGCGAGTACCTGTTCAAAGGGGAGGCCGTCCACAAGATGGACCGGAAGCGCCGCTTCGACCTCCAGAAAAAGAACATCGGCTTCATCTTCCAGAGCTACCACCTGCTCGACGACCTCACGGTCTACGAGAACCTGGAGATCCCGCTCAGCTACCGCGACGTGCCGAAGAAGCAGCGCGAGAGCATCGTATGCGACGTGCTCGACCGCTTCCAGATCGTCGGGAAAAAGGATCTCTATCCCAACCAGCTTTCCGGCGGCCAGCAGCAGCTCGTCGGCGTCGCGCGCGCTCTCGTTGCAAAGCCTTCGGTGATCCTCGCCGACGAACCGACGGGCAACCTCCACTCCGACCAGGGGCGCGAGATCATGCAGCTCTTCAAGCGCCTCAACCAGGAGGACGGCGTCACGATCGTCCAGGTCACCCACTCCTCCGAGAACGCCACGTTTGGCACGCGTGTCGTGCGGCTCGCCGACGGCATGGTGCTCAACTGACCTTCCATGCGCATCCCCGCCATCATCCTCGCCGCCCTCCTCCTGCTCTTCCCCTTCCTCGCCGCCCGGGGGTCCGAGCCGCCGCTGACGCTCGAGAACGCCATCCGCCTGGCGCTCGCGAACAACCGCAGCATCAAGGTCGACTCCTACTCGCGGGCGATCGCACGCGCCAACCTGCTCACCGCCTGCGGGGCGTTCGAGCCCACGCTCACCTTCAAGCGAAGCTACGCGGAGGACGGGACCCCCGCCTCGCAAAACCCGCTCGTGACCGAGCTCATCAAGGAGGACAGCTACAGCCTGGCGCTCGCGGGCACCACCCCGTGGGGCCTCACCTACAGCCTCGGAGGCAGCGCCACCAACACCCGTTATTCCTACGAGGGCTTCGCGAACAGCTTCTATTCCTTCGGCGGGATCGAGATCACGCAGCCGCTGCTCAAGGGATTCGGCTTCGGCACCAACCTTCTCGGCGTCCGCGTCGCCCGGGCGTCGCGGTCGATCTCCGCCTGGCAATACCGGCAGACCGTCATCGACACCGTCGCCGGCGTCGTCGAGGCCTACAGCAACCTCGCGCTGGCCCACCAGTACCTGAAGGCCGTGCAGCGCACCCGCGACGGCGCGGCCGAGCTGCTCGCGCAAAATGAGAAACGGTTCAAGGTCGGCGGCCTCTCCGACAACGACGTCACCTCCGCGCGCGCGCGCACCGCCCTGCGCGAGCAGAGCGTGCTCGCCGCCGAGCACTCGGTGCGCGAGGCCGACAACCAGCTCCGCTTCTGCCTCGGCGAAGCCGCGTTCCCGGCCGACGGGCCTCTGCTCACCATCGAGGATCCCGTCGCGCCCGAGATCGAGGTCCGGCCGGCCGACGACCTGAGGAGGGCCTTCGCGCTCAGGTCCGATTACCAGCAGTCGCGCCTCGGCCTCGACCAGAGCCGCTACAACGCGATCGCCGCCCGCAACCAGCTCCTGCCCCGCGTCGACTTCGTCGGCAGCTACGGCTACAACGGGCTCGACGCCGACTTCGCGGCCAGCCGGCGCATGGTCACCGGGCAGGACAACCGCTCGTATTCCGCCGGCGTCGTTGTCAGCATCCCCCTGACCTTCGCCGAGGCCCGGGGCAAGGCCCGCGCGGCCCACCTCCAGTTCCAGCAGACCGAGGCGAAGCTCAGGCTCCTCGAGGAGAACATCGCCGTCGCCGTCGCGAACGCGGCGGACCAGGTCGAGACGTCGCGCAAGCGCGTCGTCGCCACCAAGACGGCCCTGACGCTCAACGAGCAGCTCCTCGATGCCGAGCTCAAGCGCCTGCGGACGGGCACCGGCTCGACCTTCAACGTCCTCTACCAGCAGGAATACCTGAACCAGGCCGACATCCAGTATTCCCAGGCGCTCGCCGACGAGCGTTCGGCCGTGGTGCAGTACGAGCGCGCGATCGGCACTCTGCTCGACCGATACCACGTCGACCTTTCCGAGAAATCATGATCGCCGACCTCAGATTCGCCCTCCGCCAGTTCGCGAAGTATCCGTCCTTCACCGCGATCCTGGTATGCACCCTCGCCCTCGGGATCGGCGCCAACACCGCGATCTTCAGCATCGTCGACGCCACCTTCCTGCGCCCGCTGCCCTACGCCGATGCCGACCGCCTCGTCGCGCTGGAGGAACGCACCTTGAAGGGCAGCGATCTGTCGGTATCCTATCCGGACTTCCTCGACTGGTGCGGCCAGCAGGACGTCTTCTCCGGGATCGCCCTCTACCATTCCGACTCCGGCAAGCTCAAGACGGCGAAGGGCGCCGAGCTCGTGTCGACCTGCTTCATTTCCGGAGACCTCTTCAGCGTGCTCGGCATCCGGCCGTTGAGCGGACGCGGCTTCTCCCCGGGCGACGATCGCGAAGGATCCGCCCCCGTCGCCTGGCTCACCCACGAGGCCTGGCAGAAACACTTCGCAGGGGCCGCCGACGTCATCGGGCGCTCCGTCCTCCTCAACGGGCGTTCCGTCGCGGTGGCGGGCATCCTGCCGGACGGCTTCCGCTTCCACCGCCAGGTGGACCTTTTCCTTCCGCTGGCGCCCTTCGCCCGGGAACAGTTCATGACCATGAGGGAGAATCACAGCGATGCCCATGGCCTCGGCAGGCTCAAGCCCGGCGTCTCCCTCGCGTCCGCCAAGACCCAGATGGAGGCCATCGCCCGACGTATCGAACAGCAGTATCCGAAGATCAATGACGGCATCACCGTCCGCGTCATGCCCCTGCGCGAATCCCTGGCCGGCGATTCGAAGGCGCAGCTCCTGCTCCTGCTCGGCGCCGTCGCCATGGTGCTGCTCATCGCCTGCGTCAATGTCGCCAACCTGCTCCTCGCCCGGTCGATCGGGCGGGAGCGCGAGATGGCCATCCGCACGGCCATGGGGGCGACGCGGTTCCAGATCGTCCGCCAGCTTCTCATCGAGAGCGTGCTGCTCGCGGCCGCCGGCGGCCTGCTGGGCCTTCTTGTCGGCCTGTGGGGTTTCTCGCTCACGCGTTCCCTCATGCCATGGGAGATCGCCCCCCTGGTGGCGGAGAACGACGCCTTCGACTGGCGCGTCCTGCTCTACGTCGGCGGCCTTGCGCTGGCCGCGGGGATCGGCTTCGGGCTTGCGCCCGCCTGGCAGCTCTCGCACGCGAACCCCAACGACGCACTGAAGAACACCCGGCGCCGGCTGCACACCTTCTTCGGGCGATTCAGGCTGAGCGACCTCCTCGTCGTCGGCCAGGTCTCCCTCGCGCTCGTCCTGCTGGTCGGCGCCAGCCTCATGGTGCTCAGCCTGCACCGGCTCCTCAAGGTCCCGTCCGGCCTGCGCCCGGAGCGCGTGCTCACCCTCCAGGTGTCGGCGCCCCCGCTGAGCCAGTTCCAGCGCGACCCCTACAGCTTCACCGCCTTCTACAGCCGCATCGTCGGTGCGGTGGCGTCCCTGCCCGAAGCCGACGGGGCGGCGGTCGCCAGCGGCCTTCCGTTCACCTGGAACACCAACTACACGTGCTTCTTCCGCCTCGACCGGCCCACGCCGGTCGCGGCGGACCTCCCGAGCGCAAGCAACCACACGGTGAGCCCCGACTACTTCCGCACCATCGGCATCCCGCTGCTGCGCGGCCGCGGATTCACCGGACAGGAGCGGCAGCCCGTGTTTCCCGAGGGCATGGAACTCACCCCGCAGAACATCGGCGCCATCTACAAGGACGTGGCCATCGACGGCGTCATCAGCCAGCGCATGGCCGAGCGCTTCTGGCCGGGCGAGGACCCGATCGGCAAGCGATTCCAGCTCGGCTTCCCCGAGATGCACCTCCCGGCCGTCGAGATCGTCGGCATCGTCGGCAACACCACGCAGATCGGACTCGACCGGGGCGCGACCGCTGAATTCTACCTGCCCATGCGGCAATGGCCCCTGATGAGCGCCCATGTGATCGTGCGCACGCGGATGGAGCCGGCCGCCGCCGTCGCTTCGGTGCGCGCCGCCGTCCAGTCGGTGGCCAGGGACGAGCCGGTTTTTGATGTGAAGCTCATGGCGGAGCGCATGGACGACTTCGTTTCGGGGCGGCGGTTCAACCGGGATCTGTTCGCCTCCTTTGCCGGGGCGGCGCTGCTGCTCTCGCTCATCGGCATCTACGGGGTCCTCTCGTTCATCGTCTCGCAGCGCACCCGCGAGGTCGGCATCCGGATGGCGCTGGGCGCGCAGAAGCGCGACGTCCTGCACCTCGTGCTCAGCCACGGCCTCCGCCTCATCGCCGCCGGGATCATGCTCGGGATCGCCGGCGCGCTGGCGGTCACCCGGCTGCTCGCCAGCCTCCTCTACGGAATCAGCCCGCAGGATCCCGGCGCCTTCGCCGTCACCACCCTCGGGCTCGGCGCGGTCGCCGTCCTCGCGTGCTGGCTGCCGGCCCGGAAGGCGGCATGCGTCAATCCGATCGAGGCGCTGCGCACGGAATGACGCTCCAGCCCTCGATCCTCGCACAAGCGGCTTCTTCCCGGCCACCACGCCCGCCATGAACGACCTGAGATTCGCCTTCCGCCAGCTCGCGAAGTCGCCCGGCTTCACCGCCGTGGCGGTGCTCACCCTGGCCCTGGGCATCGGCGCAAACACCACCGTCTTCTGCTGGATCCAGGGCATGCTCCTGCGCCCGATCCCGGGGATCGAGAGGCCCGAGCAGGTCGCCGTGCTCGTCACCGCCCACGGATCCGCCCAGTGGGACACGGCGTCGCTTCCCGACATCAGGGACTACGCCAAGCTCGACAAGGTCTTCTCCGGGATCGTCGCATCGCAGGTGACCCCCGCGTGCCTCACGGTCGACGGCCATGCCGAGTGGATGTACGGCCAGATCGCGACGGCGAACTACTTCTCCGTCCTCGGCGTCCGGGCCGTCGCCGGCCGGCTTTTCCTGCCGGATGAGGATCGCAAGCCGGGCGGCAACGCCGTTCTCGTGCTCAGCGAGGGCTTCTGGCGCCGGCGCTTCGCGGGCGATCCGGCCATCGTGGGAAAGACGGTGGATCTGAACCGCCGCAGCTTCACGATCGTCGGCGTGGCCGCGGGCGATTTTCACGGCACCATGAGCGGGCTCAGGATGGATTTCTGGGCCCCGCTCTCGATGCACCGCGAGGTGGCCAGCTTCGGCTCGCTGGAGCAGCGATCCGATCACTGGCTGCACACGCAGGCGCGCCTCAGGCCCGGCGTCAGCCTCGAGCAGGCGCAGGCGGCGCTCGACACGCTCGGCGCGAACCTCGAACGGGCGTATCCCAAGGACAACGCCGACATCCGCCTGCGCATCCTTCCCCTGTGGAAATCCCCGTACGGCGGACAGGCGGTCTTCCTGCCGGTCATGCGCATCCTGATGGCGGTCAGCCTCGGCGTCCTCCTCATCGTCACCGCCAACGTGGCCAACCTCCTCCTCGCCCGCGCCATCCGGCGCCAGCGGGAGATCGCCCTGCGCCAAGCCCTCGGAGCGGGGAGGCTGCGCCTGATCCGCCAGCTCCTCACGGAGAGCATCGTCCTCGCGGCGCTCGGCGGGATCGCCGGAGTCTGCCTTGCGAGCTGGCTCGTCAACCTCGTCGGCTCGCTCGTCCCGCAAACGTACCTCCCTGTCGGATACGACTTCAGGCTCGGCGGCATGACGCTGCTCTTCACGGTCCTCGCCACGCTTGCCTCCGGGATCGCCTTCGGTCTCGCCCCGGCGCTCCAGATCGGCAGCCCCGACCTGGCGGGCACCCTCAAGGAGGGCGGGCGGGGAACGAGCCTGCCCCACCATCGCATCCGCAGCGCCCTGGTTGTCGGCGAGATCGCGCTCGCGCTGCTTCTGCTCACCGGCGCCGCGCTCTGCATCAAAGGATTCCAGCGCGCGCGGCGGATCGACATCGGGTTCAGCCCCGACCGCGTCCTCATGGCCGGCCTCCGCATCGGGATGAACGGCTATGACCAGGAGACCGGCGCGGTCTTTTACCAGAAACTCGAGGAGCGGCTGCAGTCGATCCCCGGCGTCGAAGCGGCGGCGCTCGGAAGCTGGTTCCCGCTCGGTTTCGAGGGCGGCCCCAACTGGGATGTGGACGTCGCGGGCTACGCGCGGAAGCCCAACGAGGACATGACCATCCCCTGCAGCATCGTCTCGCCGGGATACTTCGATACGCTCCGCATCCCGATCCTGCAGGGCCGGAGCTTCACGGCTCACGACGACAATCGCGTCCCGTTTGTCGCGATCATCAACGAGACCATGGCCCGGCGCTACTGGCCGGGGATGGATCCCGTCGGGCGCAAGCTCAAGATCTGGGGAGGCAGCCGGGAACTCACCGTGGTCGGCGTCGCGCGCTCAGGAAAGTATCAGTCGCTGGGCGAAGTCCCACGGTCCTTCCTCTACGTGCCCGTGCAGCAGAACACGTGGGATCTGAACATCAGCGCCGTCATCCGCACCCGGGGCGATCCCGCGGCTTTCGCGGGCGCCCTCACCCAGGCGATCCACGCGGTGGATCCCGGCGTCGAGATCTGGGCCACGCTGCCGATGAGCACCTACGTCAGGGCCGCATTCACCGCGAATTACATGGCCGCGCTCCTGCTGACCCTCCTCGGGATCGTCGCGGCCACCCTGGCGGCAATCGGGATCTACGGAGTCATGGCCTACGTGGCCAACCAGCGCACCCAGGAGATCGGCATCCGCATGGCCCTCGGCGCACAGCCGTTCGACATCCTCCGGCTCGTGCTCCGCGAAGGGCTCTGGATGGCGGGGCTCGGGACGCTCCTGGGCCTGATCGGCGCCCTCGTCTCAACGCGGGGCCTCGCCGGACTCCTCAACGGCGTCAGCCCCTACGACCCGGTCGTGTTCGCGGCGGCCATCTTCGGCCTCGGCTCCGTCGCCCTCCTCGCCTGCCTCCTCCCGGCGCGCCGGGCCACCCGCGTCAACCCCGTCGAAGCCCTCCGCAGCGAGTGACCGCCCCCCTCCTCCCCATGAAGATGCCGCTCACCCTCGCCGAAACCTATCCGGCCGCCGAACCGTTCTCGTGCACCTATCCGCTCGATCACGACGGATCGGTGCGCCTCTCGAACATCAACGGCTCGATCGTCATCAAAGCCTGGGACAGGAATGAAGTCCGCCTCGAGGCCGAGAAGCGCGCGCCCGACGCCAAGGGGCTGGCCCGCATCCACATCATCGTCGACGCGACCCCCGACAGCCTGGTCGTGAAGACCGAGCATCAGAGGACAGCCCGGTCCGGTGGCGAGGCCTGGGGGCTCGTGAGCTACCGCCTCAAGGTTCCCTCCGGGGCGAGGCTCAGGAAGATCGATGCGGTCAACGCGGGGATCACCGTCAAGGGCGTGCACGGCCCCGTCCGGCTGCAAACGGTCAACGGCGAGATCGACGCCACCGGGCTCGGCGCCGATGCGAAACTCGACACCGTGAACGGCGCGATCCGCGCGGCGTTCGACCTCGTCGCCCCGCACGGCGAGATCTCAGCCGGCTCGGTCAACGGCTCGTGTGAAGTCAGGCTTCCCGAGGGAACCCGCGCGCGGGTCGATCTGGCCTCGGTCACCGGCGGCATGCACTGCTCCTTCCCGGGCGCCGTTGAAGGGACGGGGGGGCATCGGTTGCGTGGCTCCATCGGCGGCCCGGCCGGCGCGCTCATCCGGCTGCGGACCGTCAACGGCCGCATCTCCCTCTCGCCACAACCTCCGGAGGCCGCCGCATGAACGATCTCCGGCACGCCCTCCGTTCGCTCGCCCGGTCGCCTGGCTTCACCGCCGTCGCCGTGCTCACTCTGGCGTTGGGCATCGGTTCCACCACCGCCATCTTCAGCGTCGTGAACGCGGTCCTCCTGCGCCCCTTCGCGTATCCGGAGCCCGATCGCATCGCCGTCGTCCGCGGGACGCATCCGCCGGAGCTGGCGGACGCGAACGCGTCGCCGCCCGATTATCTCGACTGGCAGCAGGCCGCCCGCAGCTTTTCCCATCTCGCGGCCACCCACACGGCGGCGGTCAGCCTCACGGGGCTCGGCGAGCCCCAGGAGATCCTCGGCACCCGGGCGACCGCCGGCTATTTCGCCGTCCTTGGGATCCAGCCGGCACTGGGCCGCAGCTTCACCGCCGATGAGGACGTCCCGGGAGGCAACCGCGTCGTCGTCCTCAGCGACGGATTCTGGAAGCGCTGCATGGGAGGAAGGCCCGACGCCGTTGGCTCCGCCCTGAGGCTCGGCGGCGAGACCTGCACCGTGATCGGCGTCATGCCGCCGGGCTTTCGCCCGCCCGGCGACGGCGAGCTCTGGATTCCGATGGCGTTCACCGATGCCGAACGGTCCGACGGCTACCGCGGCGCCCGGGGATATTCCGTCATCGGCCGCCTTGTCCCGGGGGCCACGGTCGAGGCTGCGAACGCCGAACTCGCCGCCGTGGCCGGGCAGCTCGCGCAGAAACATCCGGATCTCAACCAGGGCTGGGGCGTCCGCGTCATCCCGCTGCGCGATTATGCCGTGGGGCCGGCGCGCGCGCTGCTCTGGCTTCTCCTCGGCGCAGTCACCTGCGTCCTGCTTGTCGCGTGCATCAACCTCGCGAACCTGGTGCTGGCGCGCACGGCGGGACGCTCCCAGGAGTTCGGCGTCCGGGCCGCGATGGGCGCCAGCGGGATTAGGATCACCCGGCAGCTCCTCGCCGAGAACCTGCTGCTCGCCGCCATCGGAGGGATCCTCGGCCTGCTCGCCGCCTCCTGGACCGTCCACGGCCTCGCGGCGCTGCTTCCCTCCGCGCTGTCGGAGGCCTTCATCTTCTCCATCGATGGGAGCGTCATGGAGTTCGCCCTGGGCATCACCTTCCTCACCGGGCTCGTGCTCGGGTGCGCGCCCGCGTGGCAGCATGCGCGCCTGAACCCGGCCGAGAACCTGAGGGGCGGCCCGCGCGGCGGCACCGAGAATCCCCGCGAGGGACGGCTGCGCCGGATGCTTGTTGTTCTCGAGGTCGCCCTCTCAATGGTGCTCCTCTTCTGCGCCGGCCTTCTCGTGCGTACGACCGCGACGCTCGCGGCGGTCGATCCGGGCTTTGAGCCGCAGCAGGTTCTTCGGATGCGCCTGGCGCTTCCCGACCAGCGCTACGGCGGCCACGAGCAGCGCGTCGCGTTCGCCCGCCAGCTTCTCGGACGGATCGGGCAGCTCCCCGGCGTCCGGTCCGCGGGGATCACCCACTCGCTTCCGATGACCGGCGGATGGACGGTCGATTTCACGGTTCAAGGACGCCAGCCGTCCTCCGGCATGAAGCCGAAGACCGCGTTCTATGCCGTCACCCCGGAGTATCTGCCGGCGATTGGGCTGCGGCTCGTCCGCGGGCGCTTCTTCACCGAGCGCGACAGCGAGAAGGCCCCCCCGGTGGCCGTCATCAACGAGACGTTCGCCCGCCAGTTCTTCCCGGGCGAGGATCCGCTGGGCAGGCGCATCTACCTGATGAAGGGCCCCCTCAAGTTCAGCGAGATCGTGGGCGTCGTCGCCGACGTGAAGCAGTCGGGCCTCGGCAGCCCGAGCACGGCGCAGGCCTACGAACCCTTCGCGCAGTGGTCGTTCGGCACGATCGAGGTGCTGGTCCGCACGACAGCCCGGGCCGGCGCACTGCCCGCCGCCCTTAGGGCACAGGTGCTCGCCGTCGATCCGCAGCAGCCCGTCTCGTCCATCGTCCCGCTTCAGGAGGTCGTCTCGTCGACGTTCCAGCGGCAACGCGTCGCCGCCCTCCTGATCGGCGCGTTCGCCGTGGTGGCGCTCATCGTAGCGGCGCTGGGAGTTTACGGGGTGATCTCCTATTCGGTCGCCCGCCGCACCCGTGAATTCGGGGTCCGCCTCGCGCTGGGCGCGCGCTCGGCCGACGTGCTGCGGCTCGTCCTCGGCCAGGGCGCCGGGATGGTCGGAATCGGGCTGCTTGCCGGTGCCCTGGCCTCCCTTGCCGCCGGGCGCGTGCTCGGATCCCTCCTCTACGGCACGAGCCCGCACGACCCGCTGGTGCTCGCCTCCATCGCGGCTGTCTTCGCCGCGGTGGCCTTCCTCGCCTGCTGGCTGCCGGCCAGGCGCGCGACGCGCGTCAATCCGGTCGATGCGCTCCGCGCGGAATAAACATGGCACAGACGACCGTCCCGTGATGTCAGATCCAGCCGCCTCTCCCCCTTCATGAGCCAAACTGCCAGCGATAGCCTGAGCTCGGCACTCGATTCCCTCGCAGAATCGCTGTTCCTGGGCCGCAAGATATCAGCGGCCCGGCGCGCCGCCGCCGCGCGATGGATCGCGGACCGCCAGGGGTTGCCCGGCTCCTACGCCGCCATGTTCGCGCCGACGGCGCGGGACATGCGGGGCATCCGCCTGTTCACCGGAGAGGCCGTGCGTTCGCGCGCGGGCATCTCCCACCTTCTCGGCGAGGAGGCGGTGCGGATTCTCTCCGCCCTCCGGGTCGACGACCGGCGGGTGCAGGACGCGCTGGGCCGCGCGATCGGGGGAATGGCCGCGAGGCTCGAAGAGTCCGAGCAGCGCGGATTCAGCACCGGCATCTACTGCTGCGGCACGTGCGCCGCGGGCTACTGGCGCAACCTGGCCCTCGGCCTGTTTCCCCGCTCCCTCGATCGGTTGCGCCTCGGGCTGGAGCAGCTGAAACAGCTGCGCCTGGCCGACGGCACGTGGTGCCGGTTTCCATTCCACTACACGAGCCTGGCGCTGACCGAGATCGGTCCGGATCTCGCCGGAGCCGAGATGAAGCACGCCGCCAGGCGCTGGAGCAGGCTTCTTCCCAGGCTCGGCGCCTCCTCGGATCCCCTTTCCGTCCGCCGGGCCGCCGTCGGCAAACGGCTGCTCGACCTGTGCGAATCATGAACCATCCTCTCGTCCCCGCTGCGCTCCCTCCCCGACAATGAACCGAAGGACCTTCCTTTCCCGTGGCTGCGCCTGCGGCGCCCTGATCATGGCCGCCGGACCGGTCGAAGCGGCAGCCGCGGCCGCCCCCGCGCCGGCCAAGGACGATTTCACCCATCCGGTCAGGCCCGACCAGGTCATGGAGGTTCTTTCCGACGTCGACCGCTCCGGCGACCTCCGGCTGATCGACGGGGTTTTCACGCGATGGGGATTCCACTGCTTCCATGCCAGGAAGGATCTGGTGGCCTTCGCCGAAAGGCAGCGCGCCGATTTCCAGGGCTACGTCGACTACGTGAACGGGAACCGGGCCCGCTACTGGGAGAGGCTGGATTACGACAAGGATGCCGGCGTGCTCCGGGTGACGAGCCGGAAATTCGGCAAGTGCCCCTGCGCCTGGGCCCAGTGCGCCGCGCCGGCGAAGGCGTTGTGCACTCACTGCTGCAAGGCCCTGCAGACCGAGCTGTTCAGGACCATGACCGGCCGCAACGCGGAGGTGCGGATCGACGAGAGCATCCTCCTCGGCGGCGAGCGCTGCCGCACCACCGTCCGGCTGCTCGGAAACGCGCCCACCTGATCCCTTCCCCGCGGCCGGCGCCGCCCCCATGCTCCGCTTCGCCGACATCCAGCACGCTCCGCCAGGAACCCTGGCCTCCCTGCTGAGCCGGGCCTACGAGCCCCTGCTGTGCAGCAACCCCGGCCGCTGGAGGCCGGAGGAGGAAGCCTGGGAAGCCTTTGACCGGGAGGCGTACTCGAGCGGGCACGTCGGGCGATGCGTGTTCCTCTCCCTCCTCGGCGACGTCCTCGTCGGGTTCGGCTCGTTTGACCCGCGCGGGATCCCCGCGACGGCCCGGGTGGGCCACCACTGCATCCTGCCGCCGTATCAAGGCCGCGGATTCGGCCGGGCGCAGCTCGCCGAGATCCTCCGGAGGCTGGAGATCCGGGGGGCTCAGGCCGTCGTCGCGACCACGCTAGACATCCCCTTCTTCATGCCGGCGCAGCACGCCTACCGGTCAGCCGGCTTCCGGCTGGCCGGCCGCACCCCCTGGGAGGCGGATCCGCGCATCGTCCGCCTCCATTTCCAGAGGGAGCCGCGCCCGGATCAGCCGATGTCGGCGTGATAGGCCTGCAGCGATTTCACCCCGGCGCGCCCGAGCCGCGCCGCGGTGATGCCCTGAACCGACGCCTTTGCCGCAGCCACCGTCGTGATGTAGGGGATCTTGTACTTGATCGCCGTCTTCCGGATGTAGCCATCGTCGTGGGCGCCGGCCTTGCCGATCGGCGTGTTGATCACCAGATGGATCTCCCGGCTCACGATCTCGTCGACGATGTTGGGCCGCGCCGGCTCGTGGAGCTTGTGGCTGAGCTCGGCCTTGACCCCGTGCTGCTGGAGATAGCGACAGGTGCCCCCGGTCGCCTTGATGCGGAACCCCAGTCCCTGGAACTTGCGGGCCGTGTCGAGAATCCCCGGCTTGTCGCGGTCGGTGACCGAGATGAAGACCGTGCCCTGCAGCGGCAGCGCCGGCTGGGCGGCCTCCTGCGCCTTGAAATAGGCGAGCCCGAACGAGGGCGCCATGCCCAGAACCTCCCCGGTCGACCGCATCTCGGGCCCGAGCACGGGGTCGACCTCCGGGAACATGTTGAACGGCATCACCACCTCCTTGACGCCGACGTGCGGGATGTGCTTCCGCTCGAGATGCAGCTCCCTGAGCCGCGCACCGAGCATGAGTCGCGTCGCGATGCGCGCCATGGGGACGGCGCAGACCTTCGAGACGAGGGGCACGGTGCGCGAAGCCCGCGGATTGGCCTCGAGCACGTACACCTTGTCCTGGCAGATCGCATACTGGATGTTCATCACGCCGCGGACCTTGAGTTCGCTGCCGATGCGCACGGTGTACTCCTCGATCGTCCGGAGGTGCCTCGCCGGCAGCGTGACCGGCGGGATGGCGCAGGCGGAATCGCCCGAATGGATTCCGGCGAGCTCGATGTGCTCCATCACGGCGGGCACGAACGCGTCCTCGCCGTCGGCGAGCGCATCGGCCTCGCACTCGATCGCATTGTCGAGGAACCGATCGACCAGGATGGGACGCTCGGGCGAGACGTCGACGGCCTTGGCGACGTACTCCCGGAGCATCTCCTCATCGTGCACAATCTCCATCGCCCGGCCGCCGAGGACGAACGACGGCCGCACCATGACCGGGTAGCCGATGCGCTGCGCGACGGCGCGGGCCTCCTCGAACGTGCTGGCCATTCCCGACTCGGGCATGGGGATGCCCATCCGCTCCATCATCCGGCGGAAGCGGTCGCGGTCCTCGGCCAGGTCGATCGTGTCGGGCGAGGTGCCGAGCACCCTGACGCCCGCTGCCTCGAGCTCCTTGGCCAGGTTGAGCGGGGTCTGGCCGCCAAACTGGACGACCACGCCCTCCGGCTTCTCCTTCCCGTAGATCCCGAGGACATCCTCCACCGTCAGCGGCTCGAAATAGAGCTTGTCGGAGGTGTCGTAGTCGGTGGACACCGTCTCGGGATTGCAGTTGACCATGATCGTCTCGTAGCCGTCCTCGCGGAGGGCGAAGGCGGCGTGGACGCAGCAATAGTCGAACTCGATGCCCTGGCCGATGCGGTTGGGCCCTCCGCCAAGCACCATCACCTTCCTGCGGTCGCTGACGGGAACCCTGTCGGGGCCGTTGTAGGTTGAGTAGTAATACGCGGCCTTCTCGACGCCGCTCACGGGCACTGCATCCCAGCATTCGACGGCGCCGAGGCGCGTGCGGCGCTCGCGGATCTCGCGCTCCGGCAGCCCGAGCAGCATGGCGAGGTACTTGTCGGCGAACCCGTCGCGCTTCGCCTGGACGAGCAGGGCGTCGGGGAGGTCGCCCCCCCTGCAGGCGAGGATCTTCTCCTCGAGCTCCACCAGCTCCCGCATCTGCTGGATGAACCAGGGTTTGATGAAGGTCTTGCGGTAGAGCGCATCGACCGTGGCTCCCTTGCGCAGCGCCTCGTACATGATCCACTGCCGCTCGCTCGACGGCTCGTTGAGGAGCTGCATCAGCTCGGGCAGGGTCCTGCGGTTAAAGTCCTTGGCAAAACCGAGCCCGTGGCGGCCGTTTTCGAGCGAGCGCACCGCCTTCTGAAAGGCCTCCTTGTAGGTCTTGCCGATGCTCATCACCTCGCCGACCGCACGCATCTGCGTGCCGAGCTTGTCCTCGGCGCCCTTGAATTTCTCGAAGGCGAAGCGCGAGAACTTGACCACGACATAGTCGCCCGACGGCGTGTACTTCTCGAGGGTGCCGTCGCGCCAGTAGGGAATCTCGTCGAGGGTCAGCCCGCCGGCGAGCTTGGCGGAGACCAGCGCGATGGGGAATCCCGTCGCCTTCGACGCGAGGGCGGACGAACGCGAGGTGCGCGGGTTGATCTCGATGACGACCACCCGGTCGGTCACCGGATCGTGCGCGAACTGGATGTTGGTGCCGCCGATCACGCCGATGGACTCGACGATGCGGTAGGAGAACTCCTGAAGGCGCGCCTGGAGCTTCGGCTCAATCGTCAGCATCGGCGCCACGCAATAGGAGTCTCCGGTGTGCACGCCCATGGCGTCGACGTTCTCGATGAAGCAGACGGTGATCATCCGGCCCTTCGCATCGCGCACGACCTCGAGCTCGAGCTCCTCCCAGCCGAGCACGGACTGCTCGATGAGGATCTGCCCGACGATGCTGGCGGCGAGCCCGCGGCTGGCGACGACGCGCAGCTCCTCGACGTTGTAGACATGACCGCCGCCCGTGCCGCCAAGGGTGTAGGCGGGGCGGATGACGACCGGATAGCCGATCTCGGCAGCCACTTTCTCGGCCTCCTCGACGCTGAAGGCCGGGGCGCTGCGGGGCATGTCGATGCCCAGACGCTTCATGGTCTCCTTGAAGATGATCCGGTCCTCGCCCTTCTCGATGGCGTCGGCCTCGACGCCGATGATCCGGACTCCGTATTTCGCGAGGACTCCCGCGCGGGAGAGCTGTGAGGAGAGATTCAGGCCGGTCTGGCCGCCCAGGTTGGGCAGGAGGGCGTCGGGACGCTCCTTCTCGATGATCTCGGTGACGGAGGCGAGCGTGAGCGGCTCGATGTAGGTCACGTCCGCCATGCCGGGATCGGTCATGATCGTGGCGGGGTTGGAGTTCACCAGGACGATCTTGAATCCGAGGGCGCGCAGGGCCTTGCAGGCCTGGGTGCCGGAATAGTCGAATTCGCAGGCTTGCCCGATGATGATCGGGCCCGAGCCTATGATGAGCACTTTCTTGATGTCGTCGCGACGGGGCATGGGGGGAGGGGCTTCCCAGAGAACTGGGGATAAGGGTGGCGGACGGGGTACGCAGGGGTTCTAGAAGGGTTTCCTGGATCCATGAAGAATATTCATCACTTGACCTCCGGGATTGAAGGCGGGTTACTTCGGCCGTTAGCACGCCTTACCGGCCGCCCGGCGCCCGCGCGCGCTATTACATGCCTTCCCGGCGGCATCAGAATCATTGAAAACGAAGTTAAGAAGATTTGATTTATCGCCTGACGGCCCATTGGCGGCCATACTCCGACAAGCATCATGCGTTTTTACCTCATCGATCGAATCACGCGATGGGAGCCCGGCGCCGCCGCGGAGGCGGTCAAGAACATCGCCCTGAGCGAGGATTTCTTCGAGGACCATTTCCCGCGCCAACCCGTCATGCCCGGCGTCCTCATGCTTGAGGGCATGTCGCAGCTGGCCGCCCTGCTTCTCGAGGCAAGCCTCCAGGCGCGCAGCGGGAGGAGCACGCGCGCGGTGATGACCGCCCTTGAGCGGACGAAATTCCGCTCGATGGGACAGCCGGGGGACGCGCTCCACTACCGGGTCGAGGTGACCCAGCTCGACGACGCGGGAGGGAGGGTACGGGCCGAGGCGAAGCGGGGGGACGAGCTCGTGGCCGCCACGGAGATGACTTTTGACCTCAAGCCTGCGGAGGATCCGGCGCTCGACGAGCGGAGGAGGAAGCTCATGAAGCTCTGGATGGTGCCCTGACCGTCCGCAGGCCGACGCCCCGTCATGATCGACTACCCCCAACTGCTCGAGTTGATGCGCGCGCGCCGTTCGGTGCGGCGCTTCCAGGATCGCCCCGTGGACCGGGACGACCTCCTTCGGCTGATCGAAGCCGCACGCTGGGCCCCCTCGAATCACAACCGCCAGCCGTGGCGCTTCCTTGTCTGCGAGAACCGGGCCCGGATCGGGGCCCTGGCCGACGCGGTCGGCCGGAGCCTTTCCGAGAAGGTGCGGACGCTGCCGCCGGTCGCGGCCGCGCACAGCGGCGAGATACTGCATTATGCGACGCTCTTCGGCTCGGCGCCGGCGGTGATCGTCGTGCAGCACCGGCAGCCGGTGAGCCTCGCGGCCGCGCTTCTCGCCGACGTTCCGAATCCGCTACTCACCTCGGGGGAGCCTCTGAGCACGGCCATGGCCGTGCAGAACGTGCTCCTGGCCGCCCAGACCCTGGGCCTCGGCGCCTGCGTGCTCACCGGCCCGCTCCTGGCTCCGGCGCCGCTCGCCGCCGCGCTCACCGTGCCCGCCGGGTTCGATCTCACCTGCCTCGTGGCCATCGGCTATCCGGCGGAGGAGCCGGCCGCGCCGCGGAGGAAGAGCGTCGAGCAGATCGCGGAATTCGACACCGATCGCGACCAGGCGATGAGACCCTCCCCGGGAGAGCTTTCATGAGATTCCGGTATGTCGACCACATCACGGCGTGGACCGCAAACGAGCGGATCTGCGGGGTGAAGAGCGTCTCCTTCGAGGAGGTGAGCCTCAAGGAGGCGTGGGGCGGCCCGCTCCACATGCCGGAGTCGCTCCTCGCCGAAAGTTTCCTGCAGCTGGGAAACTGGCTCGTGCTGCTGTCGACCGATTTCGAGCGCTTCGGCCTGGTGACGCGCATCGCGAAGGTCCGGCTGGAGTCCGAGGTCGGGCCGGGCGAGCAGATCGACATCGAGCTGCGCGTGGTGCGCCGCCGCGGCGAGATATGGGAGATGGATGGCGAGGGAAGCGTCGCCGGCCGCCCGGTGATGCGCGGATCGGGCTGCCTCGCGGCCCAGGTTCCGGCGAGGGACTTCGTCGACCCCGAGGGACTGCGCGCGCTCTACGCGAAGCTTTACAGGCCCGTCGTTCCGACGGCGGCGCCCCCCCCTGACGCCCTTGCGCGGTTCCGCGCCTCAGCGTGAAGTGCGGCCGTGCCCGCGGGCGGAGCAAAGACGGTTGCTCACCGGTAGAGGGCGGTGACGGGCGTCGCGGTGAGCACGTTGTACTGGCGCATGGCGAGGCGCCACCACTCAGCGAGCGCGTCGGCGGGCATGCTCCACAGCTCGCGGTGGAGCCAGATCAGCGAATCGGGATCGAGCAGCAGCGCCATCTTCTCGCGGCTGCTAAGCCGGGTGGGGCCCTCGCACAGCAGGCGCTCGCGGAGGTTCACGAAGTATTCGCGCGATTCCTTGCTCGGCCGGCGCTGTCTCAGCAGGGAGACGTGCACCGCGTTGACGTACGGGTCGAGCACGGCCTGCAGCAGTCCATAGTCGGCGCGCAGGGGCTCGATCGGCCGCATGTGCTTGTAGCATTCCGCCAGGTTGAGCCGCAGCCGGCGGAGTTCGTAGACCGGATGAGACTCCTCGGGGGTGACGAACAGGCCGACGCGAAAGGCAGCCTGCCCGAAGCCCGCCTTGCTGAGAAAGATGGAGATCGGGATCGAGAAGACCATCCCGGCGAGGACGGGGCTGAGCCACCAGAAATACTGGGGCACGAGGATGAACGCCGAGATGCCCCACACCAGGCCGATCAGGGTCTGCCCCGCGTGCGTGAGGATCGCCTGGCGCCAGTCGGTGTCGTCCTGGTCGAGGCCGCGCCGCTGGGTGACCCAGTTCACGCCCTGGCCAAGCAGGGTGAAGATGACGAACTTGCTGTTGAAAATCATGCTGATCGGCGCCAGCAGCGCCGAGATCGCGGTCTCGGCGAGCGCGCTCCCGGCGAGCCGCAGGGGTCCTCCGAACGACGCGGTGAGCTCGCGGTTGCGCAGGGCCACCATCACCCCGAGCGCCTTCGGCAGGAAGAGCAGGAGCATGGTGAACGCGAACAGCGTGAGCGCCTCGGGCACCTCGAGCGTGTATCCGAAAACTGATGTATAGGCCTCCGGGAGGGCCAGGAACCCGCCCGCGGCGACCACACGGAAGACATTGATGCTGCTCAGCACCAGGAAGAGGAACCAGAGGGGCGAGGCGACGTAGCCCATGATGCCGAGGAGCAGGTGGACGCGGTTGACCGGGCGGAACCCGCGCGCGAAGAGGAGCCAGCTGTGCTGCATGTTGCCCTGGCACCACCGGCGGTCGCGCTTGGCGCTGTCGATCAGCGTCGGGGGCCCCTCCTCGTAGCTGCCCTCGAGGTCCGGGGCAATCCAGACCTGCCAGCCCGCCTTGCGCATGAGCGCCGCCTCGACGAAGTCGTGGCTGAGGATGCGCCCGCCGAAGGGCTCGCGCCCCGGCAGGTCGGGCAGGCAGCAGTGGTCCATGAACGGCTGCACGCGGATGATCGCGTTGTGCCCCCAGTAGTTGCCGTCGTGCTGCTGCCAGTAGTTGAGGCCGGCCAGGAAAAGCGGGCTGTAGAGCCGGTTGGCGAACTGCTGCATCCGCGCGTAAAGCGTCTCTCCGTTCACGATGCGCGGGGCGGTCTGGATGATGCCGACCGAGGGGTTCCGCTCCATCATCGAGACGAGCTGCACAAGCGCCTGGCCCGTCATCAGGCTGTCGGCGTCGAACACGACCATGTAGCGGTAGTTCCGGCCCCAGCGGCGCAGGAAATCGGCCACGTTGCCGCTCTTCCGGTTGATCGCCTGCCGGCGCTTGCGGTAGAAGATCCGGCCGAAGCCGCCAACCTGCTTGCAGAGCTCGACCCAGGCGACCTCCTCCTGGATCCATTGCTCGGGCTGGTTCGAGTCGCTCAGCACGAAGAAGTCGAAATGTTCCAGCGCGCGGGCCTCCTGGAGCGAGCGATAGACGACGCGGAGCCCCTCGAACACGCGGCTGGCGTCCTCGTTGAACACCGGGATGATCACGGCGGTCCCCGCGAGCCGCGGTTCGCGGGCCGCCTCGGCGCCGGCGGCGATGGAGCAGGGATCGCCTCCTCGGTTGACCACGAAGAAGCCGATCAGCGCGGAACAGAATCCCGTCGCGATGTGCGCGAAGAGGATGACGAAGAGGGCAAGCAGGGCGATCTCGATGCCCCCCAGGCCGCCGCGCCAGAGCAGGTCGGCCATGAACCAGGTCGCGAGGCTCGTCAGCACGAAGATGCTGCTGAAGAAAACCATCCGGCGGCGGAAGATCCGCGGCTGCTGGAGCCGGTCGGTGGAGAATCCCTGCCGGCGCGGGGATGGATCACCGGGTGGCATAGAAGATCAGGGCCAGGGCGGCGGCGAAGATCGCCCAGAGGGCGAGCGCCCGGAGGAAGGGCCAGCGTTCAAAACGCTCGATGGTCTCCCCCGCGGCCTCGGGGATCAGCCCGAGGTCGATCGGGCGCGGCACCATGCTCGAGACAGTCAGGTCGGGCCCCGCCTGAATCGAGCTCTGCTGCATCTCCCGCGCGAATTCCGCAGGCACCTTTTCCTCCTCGAGAAAAGCGTAGGGGCATTTTTCGGGCCCGTCGGTCAGCAGCAGCGCCACGCGGCCGGCGGTCGCGATCCGGTCACGGGGGAGGCCCTTCTCGCTTAGCACCTCGGCGAACCAGGTATCCATCATGCTCTCGGCCTCTTCGGCGGCGAGCGTGGTCGGACTGAGGTCGGGGCGCTGCTCGTGGCGCCTGGCCGCCCGCTCGAGGATGCGCAGGATGAGCCGGCTCTGGTGAAGCCGGTTGTGGATGCGGTGCGCCCGGAGGTAGTCCTCCACGCGCACGTAGGCGGCATTCCACGCCTCAAGCGAGCCCGTCTTCGGCTGAAACGTGGACAGGGCCCCGCCTACGGATTCCAGAGGAAGCTCCATGTCTCGGTGAGAACATGGGGCGTCTTCCGGAGGAAGCAACGCAGTTCCACCGACCGGCCCGATCCGTCGGACTTCACCGCGAACGTGGCGCGCCAGGTGCCGTTGTTCGGATTTTTCTGGAGCGTGACGGTGCCGGGAACAAGGTCCGCGCCCTCCCCCACCGTGACGATCGCCTCAATGGCGGGATCGGCCGGCTGGGCGTTGAGGTAGGGTCCGTCGAAGTCGATGAGGAAGCGGGTCAGGTCGGGCTGCTTCTGCACGGTCGACAGGCGCGTCGAGGCGGCATAGCCGGCCGGCGGCCGGTGCGCACCGTCGAGGTACCAGTGGAGGCGGTATTCGAACTCAAGCGGCTCGCCCAGGGGTGGCTGGCCCGACGGCACCCAGAACGCCACGATGTTGTCGCTGGTCTCGTCGGGAGTCGGGATCTCGACCAGGCGGACGGCGCCCGGACCCCACGGGCCCACCGGCTCGACCCAGACGCTGGGGCGCAGGTGGTAATGCGCCTCAAGGTCCTGGTAGTGCTCGAAGTCGCGGTCGCGCTGGATGAGGCCGAACCCGCGGGGGCTGACGTCGCCGAACGCCGCCACGCTCAGCCGATCGCGGTTCACGAGCGGCCGCCACAGCCATTCGCCGCTGCTCCGCTGCAGGAGCAGGCCGTCGGAATCGTGGACCTCCGGACGGAAGTCCCCGTGGGTCGTCCGGGAGGTCTCTCCGTGCCAGAACATGCTGGTGAGGGGGGCGAGGCCGAGCACCTTCCCCTCGGAGCGCCGGTAGACAGCGGCGCGGACGCGCACGATCGTGTCGGCGCCGGGCTGGATCTCGAACCGGTAGGCGCCGGCGACGCTCGGCCCGTTGAGCAGCGCGAGCACGACGAACTCCTTCGCGTCGGGAGCGGGCTTGCTGATCCAGAACTCCTCGAAGACCGGGAACTCCTCGCCTCCGGGCTCGGTGGTGTTGATCGCGAGGCCGCGGGCGGAGAGGCCGTAGACGGCCTTCTTGCAGAGCATCCTGAAATAGCTCGCCCCGAGGAACGCCCCGAGCTCGTCGCCCGTCTTGTTCAGGTCGTGAAGGATGCGGAAGCCAGCGAAGCCCATCGATTCGGGGATGCGGCCAGGCAGGCTGAGGTGGTCGTAGATGAAGAGGTCGCGATCGAAATCGATATCGCGGCATTTGCGGCCGGCGATCTCGTGGAGCTGGACGGTGCGGTCGAAGATGAATCCGGGATGGAAGAACTGCAGCTGAAAGGGGAGCCGTTCGCGCCGCCACCAGGTGCGCATCGGGTCGAAGCGGATGCGGCGGTGCTCGTCGTAGGTGAGATCCAGGAGGAACTGCGGCACGGGGCTCGGGCGGATCTGGTAGGGCTCGGCCGCCAGGTGCTTGGCCCGGAAGCGCAGGGCGTCAAAATCGAGGATTTCGTCCTGGGCTCGGAGCGGGGCGGCCACCCAGGCCGCCGCAGCGAGCAGGAAGAGGATCAGACGTCGTTGGTTCATCGGAGGAAATAGTTCCGTTGCTTGTCGGAGATCGGCATGCCCGCGCGCTCCATGACGGCGAGGAAGTCCTCCCAGGCCGCCCGCTTGGCGCGATTGGACTGCACCGGCCCGTCCTGCTCCTTGCGCAGCAGGTAGCTGGGGTGGTACGTCACCCGCAGCGGCCTCCCGTTGAAGTCATGCCAGCGGCCGCGCACCTCGCCCAGCGACCGGAAGGTGTGGGCGCCGAGCAGGCCGCGCGCGGCGGTGGCTCCCAGCGCGACGACGACGGCCGGCGACACGATCTCGATCTGCCCGATCAGGAAGGGAAGGCAGAAGGCCATCTCGTCGGCGTTCGGCTCGCGGTTGCCGACCTGCGCGCCGTCGGCCCGGGGCGGCAGCTCGGGCCGCCAGTTCATGACGTTGCCGATGTAGACGTCGCCCCGCTCGAGTCCGGTCGCCTTGATCATGCGGTTGAGCAGCTGGCCCGCGGGGCCGACAAACGGTTCGCCCTGCACCTCCTCGTCGGCTCCGGGCGCCTCGCCCACAAACATGATCCTGGCGTCGAGATTGCCCACGCCGAAGACGACCTTCTTCCCGGGCCGCACGTGCGCCTTGCAGACGGCGTTGCCAAGGACGATCTCGCGAAGCGCCTGCCAGCGGGCCGCCTTGTCGCCCTCGGGCAGCGTGAACTCGGGCGGGCGCAGCGCCGGCGCGGGCGCAGCGCCGGCGCGGTGCCGGGGCGCGGGGGCGGCATGCGTCGCAGCGCCGGCAGCGGGCCTGCTCTCCGGAGCCTCCGCGGAGGCGGGCGCAGCCGCAGCCGGCTGCCGAGCCTCGACGACCCTGCGCAAGGCGTCCAGGCCTTCGTCCGACACCTCGACGGTCTTCTCCCCGGCGGCCTTTCGGCGCCGGAGCTCGTCGGTGATGGCTTCAATGACGGAGCGCATGGTGTGTTGGCGGAAGAGGGAACCGCAGCCGCCCGCCCTCAGTCGGTGCGGCGACCGAGCAGCTTCTCGACGTATTTTCCGAGAAGGTCGAACTCCAGGTTCACCGGATCCCCGGCGCGCTTCTCCCGGAGGTTGGTCACCTCGATGGTGTGGGGGATCAGCCAGACGGCGAGCGAGTCGCCGGAGACCTCGGCCACGGTGAGCGAAATGCCATCGATCGCGATGCTTCCCTTGTGGACGAGGTAGCGGCCGGCGCCGCCGGGGGCGCTCACGCGCAGGTAGAAGTCCTGCCCCCGGGGTTCGAGCACCTCGATGCGGCCGAGCCCGTCGATGTGGCCGGTGACGAAATGGCCGCCCACCTTGCCGTCGAACCGCAGGCTGCGCTCGAGGTTGACGAGGGCGCCCGGGGCGAGCGCCGCGAAATTCGTGAGTCGCCGGGTCTCCTCCAAGACGTCGAAGCCGAGCGTCCCCCGCCCCAGCCGCACCGCCGTGAGGCAGCAGCCGTTGACGGCGACGCTGTCGCCGGGCGCGACTCCCTCGCCCGCCGCGCTGGCGGCGACCGTCAGCTGCCAAGCCTGCGCGCCCCGATCGAAGGCGACCACCTTTCCGGCCTCCTCTACGATGCCTGTGAACATAGATGCACTGGATAAACCGCCGAAAACACCGATGCGAGAAAACTCCGAAGCGCGGGCCTCCGTGGCGTCATTTGAGCTTCACCCGCCGCACCGCCGTGTCGGTCCCGCGGCTCGTGAGCGCGACGAATTCGAGCCGCTGCGGGTCGCCCTCGAGCGCCGCGAGGGCCGCGAAGGCCTCGGCGCAGGTTCTGATCTCCCGGCCGTCGATCTCGCGGATCCAGTCGTCGGCCGCGAGCCCGGCCATCGCGGCGGGGCTATTGGGTTTCACGAAGTCGACGATCACGCCGGCGCGCTCGGCCGCCCTGACGCGGCGGGCCACGCCGTCGCCGTAGAGGAACTCGCGCACAGTGAACCCGATCTTCTCGAAATACCGGCGGTCGGCCTCGCGGATGATCCGGGGCTCGTCGCCGAGCACCACCTTGAACTCAAGCCGCTGGGTGCCGCGCAGGACCGCCAGCGGAAACTCGTCGCCCGGGAGCCGCCGGTCGATCTCGCGCTCCAGAAAGGCGGCCACGACCGAGTCGGGCTTGAGCCTCGGCAGCGGCCTGCCGTCGAGCGCCACGATGATGTCGTGGCCGCGGATGCCGGCCTTCTCGGCGGGGCTTCCCTCGAGCACCTCGCTCACGACGAGGGCCGCCTGATTCTCGAGCTTCAGGAAGCGGGCCACCTCGGGGTCGACCGGCTCGAGGCCGAACGCGCCCAGCCAGGGAAGCGGCCGGCCCGAGACGTCGCGCGGGCGCCGGCCGAGGTACGGCACCACCTCGCGCGCGAAGAGGAACACGCTCGTCTCCTCGACGTTGACGAGCACCACGGGCTGCCCGCGCTCGCGGCGCGAGAACATCAGGAAATTCTGGCCGAAGGAGTTCAGCCCGAGGCCGACGAACGCGCCGTCGCGGTTGAAGACGGGCAGCCCGGGGCCGCCTATCTCGGAGCCGGCGATCGCAGTGAGCTGCGGCATCGGCTGGATCAGCCCGATACGGCCCATGAGAAAATAGGATCGGAAATCCTCGTCCTTGGCCCGGAGGCCGATCCCCCACACCTCGTCCGTCAGCCGCGGCTCGGGCGCGTCGGCCCTCACCCAGCGCGTCACCGGCACGAGGCTCGCGCGCAGCCGGGGCTCGGCGCGCACGAAATGCCATCCGGTGAGCACGTCCTGCCCGAGATATTCCCCGCCCCCCGAGACCGCCGAGTCGGGCAGGTACACCTTGAAGTCCTTGAGCTGCCGGACGGCGACGCGCGCACCGATGACCGACGACTGCAGGATGAGCGTGCCCTCGTCGTCGATGCAGACGCCGAGCGCCGTCACCGGCTGGCGCTCCAGTTCGGTCTCGACGAGGAACTCGACCGTCGCGCAGGACTTGACGCGTTCCGCGAATAGGTCGGGCAGCTCGGCCGACCGGAGCGCAGCCAGGGCCGCCAGCGCGAGCGCGGCGATGCGCAGGATCCCGGCCCACGATTGCGCAGGGCGGATGAGGTGCGGCCGTCTCATGGCTTGAGGACGTAGAGGGTGACCCGCCGCTCGCGCCTGGCTTCGACGAGGAGCGGCTCGGCCTTGGCCTCGAAACGCTGGTAGATCGCCTTCATGACATCGAGCGTTCCCAGCGGCTGCTGATCGACGCGCGTGACGACGTCGCCCGCGGCGAGCCCGGCCACAGCCGCGGGATAGCCGGGCTGCACGCCGATGACGATGACGCCCGTGGCGTCGTCGAGCTGGTTCTCGCGGGCGTAGGCGCGGGAGACCTTGCGGACGCTCAGGCCCCATTTCTCGAAAGCCCACTCCTCGCCCACCCGGCTTTCGAGGCGCTCGGTGACGACCGGGACCGTCAGCGTCAGCCCGCTGCGCTTGATGCCGAGCACGACGGTCGAGCCGACGGGCAGGCTGGCGATCTGGTTCTGGATCGGAGGCAGCTGCTCGGGGAAGCGGCCGTCGGTGGCCTTGCTGTCGATCGCGAGAAGGATGTCGCCGCCGCGGAGGCCGGCGCGCGCCGCCGGCGAGCCCGGATCGACGCTGCTGATGAGCACGCCCGTGTTGAGCGCGAGCGCGTAGAAGCGCTCGAGGTCCTGGAGCGTGCCCGGCACAAGCCCGATGTAGCTGCGGACAATGGTCCCCTCGGCCACGAGGCCGGCCACGATGCGCCTGGCGACGTTGGCCGGGATCGCGAAGCCGAGGTTGTCGGCGCCGACGAAGCCGCGGGAATTGATGCCGATGACCTTGCCGTCCTCGGTGACCAGCGGCCCGCCGCTGTTGCCCGGGTTGATCGCCGCGTCGGTCTGCAGCCAGGTGTTGAAGGCTCCCGTCTCGTAGCCGCGCACGCCCTCGACATCCTCGAAATAGCGCCGCGAATTCGAGATGATCCCCTTCGTCACCGTGCGCGTGAGCCCATAGGGCGTGCCGACCGCGTAGACCGTCTGGCCCGGGAAGAGCGCGTCGGAGTTTCCGAACGAGGCCGTCTGGAAGGTCAGGTGCCGGCGCTGGAGCTCGTCGGGATCGAGCCGGATGAGGGCGAGGTCCGTCCAGTGGTCCCAGCCGACGAGCTTCGCGCCCACGCGCTCGAGGCTCGGCAGCGTGATCGAGATCTCGACGGCATGGGGGCTGGCGACATGGGCGTTGGTGAGCACGAGACCGTCTTTGGAGAGGATGACCCCGGAACCGACTCCGGCGACGAACCGGCGGGCGCCCTGCTCGAAGGCGATCTCCCGGACATCGATGCGGACGACGGCGCCGAGGAGGCGGTTGAAGCCTCCGCTCATCGATGCAAATGCGTTCGCCCCGGCCAGGATGGGCAGGATCAGCGCAAATAGGGCCGCCCTGATGATTGACCGGGCGGAGGATTCATTCAAAGTCGCTTCTTTCAAGCAATGGCTACCGAGTGCAGAGAGTATGACTTTCAGAAGATCGAAGCCTTCTGGCAGGACTTCTGGGAGAAGAACCAAACGTTTCGTACTAACGAGGATACGTCGAGATCCAAATACTACGTTCTCGACATGTTTCCGTATCCGTCGGGGGCCGGGCTGCACATCGGGCATCCCGAAGGCTACACCGCCACCGACATCGTCGCCCGGTACCGCCGGGCCCGCGGCCACAACGTGCTGCATCCGATCGGCTGGGACGCGTTCGGCCTGCCCGCCGAGCAGCACGCCGTGAAGACCGGCGCCCATCCGCGCACCAACACCGAGGCGAACATCGGCAATTTCCGCCGCCAGCTCAAATCGCTGGGCTTCTCGTACGACTGGGACCGCGAGGTCAACACGACCGACCCTGCGTACTTCCGCTGGACCCAGTGGATCTTCCGGCAGCTCTTCATGCACGGGCTGGCCTATGTCGACGAGCGGCCCGTCTGGTGGTGCCCAGAGCTGAAGACGGTGCTGGCCAACGAGGAGGTCATCGACGGCCGCTCCGAGGTGGGCAATCATCCCGTCGAGCGCCGGAACCTCCGGCAGTGGGTGCTGCGCATCACCGCCTACGCCGACCGGCTGCTGGCCGGGCTCAAGGATCTGGACTGGCCCGACTCGACGAAGCGGATGCAGGAGGCGTGGATCGGCCGCAGCGAGGGCGCCGAGGTGCGCTTCGGCCTGGAGAACGGCGGCGAGCTGCTGATTTTCACCACGCGGCCCGACACCCTCTTCGGGTGCACCTACATGGTGATCGCCCCCGAGCACCCGCTGGTCGCCAAGCTCACGACTCCGGCCCAGCGACCGGCGATCGAGGCGTACCGGAAGACGGCCGCCACCAAGAGCGACCTGGAGCGCACCGACCTCGCCAAGGAGAAGAGCGGCGTGTTCACCGGCAGCTATGCAATCAATCCCGTGAACGGGGCGCGCGTGCCGATCTGGGTGGCCGACTACGTGCTCATGGGCTATGGCACGGGCGCGATCATGGCCGTGCCCGCGCAGGACGAGAGGGACTGGGAGTTCGCGAAGCAGTACGACCTGCCAATCATCCGCACGGTCCAGCCGCCCGAAGGCTTCAAGGGCGATGCCTACGTCGAGGACGGCCCGGCGATCAACAGTGCCAACGCCGAGGTCTCGCTCAACGGACTGCGCGTCGGCGCCGCCAAGGAGGCGATCATCCAGTGGCTCGAGAAGAAGGGCCTCGGCCGGCGGAAGGTGAATTTCAAGCTCCGGGACTGGTTGTTCTCCCGGCAGCGCTATTGGGGCGAACCGTTCCCGATCGTGTGGGTCGGCGAGGCCGATTACCGCCGGGCGCAGGCGCAAAATCCGGCGGCGCAACCGAAGGAGCCCGTCACCTCAAGGCAGTCCGACGGCAGCATCCTCTTCGCGATGGCGATCCCGGAGAAGAGCCTCCCGCTGCTGCTCCCCGACGTCACCTCCTACCTGCCCTCGGGCACCGGCGAGAGCCCGCTGGCGAACGTCACCGACTGGCTCGAGATCTGGTACGACTTTGCATCGGGGGCCACGGCACCCGCCGCCCAGCCAAGGCCGTCGGGCGACACCTGGGTCCGCGCGCGGCGCGAGACCAACACCATGCCGCAGTGGGCGGGCTCGTGCTGGTACTACCTCCGTTACCTGGACCCCCGGAATCCGGATGCGATCGCCGATCCGAAGCGGCTGGCGTACTGGAGCACGCCCGATCTCTATGTCGGCGGTGCCGAGCACGCTGTCCTGCATCTTCTGTACGCCAGGTTCTGGCACATGTTCCTGCACGACATCGGCGCGGTCCCCGATCCCGAGCCGTTCCGAAAGCTTTTCCACCAGGGAATCATCCTCGGCGAGATGGAGTTCAACCTGCTTCTCGACGCCGAGGGCCGCCCGCGCACGGCCACCCAGGAGGACGCCCGCGGGATCGACGGCCTGGCCAAGCGCCGGCTGACCGAGGCGGAAGTCATCAAGATCGGCACCGACTGGTTCTGGAAAGAGCAGCCGGCAATCCGCGTCGACGCCCAATCGTTCAAGATGTCCAAGAGCCGCGGCAACGTCGTCAACCCCGACGCGGTCATCCGCGAGTACGGCACCGATGCCCTGCGCCTCTACCTGATGTTCCTCGGGCCGCTCGAGGCGATGAAGCCCTGGAACCCCCGCGGGATCGAGGGAGTCTTCCGGTTCCTGGGGAAAATCTGGCGCGAGTACATTGGCGAGGACGGCAAGGCCAATTCCAAGATCTCCGACACGGCCGCCGAGCCCCCGGAGCTCATCCGTTTGCTCAACGAGACGATCAAGAAGGTCGGCGACGACATCGAGGGCCTGCGGTTCAATACCGCGATCTCCCAGATGATGATCTTCGTCAATGCACTCCAGAAGGCGCCTGCGGTCAGCCGCAGGACGGCGCGCAGCTTCCTTCAGCTCGTCGCCCCGTTTGCGCCGCACCTGGCCGAGGAGCTCTGGGCGCGCATGGGCGAGAGACCGTCGATCATCGCAGCCTCTTGGCCTGCGTTCGATGCCGCGGCGCTCGTCGCCGCCCAAGTGAAGCTTGTCTTCCAGGTGAATGGAAAAGTCCGCGGGGATCAGCTGGTTCCAGCGGGCATCACAGAAGCCGAAGCGGTGGCCGTCGCGCGGCAACACCCGAGGGTAAAGCCATTTGTTGAACAAAAGGTCGTAAAAAAGGTCATTTTCGTGCCTGGACGCATCCTAAATCTTGTCGTCGGGTAATCTTCTTTTAGCTTGATCCGTCAGTAGGGTGATCACCCTATTATAAAAAGCGGCAAGTCGATCGGATCCCATTCAGGTGAATATAAACAGAACAGGTAATCTCCTGCTGGCCACGCTTCTGGGCGTGCTTGGCGCGGCGCCTGCCCTGGCCCAAGACACACAGGGAATGGTGCCTGGCAATGTGTACGTCGCCGAAGTCAACGGAGGGATATCCTATGTTGTCGGTGGCAAAATCCAGGCGCTCAAGAAGGGCGCCTCGCTGCCGGTCAACGGAGCCCGGATCGAGACCAACGCGGGGGCCAGTGTGACCCTGGTCTACTCGAACGGCACTGCGATCTTCATCGACGAGAACACCATTCTCGAGGTGCAGAAATTCGTCCAGAAACCGTTCGGCCCCGGAGCCGACACGAAGATCAACGAACCCTCCGCGTCAGTCACCCTCGGTCTGGTCCAGCAAGGGAGGATCCTGGTGAAGACCAACAAGCTGGTCACAGGGACTTCGATGATCTATCTGACACCGAAGGGGCAGGCCAAAATCCGGGGCCAGGAGGTCATCATCAACGTCCGGGATCGGGAGACAACGCTGTCAGTGATTTCCGGAGATGTCACCTTCATGCCGTCAAACGCACCTATCGGGGACCCCGGTCAGGTGATCAGCTCCGGGCAGACCGCCTCCCTCTCCGGCAACCCGGGTCAGACGGTCAGCAGCGCCGCGACGGTGGTGGTGACTCCCCTCGACACATCCGCAGTCGCCGGACTCAGCACCCAGATTGCCAGCCTCGACAGGGGGCAGAAATCGGTCCTTTTCGGCAATATCGATTCTGCGATTTCCCAGGAGATGATCCCCGGGAAGGCATACGTGGCGGAAACCCACGGATCGGTATCCTACATGGTCGACGGCAAGACAATCGTCTTGAAGGTCGGCGACACCGTCCCGGTGCAGGGAGCCCGGATCGAGACCTCCGAGGGATCGAGCCTCGTGCTGGTCTATTCGAACGGGACGGGCATCTTCATCGATCAGAACACGGTCGTCCAGATCGAGAAGTTCACCCAGGTCCCCTTCCCCGCAGGCATCGACACCACGGTGCTCGAGCCGTCGATCTCGAACACTTTCGGCCGGATCGAGAAGGGGCGCATTGTCCTCTACACGAATCAACTGGCGACAGGGACGTCGATGATCTACGTGACGCCGACGCTTGAGGTGAAAGTGCGCGGCCAGGATGTCGTGATCGATACGAACGGCAAGGATACGACCGTCACGGTCGTGAAGGGCGACGTCACGGTGACACCGGTTAATGCGACATCGGACACCGCCGGCGAGGTGCTCACCGCCGGGCAGACGGCGAGTTCCTCAGAAGCTGACAGCGGAACGATCCAGGTGACGACCGCCAGCACGAGCGCGATCGAGAGCGCCACGCAACTGTCGGAGGCCGCCGAGCGCGCCCAGCAGGTCGTCGTGTTCGAGACTGTCACTTCGACCGCGACCCAGGCCGGATCCTCGTCGGGAGCCACGACCACCACAACGACTGACGTCGTCGCAAAGGTGGTCATTCCCACGACGCTGACGGTGGCCCAAGTGACCTTCGCCGTCAGCCCGACCAGCTTCGTCTACAACGGATCCTCGCAAGGGCCCACGATCACGGCCTCGCCGTCCAACCCTTACGACACGAGCGGCACCGCGACCGCGGTTGCGGCGGGCACGTACACGGTGACGGCGACCGCCACGGGCAATGCCACGGGGACGAGCGGCTCGGTGGTCTGGACGATCGCCAAGGCGACCCCGGTCGTCACCTGGCCAAGTCCCTCCTCGATCACCTACGGCACCGCGATCTCCGCGGCCCAGCTCGACGCCGCCGCCGACGTCCCGGGCACGTTCACCTACTCGGTGACTTCGGGAAGCATCCTCGATGCGGGCACCTACACACTGACGGTGGTCTTCACGCCCACCGATTCGAGCAACTACAACAGCGTGACCTCTTCGGTGACGCTCGTTGTCGACAAGGCCGCACAGGCCGCTCCCACCTTCGCACAAACCGGCACCACGATCGCGTACGGCTCGACCTACACGCCCCCCTCCCCGACGAACACCGGGCAGGGCACGTTGGTGTGGAGCCTCGGCTCCGGCACCACGGCGAAGGACGCCTCCGTGGATCCCACGACAGGGGCGATCAGCTATTCGAGCGACGGGGTCATCGTCCTGGTGGCCTACTACGCTTCGACGGACAACTACACTGCCTCTTCAAACTCGGCGACATATTCGGTGACGATCAACGTGTCCATGAGTGCCTCAAGCCTTTAGGAAGTTGATCCATGACGCACCGCCGGGAAGCGCAGCTCACGCTCAGATTCCTCCTGATCGCATTGGCCTTGGCCGTCGCCGGGCCCCGCGCCGCGGCGCTGCTGGAGTTTCACGAGGGACGCGAGAAGATCGACGTCAACGCCACGTATGGCATCAGCTACGACTCGAACATCTACGCCCACGCAGGCAGCGCCGGAGATTTCAACCAGTCGCTGAGCCTCAGCACATCGTACACCCGTCGCTCCGGCCTGATCGGGCTCAACACCTCGCTGTCGGTGACGACAGCGCGCTTTGACAAATACAACAGCGAGGACTTCACGAACCCGGCCGCCAGCCTCAGCCTCACCAAGTCGAAGGGGCGCCTGACCGGCCTGGCAAGCGTCTCGGTGAAGCGGGAGAGCCGCAGCGACGACGCCGTGAACATGCGCCTCCAGTCGTGGAACTACGGGAGTTCGCTCACCCTCCGGTATCCGGTCAACGACCGTTATTACTTCACGAGCGGCACCGATTTCTCCTTCCGCGACTACACACAGAAGACCTCCCTTTTCAACCTGTCGTCGATCGCGGAGGCAATCGACCTCTACTACGTCTACACGTCGAAGCTTGATTTCATGGCCGGCTACCGCATCCGCTCGGGCGACGCGGACGGAGGCTCTCACACGCTCGACCACTCGGTCTCCTTGGGCGCCACGGGGGGCATTCTCCCCAAGCTCACCGGAAGCGTCAGCTGCGGCTACCAGTGGCGCAGGCAGAGCACCGACTATGGAGGCAACTACGATGCCCTGACCACCACGGCGAGCCTCGCGTGGCCGATGACCCGGCAGATCGCCTTCAATTTCCAGGCGTCGAAGGATTTCGCGACCACGGCGACCGACACCTCGGTCGACTCCACCTCGTTCAGCCTCTCGACCTCGTTCAAGCCCAACCTCAAGCTGAAGCTGGCCTCCCACCTGAAGGCCACCCACACGGACAGCGTCTTTCTCGGCACGCGGGGAGCGGGGAGGAAGGACGAAAACTGGCTCTTCGAGACAGGCTTGACCTTCCCGCTCACGAAGCATCTTGCCGGTTCCATCTCCTACGGGTATTCTACGAATAACTCGGATATCGCCTATTCCCACTACGGACGCCACAGTGCATCCTTCAACCTAACGGCCCATTTCTGATCCGATGACCTCCCGCCTCCTGCACCGCCTGTCTCGGGCAGTTGCCGCTGCCACGTTCCTGGTCTCGGCGGCCGCGGGGCTTGGCGCGGCGGACGCGCCGGCGCAACCCCTGCCCGGCGGCAAAGACTCCGCCCCCAAGGCCCAGAGCAAATTCATCTACAAGCTCACCACAAACGATCGCATACGGATCGTGGTGTTCGGCGAAAACGACCTTTCGGCAGCCCCGCGCATCGATATCAACGGCAACGTCAACCTTTACCTCGTGGGCGACGTCCACCTCTCCGACCTCACGGTGACCGAGGCCCAGAAGGTGGTTGAAAACGCCTACCGCGATGGCCGCTTCCTCCGCAACCCCCAGGTCAACATCTCGGTCGAAGACTATGCTCCGCGCACGATCACCGTCGACGGGCAGGTGAAGAACCCCGGCTCAATCCCTCTTCCCACCGAGTCGACGCTGACGGTCTACCAGGCCATCATGCGCGCGGGAGGTTTCACCGACATCGCCAAGGGATCGGAGGTCCGCGTCACCCGCCTGCTCCCGGGCGGCACCAAGAAAGTTTTCACCATCGATATTGACAACTTGATCAAGGGCAAGGATCGCGCTCGCATGGAGGATGACACACTGCTCCTGGAGCCCGGCGACATCATCTGGGTGCCCGAGCGCCTAATCTGACATCATCGTGCCCGCCTCTACCCCATCCGAAACACCCCCGCCCAAGGCCTCTTCTGCGCCCGGCGCCAAGGGGGACCGCGAGGATCAAATCCTCCAGCGCCGGACGCTGCGCGACTACTACATCATCGTCCGCGAGCGCCTGTGGATCGCCCTTCCGCTGGCGTTGCTCGTGGCCCTGCCGATCGGCTACTACAAGATGCAGGAGACGCCGATGTACGAGAGCCGGACGACGATCCAGTTCGAACGGCCCGAGAAGATCGTCGACATCGACCGCGTGGTGGACCAGGCCCCGCGCTCCGAAATCGACATCAACACCTACATCCAGCGCCTGAACAGCGCCAGCCTGCGCGCCCGGGTGATCGAGTCGTTCACTCCCGACGAGATCAGGATCCTGCAGCGCCCCTATCTTAAGGGCCTCCCCCCGGGGGGCAGCCCGCCGCCGGTGGGCGCCGCCATAGGCTCTGTCAGCGCCGACGCCGTCCGCGGCAGCCTGATCATCGCCATCACCGCCCGGCACCGCGACCCCGAGGCCGCCGCCCTGGTGGCCAATCGCGTCTACACGCAGTTCATCAACTACCTTGTGGAGAAGGGGGGCGGCATCAACGAGGATGCCATCATCTTCCTCCAGAAGCGCGTGGTCGAGTTGCAGAAGGAATTCGAACAGAAATCGCAGCGGCTTCAGGAATACAAGAAGACGCACAACCTCATCTCGCTCGACGACAGCCTGAACTTCATCTCCGACCGCCTCAAGAGCGTCAACTCCGCCCGCACGACCGCCCAGCTCAGCCGGCTCAACCTCGAGGTCTTCTTCAACCAGGTGGCCGAATTCCGCAAGGCCGGGCGCGACCTCCTTGAGATCTCCTACATCAGCAGTTATGGGGAGATCCCCTCCCTCAAGGGGCAGCTCGCCGCCACGCTCCAGCGCCAGGCCCTCCTGAACGACCGCTACCTGGAGCGGCATCCTCAGGTCATCGAGAACAACAAGCAGATCGCGACCATCCGCGAGCAGCTTGGCAAGGCCGTCGATATGGCGATCGCCGACCTCACGGCCAACCTCGAAAAGGCGCGCCAGAACGAGGCCTCGCTCGAAGCCGAGTATCTCCGCCAGGAGAAGGAGCAGCTACGCCTCGATGATCTCAAGGTCGAGTACCGCACGCTCGAGGACCAGACCTCAGTCGCCAAAAACGCGTATACGCAGGTGCTCGACAGCCTGAACCGCACCACGACTTCCAAGGGCCTCGATTACCGCATCCCGATCAGCCTCATCGACCGCGCCGTCCCCGCGGGAGCCCCCTACACCCCCGATCGCGCCAAGATCACGCGCACCTGCCTGCTGACCGCCCTGGCCGTGTTCTTCGGCGTCGCCTTCGGGCTCAGCATGATCGACGACCGGATCAAGAGCGCCTGGGACGTCGAGTCCTACATCGGCGTCACGCTGCTCGGAATCATCCCCGACCTTGTCAGCGTGCGCGACGAGGACAAGTACCGCTTAGGAATCGCCTCGAAAGCGACGCCGGGGGTCGAGGCCTTTCTCAGCGTCTACAGCGCGGTCAAGATCAGCTCCAAGCTCGATTATCCGAAGACGATGCTCGTCACGAGCACCATCCCGGGCGAGGGCAAGACGCTGGTCTCGTGCAACCTCGCCGGCTGTTTTGCCCGCCACGGGAAGAGAACCCTCCTGGTCGACTGCGACATGCGCCGCCCGATGCTCCACCGCCATTTCGGCATGCAGAACGACGCCGGTATTCTGGCCTGGGCGAGCGCGGGCTCGGTCATGGAGGGCAACCTGCTCGAGAATGCCGACCTTGGCATCGTCAGGATCGCCGAGAACCTCTGGCTGCTGCGCTCCGGAGGCCGCTCCAAGAGCCCGACCGAGTTTCTCGAGAAATCCGCCTTCGGCGACCTCCTCGAAAAGCTCCGCCGCGACTTCGACCTCATCGTGGTCGATTCGCCGCCGGTCGGCGCCGTCTCCGACGGCCTGCTCATCGCCGAGCGCGTCGACGAGGTCGTTTACGTATGCCGGTTCAATCGCGCCGCGCGCAAGCACATCGTCCAATTTGTCCGGTCGCTTCGCGAGGGCCGCAACGAATTTCTCGGCATCGTCCTCAACGGCCTCTCGCCCCGCCGCATCGCCTACTACACCAACTATCGGTACTACCGCAGCTACAAGAAATACTACGGAACCCAGACCTGACGCCGCGCACCGCGCGTCCCCGTCCCGGCGGCCTTCCGCCCCTCCTATCTC